>Ga0233439_10001410_pt1 | contig 30791 bp, 25 predicted proteins | sample SI_123_September_6_FD_182713 | JGI IMG/M metagenome (GOLD analysis project Ga0233439, IMG submission 182713) | Seawater microbial communities from Saanich Inlet, British Columbia, Canada - SI_123_September2016_100_MG | ecosystem: Environmental > Aquatic > Marine > Inlet | place: Canada: British... | reverse complement strand
CGGATTTTTCTGCTTTTAGCGTGGCGACAGCCTCAATCCCGTCTACTTCCGGCATATATATCGACAATGACGAAATCCGCGGGATCGGCGCGGAACAGCTAAATGCCTTGTCGGCCATTAAGCGCAATGGTAACCTTGTCGGAGCAGTGAATCAGCAATTGCGCCAAAACCTGGGTGACGACCATTTCGTCGTCTATAACCAGGATATGTTTTTTGCAAATCGAAAGACCTCGGAATGCGATTCGCCAAATCGCGAAGACAACGGGAGACTTAGCACAGATACAACAAGGGTAATTATATACTTCTTCATCGGCAAGAGAAGATATTTCACCTGGCTAAGATACTGTATGTTATCGAGATATAAATTACATATAGCAAGATCTGATCAAACTTCAGATTCGTTTCTGGATAGGTGGAGCGGGTATTAAAAACGCCACACTTCGAGTGCTGTTTCGCCAAATATCCAGGCTCGTTCATCATCGCTCAGTGAAGAAAGATGTTCCATAGGGAAGCTCAAAGAGTGGTCGTAACCTTCGCGCGAACTGACCGGAGGCCAATCACTGCCCCACATCACCCGACTTGGGCCAAAAGCTTCGATGGCCATCTCGGCCAACGGGGGAACGTCGCTGAACGGATGCGGCAATGCACAAAATTCGCCGAAACCGGGTAGTTTGATCGAGAGGTTCGGGTGTTCGGCGAAGGCGAGGGTGCGCGCGTAGTCCTCATAGGGCGGTACGGCACTGTTGCCGACGCCGGCGAGGTGTTCGATGACAATCGAAAGATTTGGAAAAGTACGCAGCACTTCGGCGAATTCGTCGCCGAGAAGAGCGAGGGGCGTAGCCGGGGCGCTGACGACTAGGTCGAGTTCGGCGGCTGTTCTCCATTGCACAAGGGGGTCGGCGTTCTGGGCGCGCGAAGTCGCCGCAAGGCGGATACCGATAACGCCTTGTGCTGCCCAATGGCGAATCTGGGTGCCGTCGTCGTCGGGCTCGACGGCCATTGCCGAGGCGAAACGACCGGGGTGTTGTTGTAAGCACTCGACGTGGTAGCTGTTGTCGGTTTCACCGCCGTGTTGAATGAGCACGGCCTTGTCGACTTGTGCGTGTTCCATGTGGAAGAGCAAGGTTTCGACGGGTTCGTATTTGTGAATTCCCGTATGGCAGTGTGTATCGACGATTGTCATAGGATATCCCTTTCTCGGATTGCTCGGGAGCAATATAGGCTGGATGCTTTATTGCGGCAACGGCTCTTGACGCGGGGGCTTGCCCCCTTCAATATAAATGCCATGGAGTAACCGCGTGCCCCTGGTGGGGCTATGCCCAACTAGGCATAGCGCTGAGCGCTGCATTGCCGGTGACGGGTATTTGCGTCGCAGCTACACGCAATCGCTAGTGGGGCATTGTGTGCTAGTGGAGCGATCGACGCGGCGGATTTAGAGACTCGTTTTAACGATTTTGCCGAGACTGGATAGCCTATGCAAGAAACGTTGGCGTTAGTGCTGTTTGCTTGTTTCTTTGTCGGCACGCTCATCGAGATCACCCTTATGCTGGGGCGCAAACGCCAGGGGTTGGGGCTCGACCGTTTTCGTCTGGTTTTTTTCTTTATGGCTAGCTTGATGTTGGTCTGTCTGCTGCCTTTGTGGATTTTCTTCAAGTTGACGACGGCGATTTGGGTGAGTGATCTCACCGTAGTTCTGGCCAATCTCATTGGATTCGGATTGACCTATACTCGGGAGCGCCGTCAAGGCGAAGAAGGGGACGGAGATGGGGAAGACCGCAGCGTGCGGGCCTATGCCGTTTATTTTCAGGGCAAACAGTTGGGGATGGTAACGCGCGAAGGATTTGAGCAATTGCTGAGTAATGATCTGTTAAAAAAGCAGCGAACGGTCGAATTGCTCGATGACTATCAGGAGAAAGCCCGTCGCCAAGGACTGAAAGTGATGATTTACCAGAACAAGGACGGCAGCCAGCGATTAATCAAAATCGAAGGGTCGGCTTTGCGGGCTACTTAAGGGCAATCGCCTCGTCGATAAGCATGATGGGTATCTCATCCTCTATGGGGTAGAGATACGCCCCGTCTTCGCGCACTAGGCCGCCGTCGATTTTTGCTTCCACGGTCTTACCGGCCCGATTCTTAACTTCGCCGCGTTCAATGCGATCATTCAGTGCGGCGAGCATTTCCGGCTCGGCTAGGTGGACCGGTTCTTTGGTTTCGGGACAGGCGAGTATATCTAATAATTCCTTATCAATCATTATTGGCCTCCATTATACCCAAAAATAGATCGGTATTTCTCTGCCGACAAGTGGTTCGGTAAAACGAGATGGGAAAATTATGTCTATGGGGAGACATTTTTTCCTTTTCCAGCGTTGGGCGATGGGTTTCGAATCGCAACTACGCATTTGTTAAATGTCCTATAAGACAATGTTTTAATTTGATTTAAATCGTATAGTAATTTCCCATTATTTGATTCAAATCGCTTGCGGCCCAATCCTTGCTTTAGTTGTCCCTGAAACTGGGGAAATGGCCCCGGACCATTGCTGGATAAAGATGGGGAGGATCATCATGGAGAGAACTGACCTGCAAGTTGGAACCCGCAACGAACGCTTGGCTTATATTGTCGAGCGCTGCCTGGAGAGCCAGGCAGCCTATAAGCTCTTTGATATGCTGGCTGCGATATCCGATTTGGACAAGGACGCCAAAGTTGAATATATGGAATTGGTCAAGGATTCAGGGGCGTATTCGGAGGAAGAGATCAGCGCGATTGAGCGTTTGATCATCAGTGGGACGGCCCGCTATTTCAAACAGGTAATTGACCAGGTGCGCGAAGAGCATGTCCAGCGTGAGATTGATGATATGCTGGTTTAGAGCAATGCTGCGGCGTGGGTTAATACTTTGTTGATGGCCGAAGCGATATCCCGCATATCGTCGGCAGTACCCAAGAGCATATTTTGCGTGAGCCAGACGGCTTCGCGAACACAGGCGTGCTCGGTAACTGGGCATGAAACGCCGCTGTAGTCGGGGCGCCCTTGGAAATAGGGGCTGCTCAGGGGTGAGTCGATAAAATGGGTCGTAAAAGCGGCTTCGCGGTATAGCGGGCGATAACCGGAGGAACAGGGAATGCCCTCGGCGGAAAGCGCTTCGATAAATCGATCCCGCGTGAGACCTGTTGACTCGGCCTGGTAGCGAAAAATATAGAGGTGATGTGCGTGGGTGGTAGTGCGCTCGTCTTCGCCCATGGGGGCGATGCCTTCGATCTGGTGCAATAGGGAGGTTAGCAGAGCGGAGTTTTCCGTCCGTCGGGCCGTCTGCGCTTCAAGGCGTTCGAGTTGGTGCAGGAGCAATGCAGCGTGAAATTCGGATATGCGATAGTTGGAGCCGATTAATGGGTGCTCGTACCAGGCGCCTGTACGAGATCGGCCGCAATTGTGTACGGACCATGCGCGCTCGGCGAGTACTTCGTCATCGGTCGTGATAAAACCGCCCTCGCCGGCACATAGATTTTTGCTGGCCTGAAAGCTAAAGGTGCCCAGGTGACCAATGGCCCCGACGCGCCGCCCTTTCCAGGCGGCGGCGTGGGCTTGGGCGGCGTCTTCTATCAGATGGATCTGGTGGTCGGCAGCCAATGCATTGAGGGCATCGAGGTCACACGGACATCCGCCGATATGCACACCAATAATGGCCAGCGTTTTTTCAGTTATGGCGTTAGCGACGGATTGCGGGGCAATATTGTAGGTGTCGGGATCGATATCGGCGAAGATTGGGATGCCGCCGGAGGCGACGACTGCGCTGGCGGTGGCTATAAAAGTATAAGCTGGGACAATTACTTCGTCGCCGGGGCGGATGCCGATGGCGCTGAGGGCGACTTGCAGCGCGGTAGTACCGTTGCTGGTCGCGATGCCGAACTTGGCCTCTTGGAAGGCTGCGAAGTCCCGCTCAAAACGCTCAGTGTGTTCGGCGAGGAACCAGCGGTCTGAATGCAGGACGGCAAGCAGGGCTTCTTCCTCACCGTGGCCGTATATGGGCCAGGAGGGGAAGGGGGAATTGCGAAGGGGGGAACCCCCATTGAGAGCAAGCATCGAAAATGCTTATCTCAGATGGAGATTCCGGCTTCTTTCAAGAATTGCGATACACCCTTTTTGTTGAGGGTGCGTAGGGCGCGGGTGGTGAGACGCAGAGTGACCGTGCGATTTTCTTCGGGAATGAAAATACGCTTTTTGATCAGGTTGGGTTGCTGAACGCGCTTGGTTTTACGCTGAGAGTGGCTGACACTATTGCCGGTCAGACCTCTTACACCAGTGAGACTGCACTTTCTGGCCATGAAAACACCTCCATTAGAAGACCCGAAAAGATAGAGGCGACAAGTAGATAAGTCAAGGGACGAGCTTGACAAAAGAGAGGCTGGGAGCCACCTTAAAAGTGTCGGTTGAGGCCGTACACCCATCTGCTCTAACGAGATCGACCCTCTCTTTAAAACCTTATGAATTTAATTAAAATTGGTTTATGTGCGCTGGCCCTCTTGTGTGCGGTCAGCGCGTCTGCGGAATTGCGTGTCCTCGAAAAAGGGCCGAAGCGCCTGCGCTTGCTTTATGAGCCCAATGGGCCGGCGCTCGAACGCGGGCGCGGCGTCTTGGTGGCTTTGCCGCCCGACGGCGATATTCGTCTGGAGATTATCGAAGCCCGGGTTGCGCGCAAAGATCGCGCAGGCGAAAAGATTGAGCCCGTGGCAGGTCCCGCGTTTCTCGGCCGCCAGGGTATGGTGCGGCATCAGCGCGTCGCCGAATTGGCTTTTGCCCCTCATGTCGCTAAGGATGGGGCGCGCACGTTATACGACCGGGTAGTGGTTGACGTGCATATCAGCGGCGGGGCGGGCCATGTGGTCGCCGACCCGTGGGGTGATGATTTTTATAGCCAGGTGCTGATCAATCCCGAACAGGCCAGGACTTGGCGGGTGCCCCCTAAGCGGCGAGCAGCACGTAAAACGGCGTTGCAAGAAGGAACCTGGTTGCGGGTTCTTGTGACGGAAGAAGGCATGCATCGGATTACGGGAGCAGAGTTAGAAGAAGCGGGTTTGGCGCTTAGTGATGTCGATCCTGCAACTTTACGTCTACACTACGGTGGTGGCGAGGCGTTGATCCTAGGTCGGATAGATCCGCCTCAGACATTGGCGGAAGTCGGAGTGCTTGTCGAAGACGGTGGCGACGGACGCTTCGATCCGGACGATTTTGTCCTGTTCTGGGCCGAGCCGGTCAATCGTTGGGCATACAATCGATCCAGCCGGTCTTTTCAATATAAACGCAACCTTTACACGCGCGAGAATACCTACTGGTTGGGTTTTGGTGGGGATGAGGGGATGAGGCCGGCTTTACGGGATGGCGCCTTGCAGGCGTCCGAGCCGCATCGGCCTATGAGCTACAGGGTGCGAGTCCACGAGGAAGCAGAGCAGTTTATCCTGGCACAAACGTTCGGCATCAAATCTGGTTATAACTGGTACTGGGAGGATTTTCGCGGCAATGCGCGCAATTTCCCCTTAGTGGTACGACAGGCCGTAGACGAGCCGGTGCATATTCGCATGGGTTTTTACGGCGTCGCGAAATCGCAGCCGAGTTTTGGCATTCGCTGGAATAATGAAGCGGTCGGCGCCTTGCATTTTGAGGCCAGTAGGGCCGTCGAATTCGCGGATACTACGGTATCGGGAGCGCAGGAAGGGCTCAATCAGTTAGGGCTTTTCCATACCAATAACGACCCAGCCCGCTTTGATTGGTACGAGCTGGAATACAGTCGGGAATTTGTCGCCGAGCGCGGTGAACTGGTTTACAGTTATCCGTTGGCGGTGGGCACCACAGAGTTTCGGCTTTCCGGTTTCGCCGATGAAGTGCCGCGCGTTTTCGAGGTATCGCAGAATTTGGTTGAGATCGTCGATTTTACATATGACGAACAGGCGGGAACCGTCGCCTTCCAAGACCAATTCTCCAGCGTGCCGCGGCAATATGCGATTGGTGGCCCGAAGACTTGGAAGCGGCCTTCCCGAATTGAACGCGATGTGGCCGGCAATCTGCTCGCGGAGGGGGCAGGAGCCGATTGGGTCGCGATTTACCATGGTGATTTCCGCGATGCCGCTGAGCGTCTGGCCCGGTGGCGGGGCGAGGACGACCGATTTGGAACGCCGATGCGGACGATGGCCATCGACGTGGCGGATATCTACGATGAATTTTCTGGCGGTCTTCTGGACCCTGCGGCGATTCGCAATTTTCTCGCGTACGCCGCCGAGAACTGGGATCCGATGCCGATGTTTGTGACCTTTGTCGGCGATGGTTCATACGACTACAAGAACAATTCGGGTACCAGTTCCGGGAATTGGATACCCCCTCTTCAGGATGGCGACAGCACCTATGACGAATGGTATGTGCGGGTGGTGGGCAACGACAAATTACCAGATATGGCGATCGGTCGGCTCACGGTGCAAACTGCAGCAGAGGCCGAAGCGCTCGTAGACAAAATCATCGCATATGACCGCGAGCCGGAAACCGGTCCCTGGCAAAGCCGGGTCCTGATCGTCTCGGATGACCTTGCCAATCCTGATCACCCGTACGACGTCGAGGGGTATTTTATAATCGACAGCGAATTTTTGGCCCAACGATTGATGCCGCAAGAGCTGGATCTGACCAAGCTCTATATCGCCCAGTTCCCGCTCGAGGGACGGACCAAGCCGCGGGCCAGGGACGAGTTTATCCGGCTCTTCAACCACGGGGCCCTGATCATAACCTATTTGGGGCACGGCAATCCGACAGTGTTAGCCCACGAGAGCATGTTCCTTATCTCCCGCGATCTAAGTGCAATTAAGAATGGTGGCCGCTTACCCTTCTTCTATACGGCGGCAAGCCAGGTGGGGGTTTTTGATGACCCGGTGCGCATCTCGATGCCGGAAGCGTTGTTAAAGAAGACCAATGGAGGCGTGATCGGGATGATTTCGGCCACCCGGGTCGGCTTCCACAACAGCAATATTGTCCTGGCGAATCAATTCCACGAGCAAATGTATCGCAGCGAGCGGCAGCACGTGCCGGTCGGGTTGGCGCTGATGGAGGCTAAACAGTTGGTATTGCCGCTGTTCAATTCCACGGACCTGGCTTTTCGCAATATGCAGCGCTACTCCCTTTTCGGTGATCCGGCGACGCGTCTTGCTGTGCCGCTTTTCCAGGTGCAATTGTCTGTTGATGACTCGCTCAACGCCCTTGGGGAGGTTGCGGTCACAGGCCAGGTCCTCGATCCCGCCGGTGTCCCGGTTACTGACTATCAGGGGCAGGTGTGGTTGCAGGCCTTTGACTCGAGTGAGAAGAGTCGTCTTGATGGGTTCAACTACCGCCAGGTCGGATCCCATATCTTTCGCGGTCGTTTTCCGGTAGTCGATGGTCGTTTCAACGCGGAATTTCGTGTGCCCAAAGATATCACGTATGGCGGCGACGACGGTCGTATCAGTGGTTATGCCTGGAGCGGTGAGCGCCCTTCGGCCTTTGGCTCAGTGCGCGGCTTGGTGTTGTCGGGCACGGCGGCAGGTGTTGAAACGGATTTGGTAGGGCCGGAAATCACCCTGCGTTTCGAGGGGGCTGACGGCAACTCGATTCCGCGCCAGACGGTGTTACAGGCGACGATTACGGATCCCAGCGGCATCAATATTACCGGCGAAACAGGCCATGAAATCGAACTGGTGATAGACGGCGAGTTGTTCGTCTTGACCGACTTTTATAGCGTGCAGGGGGACTATCGGCAGGGGAACATTGAATTTCCCCTGCCCGAACTGGAACCCGGAGAGCACGAGGTTCGTCTGAAGGTCTGGGATAACTTCAACAATTCGTCTCGGACCACTATTAAGGTCAAGGTGCGGCAAGGGGCCGGCACGGGTATTGAGAATGTCCTGTTTTTCCCCAACCCGATGCGGGATGCTGGTGGTCATTTTACCTATGACCTTAAAGAAGAGGCTAGTGCGGTACAGATTGAGGTCTTTTCGCTGTCTGGTCGCTTGGTTGATGAATTGGCAGGGGAAATTCGCGAGGGGTATAATCAAGTGGCGTGGATTCCAGGAGCGGATTTGGCCAACGGTACGTATCTTTATAAAATAACCGCGGAACGGAAAAACGGTTCCACCGGTGGACGGACCGCCGTCCTGCAGGTCGTCAAATGAATGTTGTGAGAGGAGTGCCTTTGTAGCAGTGAGAACGCCTTAGTATTGATGCGCTAGGCAGCCGGTTTGTAGACTGCAAACAGCTTTACATATTTTCTCCAGATTTGAGGAGGACTCCGCCATGAAGAAACTGACGAACTTGACGATGCTCGGTCTTTGTCTGGGTTTGTTGCCCACTGGGGCTCAAGCCACGCCAGAGAGCCGTGCTGCTGTGCTCTTTCTACTGATTGAGCCAGGGGCGCGAGCCATCGCTATGGGCGAATCCTATGTCGCCATCGCCGACGATGCCACAGCCAGCTATTTTAATCCGGCGGCCCTAGCCGGACAGACCAACAAAAAGCTCAATTTTACCCACAGTAAATGGTTGCCTGGCCTGGCCGACGATTTGTCGTACGAGTTTTTAGCTTATTCGGCGCCCGTCGAAGGATGGGGGAATATCGGTCTCAATGTCTCGCTATTAAATCTCGGCGAACAAATTCGCACTGACGAACGCGGCAATACCCAGGGGACCTTTCGCAGCTACGACGTTGCGCTATCGGCGGCCTATGGGGCGGAGATCGGTGAAAATATGTCGGCGGGCATTGGTCTGAAGTTTATTCGCAGCAATTTGGCTGACCAAGGAGCCGGCATTGAACGCGGCAAGGGCGTGGGCAATAGCTTTGCCGCTGATCTAGGGTTTTTGTGGGCCGTCACGCCGACTGTTAATTTTGGCGCCGCGTTGCGCAATCTTGGCCCGAAGATCGCCTATATCGATGCCAGCCAGGCCGATCCGCTGCCGCAACATATCGTTTTGGGCATCGCCTACGATCTGATGGATACGCAATATCACGACGTGCTGTTTTCCTTTGACCTCTACAAGCCTTTGATCGCCGATGATTCCTTTGCCAGTAATTTGCTCAAGGCATGGACCGACGAGGGCTTGAGCAACGAGTTAAAGGAGATGGATCTGCATTTTGGCGGCGAGTACAAATACGGGCTCTCCGCACGCCAGGATGAGGCTTTTTTCGCGTTGCGCGCCGGCTATTCTTGGGACAGCGATGGCGAATTGAAGACCCCGACCTTCGGCGTCGGTTTGAAATACAATCGCTTCCAGATCGATGTAGCGTATATCACCGGCGAAGACACGCCACAGCAAGACAATACGCGTTTCTCGCTGAATCTCATTTTCTAAATTGGACCATCTATCTCGCCGCAAGTGGGTGCGTGGATGTCGCATCGGCGTCTCCGCACTCGCTAATGGCCATTCTGTGATTCTACCTATTTGATCCTACTAATTCTCTGTCTCCTTTCGCTTTCTGGCGCAGTTGTCCACGCCCAGGAATGGCGCGTTCTTGCCTTGCGGGTCGACTTTCCGCTCGAAAGTCCCGACGAGGGCACGACCACCGGTGTCGGCGCCTTTGACCTGCGTTTCGCCGAGGACGCCGGCGATGATTATATGCCGCCCTATGACTTACCGCCGCATGATCGCGCCTATTTCGCACGGCACTTGACGGCTTTGGCGCGATATTATCAGACGGTTTCGGACGGCCGGGTAGTTATCGAATCTGAAGTGTTCCCCCGCGTTGAGCGATTGGCCTATAGGCTGCCGCAAAGCATGCTGCACTACGGCAATGGTCGCACGACCGAAGAGATCGGCGCAAAGTGGATTGAGTTGTTACGCGATGCCATTGAAATGGCTTTGGCCGATCCGGATGGTCCACAATTATCCGATTTTAACAGCTTCCTGGTATTTCACGCCGGAGTCGGTCACGAGACCGGTGAACTCAATGATATCCGCTCGGTCTTTCTCGAAAAAAGCGATTTTGATCGTTTTAATGGAGGGCCGTTGGTTTTGGATGGCGTCGAGGTCGGGGAGGCCTGGATTTTGCCGGAATCGCCGAGCCTTAATGGTCGGGCGGGTCTTAATGGCCTTATGGCCAAGTTCTTCGGCAATCAGTTAGGGCTTCCGGGGCTTTCGAATTTTGCCGACGGTCTGCCTGCGGTCGGCGGGTGGAGTCTGATGGATGTCGGCGCCAATGCGCTGGGCTTCGTGCTGGCCGACAGTTTGGAACCGGTCATTGGTTTTACCGCCCCACATCCTATCGCCTGGAGCAAAGCGCGTCTTGGATGGATCGAGCCGCTTGTGGTGCGTCGCGATACAGTCGTCTCACTGTTGGCGACCGATCGCGCTGGCGATTTGCCAAAAGCCTTGCGCGTGCCGATCGACGTCGACGAATATTTCCTGCTGGAGAATCGCCAACAGCGCGGTCGGCGCGGTGCGCCCGAGGGCCAGGTTGTGCGCGGAGTTGATCAAGACGAGGTGTTGTGGCTCGAGGAGGGAGAGATCGAGTTGGAACAGGGTGTGTGGACGGGGGTGGAGGACTACGATGCCTTTATTCCAGGTTCGGGGGTGCTTATTTGGCATATTGACGACGGGGTCATTGAAGCGCATGCGGCCGACGGGGCGATCAATAATCGCCCGGAGCGACAGGGGATTGCCTTGGAGGAGGCCGATGGTTATCGCGACATCGGCAATCCGGTTTTTGAGCGTTTGCGACAGATTGAAGGCTCGCCCGATGATCCGTTCTTTGTCGGCGGACAAACGCTTTTCGGTCCGGGGACCCGACCCGATACGCGCAGTAATCGCGGTTGGGATACGGGCATTGAGATTGAGGTCCTTTCTGATTTGGGCGATACGATGCAGGTGGCGATCCGCTTTGCGCATTCGCGGCCGGGCTGGCCGCTGGCATTGGCCGGGGATGGCCTTCTGCAGGCGGCCGATCTGGACGGCGACGGGGCGGACGAATTGCTTTTTGAAGCGGATGCCGGGATAGGTTATGCCGATGCAGCGGGGATAGCCGAGTGGAGGCTCGCGGCGAGCCGGTTGCTGGCCGTCGGCGACGGTGACGGCGACGGCCTCGCGGAGATTTTCTCCCTGGGCGACGAAGTGGCCGCTTGGCCGTTGCACGCGGATGAACCGCTGTGGTCTACGGATTTGGCTTGGACGCCCCAGGACGCGCTCTTCGACGCCAACAAGCGGCTCGGCGAGGGAGTCCACGGTCCCGCCTTGTTGTTGGCGGGCCCGGAACAGCTAAATACTTTTATCGCCGATACCGGCGCGTTGTGGGACCAGTCTTCGCCGACGGGTTTTCTCGCCAGCATGAAAGTGCAGGACGGGGGCTCCGTAGAGGATGTCTTCGTTGCCTCGGCCGATGCATCTTTTAGCCCGCTTGACGGGCCCGGCTTATTGCCGCCAGCAGTGGGCGATCTCAACGGCGACGGTATGCTGCACGCGGAAGTTGTCCTGGCCGACAGTGGCGGGGCTGTGATTGTGCATCTTGCCGGTGAACCGATTGAGTTGGGTGATTCGCTGGCATCCGCGCCCGTTTTGGGCGACCTGGACGGCGACGGGACTTTGGAGATCATCTTTCTTGCACGCAATGGTATGATACACGCGCTACGCGCCGATGGGGTACGCCATGCCGATTTCCCGTTTGAGATACCTCGTTTTGCGGAAGTTGGCGATCTGCATTTCGAAGCAATACTTTTCGATATCGACGCCGATGGCAAGCAGGAGATTTTTGCAGCGGGGCGCAGCGGAATATTTGGCATTGACGATGATGGCAAATTACTGCCGGGTTTCCCGCTGCTGACAGCTTCCCCACCGACGGCGTCTCCTGTCGCATTCGATATAAACGGCGACGGTCGTTTGGAACTGGCGGCCCTCGACGGAGAAGCGCTCTATGTCTGGGATCCGCAGCGGGTGATGGCTGGTTATACGGGCAGCAGCGCCCACTGGCCCCAAGCCCGGGCTGATGCGGCTGGCACACGGGCGGTAAGCGTCGCCGTAGAACCGACGGTGGAGCCCGAGCGTGCGCTGTTGCCGCAAGCCCAAGTCTACTGTTATCCGAACCCCGTTGGCGTCGGTGAAGAAGCGCATATGCGTTTCGCACTTAGCGAAGCTGCCTTCGTCGAACTCGACGTGTTCGACGTGTTGGGGGCGCGAGTTGGCAGGGGGCATATGAATTCGTTTGCAGTGGGTGCACATGAGATCGCCTGGTCGGTCGACGACTATCAAAACGGGCTCTATATCTGCCGCCTGCAGGCGCGCAGCACGGGGGGGCAGCGAGCGGAAGTGATGGTGAAGATGGCGGTGAGCCGATGAGTAGACTGACTTTGATGCTAGGGCTGTTGTTGGGGGCTGGCTGGGGGGGACCTGCTGCTGCGCAGAATCATCCTGAGCTCGATTGGCAGGTGGTCGAGACGGAACATTTCCGCATCCTCTACCATCAGGGCTTGGAAGGGGCGGCCGCGCGGACGGCGCAAATCGCCGAGGCCGCTTATGATCCCATCACCAAGCTCTATGGCTATCATCCGGATGATCGGGTGCGGATCGTGCTCAAGGACTATGACGATTACGCCAATGGCGCCGCATTTTTCTATCACGACACGATCGAGATTTGGACCACTGCGCTCGATCACGACTTCGATTTGCGCGGGACTTCCGACTGGTTACGCAATGTCATAACCCACGAGTTCACGCATATTATTTCATTGGGCACCGCACGCAAAGGATCGCAGCGGGTGCCGGCGCTTTATCTGCAGTATTTCGGATATCAGCGCGAGGAAAATCGCCCCGATATCCTGATCGGTTATCCCGACGCCATCGCCTCCTATCCGATAATGAGTACGGTGGTGCCGATGTGGCTGGCTGAGGGAGCGGCGCAGTATATGGCCGAAGGCGCGCACCAAGACCGTTGGGATGCCAATCGCGATATGGTGCTGCGTGCACAAGTGCTTGCCGGCGAACAGTTACCCTTCGACCAGATGGGCATTTTCGGCAAACACGGTTTTGGCAACGAATACGTCTACGATCACGGCTACGGTTTGGTGCGCTATATTGCCGAGACCTATGGCGAACAGAAAATCGCCGAGCTGTATCGAGCGGCGTCTGCCTGGCGTTCGCTCGAAATCGATGGCGCGTTCGATAAGGCCCTTGGCAAGAGCGTCGACGAACTATACGACGAGTGGGTTGTGTCGATGCGGGCTGGCTATGAGGCACAAGTGGCGAGTTTGGGCGAGTTGAATGAAGGTGAATTGGTGAGCGATCTTGGCTTCTCGAATTTGCGACCCCAACTCTCGCCCGACGGTAAGAAGCTGGCCTATCTTTCGACGAGGAAACGCCAATACGGCCCGCATATGCTGGTCGTGCGCGACCTCGAGACGGAAGAAGACGAGGTCGTGGCCTTTCCGGTGGCGGCTTCGACAGTGGATTGGTCCGCCGACGGACAGAAATTGCTTTTTTCGCGCATAGACCGGGCGGATAAATACGGTTCGCGGCAGGCGGATATTTACGAATACGATTTCACGGTCGACGAGCCGGGTTTCTTGCACGATATGATCTGGGCCCTACCGGCCATGGTCGCCGCTACTGCCCCCGAGACACCGCGCATTAAACAGCTGACGCACGGGCTGCGCGCGCTCTATCCTACCTATTCACCCGACGGTGAATGGATCGCCTTCGTCAAGAACAAAGGGAGCAACAACAATCTGGGGATGATGCGGGCCGATGGTTCGGATCTGCGCTATCTCACTGATTTTCAGGATGGGACGCAAGTTTATACGCCGCGTTTTTCGCCTGATGGAAAACGATTGGTTTTTTCTATTTCGCGACAGGGGCAGCGAGATATTGCTATGGTTGACTTGGTCGGCGTTGCTGTGCAAGCAGGCAATCGAGTAACTGCTGCCGAGCCGAAAGCATCAGTTGTACAGGAAGGACTGGCTTCTGAGGGGACTGAGGTTTTGGCTGCGGAAAAAGTCTCGTTGTTGGGATCGAGTTTTAAGGGGGTAATCGCGACGCCTGGCACCGACCGCGATCCGGTTTGGAGCGCCGATGGTAAGCAAGTCGTCTTCAGCTCTGATTATAGCGGAATCTTCAACGTCTACGCCCTGGACTTAGGGACGCAAACGCTGCGGCAAATTACCAATGTAATCGGTGGGGCCTTTAATCCAACCGTCGGTTCGACTGGAGAGATCTTCTTTGCCTCTTACACTGCTAAGGGCTTCGAGATCCGCCATTTATCTGGTGAAGGAGTGTCGATTAATGTTGAAGGGCAGAGGTCGCCTCGGTGGGTTGAGCAAAAAAACGCCGCGCCCGCTAAATCTGGGTGGGTGTTAACTGCACCGGAGCCGTTGGCCAGTAGCGCCCCTGCTCCCGTTCTGCAAAAACAGGCGGAGCCCTATGGTATCGACTTCCTCAAGACTTCGCTCTTGCCGCGGCTCTCCATGGACGAAGGCCATTTTAAACCGGGTGTCTATGTCTCTTCGAGTGACGTGCTCAATCGGCAGAATATTTTTGCTGGGGCGGCGATCGCACCGGCGAATGGAGATCGCGATCTCTTCGCCATGTACGAATACCGGGGTTTCCGTCCGACATTCTTCCTCGAAGTGTTCAACCAAAGCCGGCACTCGGCCCGTGGCGACAGTACAGATGCGCGCGACCTGATCGTCAACGGGGTCAATTTTAATCTCAACCAGATCAGCGTCGGTGGTCGCGGTCGTTTGGGACGCTATGGCCGTTTGGCGGCTTCGTTTACTTACGATCGCTACGACGCCAGTGTCGAGAGTGACGCCTTTAGGCCGCGTCGCGACGGGCAGGTCGGCTTTGAACGCATTGAGCAGAAACCCTTCGGCTATACCTATCTCAATGGTTTCGGCTTGGGGCTGACCTATCGTATGGATTTGATCGCCCGGCGACGCGATCGCGAGATCAACCCGTTGGGGCGGCAGATCTATTTCCGCTACGATCGCATGTTTAATTATTTTATTGAGGGATTTAACGAGAGCGCGAGTTTTATTGACGAGCAGTATCTCAATCTTTTTTATAATCAGGTTACTCTCGATTGGAACGAATATATCGGCCTTCCCTGGAACACGCGATTGGGCATGCGTTTTTACGGAGGGTGGATCGATAGTGATAAGGTCGACGATAAGGAGCAAGTCAACGATTTCTTTGATTACCATCTCGGTGGGCTGAATTTTATGAAGGGGTATACCTTCTACAGCATCGAGGGCCGCAAGGCGATGATGGGCACGGCGACCTTGCGCTTGCCGTTGTTGCCGCGGATCGGCAAGCGCTTTATGCATTTGTATTTCGACAAGGTTTACGGGGCGGTTTACGGCGATATCGGCAAGGCCTGGGACGGGGAGATCAGCGATCCGGACGAGTTTTATGGGCGCGAAGGTCCCTTGCGTTCGCTGGGCGGGCAGTTGCGGTTCGATATGGTTTCTTATTACAGTTTGCCGACGCGGGTGCAGATGGATTGGGCTTATGGGGTGGATGAGGTGGAGGAGCGCAGTCCGTGGAAGTTTTATTTTACGGTATTATTTGGTTATTTGTAGGAATCTGAAGTTGTAGGGTGGCCTGGGGAGGACGGCGTCTGGAAGATCCCAGACGCTCATTCTCGCAGGCCGTTCTTGGCGTGCTCCGAGGGAGTTTTGCCGATTTTGCTGTCCTGTGAAATTGGCAAAATAATCCGCTCTGGGATCTCCCCAGACACCTTGTTAGCATGCTATTGGTAGCAGTTGAATCCATCGGTTTTTGTTGGAGGAAATAAGAAGATGGTGAGATTAGGGGTAGCAGTAGTTTTTTCGATAATGGTCGCTACGTCTATCGGTGCTGAGCAGTTGCCGAGTATTCTTAGTGCGGAGGGGCAAGATTTTTTGATGGGGTTGGGGCGGATGGCGGCGGATGACGGTCCTGTGGTTGCGCCTGAGCTGCCGATGGAAACTCCAATGGAAGCGCCTAGCAGTGGTGGCAAAGAGGTGAAGTCGACTCGGCGAGCTTTTCTCTATTCGGTATTGGTGCCGGGCTTGGGAGAGTGGTATGCGGGGGCGAAGACGCGGGGGTTGGTTTTCTTTGGCATCGAGGCGGTGACGTTAGGGGTGTGGTCGAGTTGGAAAGGGAAGGGTAATGACGTCGAAGACGAGTTTCGCGCGGTGGCCGACGAAAAATGGGATCCGCTCAATTACTTGGCTTGGCGCGGTTCGACGATTTCGCGGAATTCATCGATAACTCATGCGTTGCCTTGCTCCAGCTATGTGGATGTCTATTTGGAAACGGGCAATTTCAAAGGTTGCGACGTCGCCGAAATCCAGCAGTACTACGAACTGGTCGGCAAATACGACCAGTTTGCGGCCGGCTGGACCGATATAGTTCGGGTCGAAACGGGGAATCCTGCTCAGCCGACCGAGGTTGATTCGGTCGAGAATTTTTTGTCGGAGCAGCGACTGACCTATGAGATCCGGCGCGACGACAGCAATAAATATTTAAAACGAGCGTCGACATTAAGCGGGTTGATACTGATCAACCACGTCATCAGCGCGATCGATGCGGCACGGGTCGCCCGGGCGCGTTCTGAGGGCGTCGACGAGGCCGCGCTTGCGCGGCGGACGCGCATGGCTGTCGTAATGCAGCCTTGGCAGCGACGGCAGGTGCCGATGCTTATGGCCTATAAGCCCTTCGATTGAAGCAATGTTAAGATTCACAATACTCATTCTGCTGCTATTATTGCCCGTGGCTGCCTCGGCGAGCAAATCCCAAGGTGCGTTTTGGCGTTCACTGCTTATACCGGGTTGGGGGCAGCGTTACGCGGCGGGTCAAGGCGGACGTTTTTTTGCCGCTGAATTGGCTCTTTGGGGTGGTTATTTCGGCTTTGAGCGGCTCGGCGATATTCGCCGTGAGCAATACCGGGCCTATGCCGCGGAGAAGGCCGGGGCGCGGCCGGCGGGCAAGGGGGGGGAGTATTTCGACGACCTTGGTTTTTATCAGAGCCGACTGCAGCACAATCAGTTTTCCCGCTATGAGGACGGCCCAAATGCGCAGGTGTACCCGCTGGACCGTGATTCCTTTTGGGAATGGGACGGGGACACTTCGCGTGAACGCTATCGCAGCTTGCGCAATTCGAGTACCACAGCCGGGCGGCAGGCGGTCTTTATGACCGGGTTGCTGGTGGTTAACCACCTTGTTTCGGCGGTGCATGCGGCTCGGACAGCTGGTGGTGCGGGCGATATGCGAACTACCCTGGTGCCTATTTTTACTCCCGGGCGCTTTAGGGCGTCACTATCGATAGTGCGGCGTTTCTGATGAATTGGCTCTGGATCGTATGCCTGTTGCCGTTGGCGGTTTTTGCTGAAGAGCGGATTTGCGGCACCCGCTGGTTGCAGGAACATCGCGACGAATTTCCGGCGCCTGCGGCTAAGGCGCTTGATGTAGTACAGGAAACGGGGCCGATTGAAGTGGGGACGCAGCGCGCTTTTTTGGTTCCCACCGATCCTCTGCTCAATTTGGCTACCTGCCGCTTTAAGGGCGAGCACTGTTATATCTTTGTCGAAGAAAGCCAGTGGGATGTCATCGTCGCGCAACCCGATGTCGACCAGCTTGGGGCGCTTTTCGAGGAGCAGACCCCGGCTGATGCCGATCGCGGAGTCTACGACATGGCAGTTGAAGCCTTCGGGGAGGCGGCCGACGAAGATGGGGATCCCCGCGTTTTTATCTTGCTGCTCGATATTCCCGACGATCGGGTGGTAGGGTATTTCGACCGATCGGTTTATGGGCATGTGCAAGAGGAATTGAGGCGCGATACGATTTATCTCGACGCGCGCAAGCTAGTTTTTCAAGCCTATCTCGGTCGTGGGACGCTGGCGCACGAGTTTCAGCACTTGATCCACTGGGGACACGACCCGGATGAAGAAGCCTGGATCGACGAAGGGCTTTCAGGTCATGCCGAGACCCTGACCGGTTTTCCCGAGACGGACCGGAGCATGGTGCCGAGTTTTCTCGACGACACCAGTCGCAACCTGACCTCTTGGCCTTTTGTAGCGGGACCGGAAAGTTATGGCAAGACCTATCTTTTTGCGTCATTTCTCGCCGAGCGCTACGGCGCAGGGTTGATTCGCCAAATCGTGGCCGAGCCGCGCAATGGGATATTCGGTGTCGATGAAGCGTTTAAAAGCGAGGATTGGGTGCAGGACTACGCCGGGGCCTGGGCTTTGTGGATCGCCGCGAACTATGCTGCCGATGATCCCGTGTTTGGTTATGGGGCGCTTAATGGACGCAGGGCTTTCGCTTTTTCCGCGCCGGAAGTGCCCTTTAGTCCAATGGGCGGGACAGTAGCCAACCAATGGGGCACGACCAATGTGATTCTTCGCTCGGCGGGTGATATCGAGGTTGATTTTGCCGGGGAAGCTGATGGGCGTTATGCAGTCTGGGTTTATGCGATGCGGGATAACCGGGGTGAGATGGTGCAAATGGAACTCGGCGCCGACAATAGGGGGCGGGTCGCGTCGGTGCAAGTCGACAGCGTTGCGGTAATCATAGGTCGTGCGTCGCGGGTGGGTGAGAGCTTTACCCTTGCAGCCCGCCGTTTTATTCCGACCGCTGTGGCGGGGAGTCTCGGTGGGAAAGTGGCCGAGGTCGACGCCTTTGACCCGGTGTATCCCAATCCATTCAATAGTGCGGTCGTTCTGCCTTTTCGCCTGAGCCGCGATAGTCGAGTTGAGTTGGCGATTTATAACGCGCTGGGGCAACGCGAAGCGCTCTTGTTGCAAGGGCGTCTCGGAGCGGGTGAGCACAGGGTGCGTTGGGAAGGTGCTAGTGCGGCTAGCGGCAATTATCTAGCGGTGCTGAACGTAGATGGCAAAATGCGTATGCGGCAGTTGGCATTGATAAAATAAAATATAAAATGCGATATGCGTATGATCTCAGGCTTTGGAAATGCTGAGATCGAGTATCTTGCTTTAGTGGACTTAAAAAGATGTTAGACAAAAAGGACGTGCTACGGCGCGTCTTTTTTATTTGCTGGATGGTTCCGCACTGATATTGTCGATCAAGCGGACATTGGCAAGGCGTACCGCGAGGGCGATTACGACGGGCCCAGCGATCTGTGAGAGATCTTCGAGTGTGTCGGGGTGTACGATCGATATATATTCGATGTCGCCGCCGACTTCTTTTTCGATATGACGGCGCATTTCGCCGATGATGCGTTGCGTATCTGGTTCACCGCGTTCTATATATCGTTTGGCTATCTCAAGGGCTTGGTAAAGGGCGGGAACGCGCCGCCGTTCGTCTTCGGTGAGATTGACGTTGCGAGAGCTCATCGCCAGGCCGTCGGCTTCGCGCATGGTAGGTGCGATTTCGATGCGCAGGTCGAGGTTCAAATCACGGACCAGTCGTCGAATGACGGCGGATTGCTGGTAGTCTTTTTGGCCGAAGACCGCCAAGTGCGGTTTGGTGGCGGTAAATAGTTTGCTGACGACGGTGGTCACTCCGCGGAAATGGCCGGGCCGGATGGCGCCGCAAAGTCCGTCGGTGAGTTGTGTGACTTCGACCGTAGTTGAAAAGTCCGGGGGGTAGAATTCCGCGGTTTGAGGTTTGAAGACCGCGTCGACGCCGCGTTGCGCAAGGAGTTTGATGTCGCGCTCGATGTCGCGCGGATAGATGGTAAAATCTTCTTTGGGGCCGAACTGCAGCGGATTGACAAAGATACTGACGATTGTGCGGTCGGCGGTACTCAGGCTATAGTCAACGAGGCTGAGGTGCCCCTCGTGCAGAAAACCCATCGTTGGGACTAACCCGATGCGCAGGCCTTCGCCGCGCCATGTATCGGATTGCGCCTGCATTTTGGCAACGGTGTTGATGAGTTGCGGTTTAGACATGGTCGGTGGCGGGCAAGGTTAGTTGGCCGACGGCTTGGGCCTCCCCGGAGCAGTCGAGTGCCGCAAGGTGGGTGGCGAAAGCGAGTCGGGTAAGGGGATGGTGTCGGTCGGGGGCAATTTCGCAAAGGGGCACCAAGACAAAGCAGCGGTCGTTCATATGTGGGTGCGGCAGCGTCAACGAGGCGCTCTCTACGATGTGTTCGCCGTAGAGCAGCAGATCTAGGTCGAGTGTGCGCGGTCCCCAGTGGATATTGCGTTGGCGCAGATGGTCTTTTTCGGTTTGCAACATACTGATGAGCAGGGCTTCCGGTGAAAGTGACGTATCGACGGCAAAAACGGCATTGAGGAAATCGGGTTGCTCGACGGGGCCAATGGGGGGCGTTTCGTATATACTGGAGACGGCCGTTATGCATGTGTTGGGGAAGGCGGCGACCGCTGAGATACCGGATTCGAGATGGGCGCCTCGGTCGTCTATATTGGACCCGATGGCGATATAGGCCCGCTCAGGCATAGGTGCGGTGTATTTCGATTTCGATGCCGTCGAAATGTGCGGCGACTGGAGGGTTGGGTTTGCGAACCCTGACCACGAGGTCGATCGGGGCGAAGCGCTGGCCGACATTTTGTGCGATGCGTTCGGCGAGGGCCTCGACTAATTTGCAGGGCTCGCCGTTGACGATCTCAGCAACGAGCGCGTAGGCTTCCGGGTAGTTGATGGCCGCATCGATATTGTCGTCGTGGCACGCACGGCCGAAATCTCCGCAAAGTTCGAGGTCGACCTCATAGTGTTGGCCGAGCGCGTTTTCTTCAGGAAAAAGTCCGTGATAGGCGAAGAAGCGCATATTGCGCAGGCGAAGCACGTCGTTGGGCATAGCGGAAATATAGAAATGATACATCTGAGAGGCAACGGTAGCACGCGGTATAAAGTCTTGATTAAGGGTGATTTGTTGACTATATTGCCTAGTGATCAAGGATGATTTGCTTCCCCCCCAAGGAGGTTGGATATGTCTGAAGTAACACCCGCTGGTGCCCAGCAACAAGCCCGCACCGATCGCTCAGAGCGAGAAGATAATCGGGTTGAGCAAGCTAAAAGCAGTCGCCAGGAACGGGCTGCGCGCACCGATCGCCAGCAGGAAGCTCGGGCCCAAGAGCGGTCCGAGCAGATGCGTCGGCAAGAGTCGGCCCAGGCTGCGCAGCGTGCGGAGGATAATCGCGGCCAGAATTTGCAGGTCGAGCAAGAGCAAGGTCGAGGGCAAGCCGTTGATACGATAGCCTAAAGCCTACTGAAATAATAGCAAAAGAAAATGCCCCGTTAGCAATAAGCTAACGGGGCATTTTCTTTTATTCTGTGCCTGTTAGTCTTTTCGACGTAATGCTCGATGGGCGATGTCGCGGCGAAAGTAGACATTGTCGTAGGTAATGCCGTCGATGGCGGCATAGGCTTTGTCGACGGCTGATTCGATATCGTCGGCAATGGCCGTTACGCACAATACTCGGCCCGAATCGGTGAAAAAACGGCCATCGCGATGGGCTGTACCGGCGTGGAAGATGACGATGTCGTCGCGGTCGGCGAAAGCCTGCAACCCATCGATTGCAAAACCTTTTTCATACGACCCGGGATACCCCTCGGAGGCCATTACGACGCAGACGGCTGCCGCGTCCGAGTTTTGTATTTCTATCTCATGCAAGCGGCCATCACAGGCGGCTTCGAGCACGTCGACGAGGTCACTGGTGAGCAAGGGCATAAGGATCTGGCACTCGGGATCGCCGAAACGAGCGTTGAATTCGACGACCTTCGGGCCTTCTTCGGTGAACATTAGCCCACAGTAGAGCACGCCTTTATAGGGTATGCCCATCCTGCGCATCTCGTCGAGCACTGGTCGGATGATTCGGTCTTCGGCTTCTTGTACGAGTTCGGGTGTCATGACCGGGGCCGGGGCGTAGGAGCCCATCCCCCCAGTGTTTGGACCTCGGTCGCCCTCGTAGATGGCTTTGTGGTCTTGCGCCGGTACCAGGGTGACATAGTGTTCGCCGTCGCAAAGGGCGAAGAGCGAGGCTTCTTCGCCGACCATATAGTCTTCGATTACAATTTCGCTGCCCGCCCCGCCGAATGTGCCCTCTTCCAGCATTTCTCGGGCGGTGGAGAGCGCTTCGGTCTCGTCGTGGCAGACGAACGCGCCCTTACCGGCCGCCAGACCGCTTGCTTTGACGACAATCGGAGCACCTTGTGCGCGGATATAGGCACAGGCTGCGTCGGCGTCGGTGAAAGAGCGATGCCGGGCGGTGGGCACGCCGATGCGTTCCATAAGCTCTTTGGCGAAGGCCTTGCTGCTTTCGATTTGCGCCGCTGCTTCGGTGGGGCCAAATATCTTCAGTCCGCTCGCTTGGAAGCGGTCGACGATGCCACCGGCGAGCGCGTCGTCAGGACCGACGACCGTCAAGTCGATGCGCTGGTCTTTGGCAAACTCTATGAGGCGGTCTATCTCGCCGGTGAGCTTGTCGCGATCTGAGACGGGGGTATCAACGCGGATATCGACACATTCGGCTAGAGTGGCAATACCGGGATTGCCAGGGGCGACATATAGTTTGTCTACACGCGGGCTCTGTGCCAGTTTCCAAGCCAAAGCATGTTCGCGCCCCCCCTTGCCGACGACCAGAATATTCATTGCTGCTCCTTCTTTAGACTAGAGATAGCCGAATTCGCGCAAATCACGGTCGGTATTGCGCCAATCTGAACGGACTTTGACCCATAATTCAAGAAAAACCGGCGCCTCGAGCAATTCTTCCACCCCAACACGGGCCTTGCGGCCAATGGAGTGCAGGTTTTTCCCTTTTTTGCCGATGACAATACCCTTTTGACTCTCCCGCTCGACATAGATGATGGCATTGATATAGGTCTTGCGGCCCTCTTGCTCGCGGAACTCCTCTATATGGACATTGATGGCGTATGGAAGTTCGTCTTCAAGGTGCTCAAAGGCGGCTTCGCGAATCAATTCGGCGACAAAAAAACGTTCGGGCTGTTCAGCGACCATATCGTCTGGATACAGTTTGGGGCCATAGGGCAGGTAGGCTTCGAGTTGCGTGAGCAAACCGTCGAGCCCGTCGCCGCGCAGAGCGGATACCGGGATCGGTTTTTCTATGCCGAATTCGTTTTCAAGGGATTGTTGTAATGGTGTGATCTGGGCCGGGTCTACTAAATCGATTTTGTTGAGTGTAGCGAGGACCGGCACTTGCGCGCGTTTGAGAAAACGCTTGATAAGCACATCGCGGTCTTTGGGGCGAGAAGCATCGACTAACAACAGGATTATATCGGCTTGGCGTGCGGCTTGGTCGATTTGATTTTCCATCGTTCGATGCAATTTGTAGTCGGCGTCGAGCAAACCCGGCGTGTCGAGAAATATGATCTGGCTCTGTGCACGGGTGAGGATACCGAGGATGCGTCCTCGGGTTGTCTGGGGTTTGGAGGTGACAATGGAGAGCCGTTGACCGAGAAAGGCATTGAAGAGGGTAGATTTTCCCGCGTTAGGGCGGCCGGCGAGGGCGACGTAGCCGACACGGGGCAGTTCAGAAGCGGAAGTTGGCGGAGAGTTGGTAGGTTGCTCTGAGCTCATTGTGTTGTAGGTAGGCCAAGTCGAGGTCGAGTTTGGCGTGGGGTTTTAGACCCAGCCCAAGGGACTGGCGACTTTCTTCCAGCCCCGCTCGTAAAGTGATATAGCGGTGGTGATATTCTAAGCCGGCATTAAGTGGGGCCTTATCAGCTGTGTTGGTCGAATCACCGCCGGAGCGACTGCCAACGATGAAAGTGGTTTGGCCACCGGCCAGTGGAAGGGCGTAAGCTAAACCTAAAAGCAGCGACGGCTGGATGCGATCAGTGCTGTCCGTATTCCAGATGATGGGCGTAGTCGTTATATCGCGTAGATTGGCGGCCAGTGCGATCCCGGGGCTCAATTGGTAGCGGGCACCCAAATCAACACCGAAACCATAAGCATTTACCGAGGCGACCTGGCGATAAATTGCCTTGGCGCTTAGGCCTATAGCTAAGCGTTTACCAAGCCGGCGCGCGCCAGACAAATAAAGGGCATAGTCAGCACTTTGTTCGGTTGAGGCTATCAGCGGCCGGTTATCCGCGCTTATTGCGCGCCCTGGATCTTGCAATTCGGTAAAATGAATATCGTTGACGCCAACGCGCACTAGACTGAAAGCCATACCATGTAGACGGCGACCAGGGCGAGCGACGGAGAGAAAATCGTGCTGGACTAAACCCGAGAAACGCTCGGCGTGCATAAGGTGAGCTTGCCGCTGTTCTAGGCCCACCAAGCCAGCCGGATTCCAATACCCGGCGGTGGCGTCATCGGCTAGGGCGACATAGGCACTACCCAAGGCCAGAGAGCGGGCACCGGCACCCAGGTTGAGAAATTCGCCTGCATAGCTTGAGGCCGCGTGGACGGATTGGGTGCAGAGTAGGGCGAATACGAACTGAAATAGGTGTTTTTGCATGGAATGACGGGGTTATGGAAACGGCGTAAGTCTAATACTAACAGAAGGCTTTGGTAGTGTCAAGGGCGGCGGGCAATGCTGTGTGCTGATGGGCTTGTTCAGGAGATTAGTAGGATCTGCAAGTCCATTACATTGGTGCCTGTTGGACCGGTTATAACGAGGTCGTTCAACGCATGAAAAAAGTTATAGGAGTCATTGCGCGCGAGAAAGTCACGGGCTTCGAGTCCTTGTTTGCGGGCGCTGGTAAGAGTGTGGCCGTCGACGATGGCACCGGCCGCGTCGGTGGGCCCGTCGGTCCCGTCGGTGCCGCCGGAAAGCAGGGTAATCGCGGGCCAACCGTCGAGGTGTAAGGCGGCGGAGAGGGCGAGTTCTTGGTTGCGACCTCCTTTGCCATCGCCACGCAGGGTGACGGTGGTCTCGCCGCCGGTAATGACACAGGCTGGACGGGTGACGGGACGGTTGGCGCTGGCGATTTCTTGCGCAATGGCGGTCAGAGTTACAGCGGCTTCGCGTGCCTCGCCTTGTAAGCGACTGGTAAGTACGAGCACTTCATAGCCAAGGGCGCGCGCCTTTTGTGTTGCAGCATCGATGGCTAGGCTGCTATTGCCGATGACTATGTTCTCGGTAGCGGCAAAACAAGGATCTCCGGTTTTTGGGGTTTCTGCTAAGAGGCCGTTGGATCCGTTTTCGAGTCGTTGCCTGACGGTTGTGGGTAATTGTCGTCGTAGATCGTAGCGGTCGACTAATTCTAAACAATAAGAGAAGGTAGTTGGGTCTGGGCTGGTCGGTCCAGAAGCAATTGTGTCGAGCGGGTCACCGATGACATCGGATAGCATAAGAGCGAGCACGCGGGCAGGCGTTGCGGCACGGGCAAGGAGCCCACCTTTGACCGAAGAGAGGTGTTTGCGCAATGCGTTAATCTCATCGATCGTCGCGCCGCAGGCCAGCAGTAGGCGGGTAGTCTCTTGTTTTTCTGCTAGTGACAGGCCATCGGCAGGGGCGGGCAAGAGGGCCGAACCGCCGCCGGAGAAAAGGCAGAGCACTAAAGCGTCGGAGTCTAAACCCTCAAGTAGTTCGAGTTGGCGTTGGGCTCCAGCGACGCCGGCGGCGTCGGGAACGGGGTGTCCGCACTCAAATGTTTCTATATGCTGGAGGGTAAGCGCATGACCGTATTTGGTATTGATCGCACCGATTTCGATGCGATCGCCGAGAATCTCCTCGGCGGCTAAGGCCATCGCCGGGGTAGCTTTGCCCGCTCCGATAACGCGAAGGCGAGAAATGGAGTCAAGGGGCAGATGGCGTGTGCCGCACTGTAACACGCCATCTGCGATTGAAAGTGCGCGGTGGACGCAAAGACCGGGTTCGGCTGCGGCTAAACCCGCATTAAATATGGCGCGGGCATGTTCGCCGCGCGTGTTCGCTTCCACCTCAGGCTATCCTAGCTGTTTAGAAGCGGCGCATAAGGCCGACTACTTTGCCGGCTATGCGGAATCCATCGGTGTCGGGAGGGACGATGATGGGTTCAAAGGCCTCGTTTTCAGGCAGGAGCCGAATGCAGTCGGAATCGGGGGAGTAGCGCTTGACCGTGGCCTCGTCGCCTAAGAGTGCTACCACGATATCGCCTCTTTCAGCGTTTTCCTGGTGGCGGGCAAGGACGATATCGCCATCGAGTATACCAGCGTTGCGCATGCTTTCCCCGTGGACGCGCAATGCGAAGACGTCGCCCGAGGCCGGGATAAGCGATTTATCAACCAGGAACGTGTTTTCGATGTTTTGCGTGGCGAGAATCGGGGCGCCCGCTGCGACTCTTCCGATAAGCGGCACTTCGCGTAGATCGGAAGAGAGCGGTTCGGGTTCGGCATAATTGACGAGCTCAATACCTCGAGAGAGGCGCGCGTGCCGGCGTATATGCCCTTTTTTTTCTAATGCGGCCAAGGTCGTGCGTACACCATTGGTAGAATTGATATTGAAAACGTCCATAATTTCGCGGATGGTGGGGGGCGCGCCTCGAGAGCGAATAGCCTCGGCGATAAAATCGAAAATAGCCTGTTGGCGTTCGGTAAGGGCTTTAGGCATAGATGCACCTCCGAGTTGGGGGAGGAATAGTGAAAATGTGAACAACTGCAACAATATATACTGCACATTCGTTCATTTGTCAAGGTTATGCGATAATCTCTTGAGTCAGGGGCTACACGTAAGTGTAGTATAGGTTGTGCATCTGAATATGCGTATTGACAAAGTTCACCCAACGCAATAATCTTAACAAAAATGGACCTAAACGACTATTGTTCAAGTGCATGCGCATTTTTCAGCTCACGCTTAACAAGCCAGTCTACTATATTTGAAGGGATAGGCATGATGCGATTCCATCGTTTGGCAGCGGCGCTACTGGGCGCAGTGCTTTGTGCGCACTTGATAGCTCAGCCGGTGAGCGCAGAAGAGAAGCAAAGTTCATTTAAGGCTCGTCGATCCCTTGGGGTCCTCTTTATTGGCGGAAGTTTAGTGCTGGCCAAACAAGGGTTTAGTTTTCGCGATGAGGCTGACGAACTCTACGCAAAATACCAAAAGGCCGGATCGCCCGAAGAGGCCGATCGGCTATATACGCGGACCAATAACCGCGATGTCAAAAGCCAGGTTAGTTGGGCTTTGGCGGCGGCTTTTGTCTTGAGTGGTTCTCGTCTACTTTTCTCTAAAGACGGGGGTAGCTCTCGCATAGCGAAAGTTGATCAGGTCGCTCCCGGATTTTTATTAGAACCCCAATTGCAGCCTCGCCGTATAGGGGTGCAACTAAAACGTCGATTTTTCTGAGGCGTTCCCTGTCGTCCTATATAAGTTACCCCTGCTCCGTGCGATGCTATTTTCTCTGCAAATAGGAAAAAGATGAAGCCATTTTTGACGCCCTTAGCCTTAGCGGCCTCTGCTCTGCTGCTCTTTAGTTGTGATCGTGAGCGCAGCAATCCGATTGATCCTCAGTCATCCGTCCTGGCCGAACGGCCGTCAACGCCAACTGGCCTAGTTGCACAAGATGATGTTGGACGGATTCTCGTCGCCTGGCAGTCCGTGGAAGAAGGGGACCTGGCGGGCTATGGGGTTTATCGTTCGAATAAGTCCAACGGCATCTACGAGTTTGTGTCCGGGGATGGCGATTCTACGCTATTGATCAGCACGGGCAAAACGACTTTTGTCGATTCGCTCGATACGCCTGGCACAACATTGTTCTATCGGATCGCGGCAGTTGATACGGTTGGTCTAATTAGCGAGCGTTCGAACTTTGTCGGTGCTACAGTGCTCGAAGATCTCGTGCCACCGGAGACCCCGCTCAATCTCTCTGTTGTCGCCGATGAGGACGGCAATGACCGGATCATTATTCGCTGGACCGTGCCGCGAGTCGACAGCGATGGTGGAGAGCTTTCGGGGCTTTCGGGTTTCGTGATTTTTCGCGCGGAAGGTTCGCAGGGCGGTTTTGTTGCCATCGACACATTAGCTGGGCACGCGCAAGAGCTAGTCGACGAAGGGCTCAAATCGCTGACGGCCTACGCCTATCGGGTTATGGCCTTTGATGACGCCGGAAATAAAAGCTCGTTAACGGCCCAGCAGCAGACACAGACCCGCGGCTTGCAGGTGCCGCCGAACGTGAACGCATCGGGCCAGATTGGGCAGATCGTGCTTAGTTGGGGAGGAATCGACAATCTCGATTTGCTAGGCTACCACGTCTTTCGCTCGACTCGGGCCGACGACGGATTTGAGCAACTGCCGAGCGTGGAGGGCTCTGATTTTACTACCGGGCAAACGGCCTATATCGACTCCAATCTTACCGGTGGCCAAGTGTTTTTCTATAAGATCCAGGCGGTCGGCAAGAATAGTCTGCTGAGCGAAATGTCGGGTTCCGCTGGTGCCGAGGCCTTGGCCGATGAATTAGCGCCGGCCGCGCCAAGTGATGTGTCGGCCGTGCCGAGTGAGAGTAATTTTAGTCAGGTTCAAGTCTCTTGGAATGCGTCGGTGCGCGACGCGACGGGAGGTGGTTTGACGGGCTTGACGGGTTATATCGTCTATCGCTCAGAAGAAACGAGTGCCTCTTTTATCCGAATCGGCCAGGTTGATGACAACACACTTGAGTTTCTCGACGGGAGCGCGGTGGAATCGACGACCTATTTCTATGCGGTTACGGCCATTGACGCCGCCGCCAACGAAGGCCCGCGGACGATTCCGATTCAGATTCGCACTAAGGGACCGGATAAAGTAGCGCCTCAAGCTCCGCAAAATATATCCGCCATACCAGATCCTGTAGATTTCAACCAGGCTGTTGTGCGTTGGAGTCCTTCGGTCCTCGACGCCGACGGAGGGGAGCTCACGGGGATTGTGGGCTATGTTGTCTTTCGCTCGAAGGGGGGCACGAGTTCCTTTGTGCCGGTTGATTCATTGGATGTCAGTGCCCGTGATTTCGTAGACGTCGATTTAGCATTTTTAACCACCTACTTCTATACGGTTTCGGCGTACGACGAAGCGGGCAACGAAGGTCCACGCGGCGCTTCGGTACAGGTGCGCACCGAAGGCCCTGATAGGGTGTCGCCACAAGCGCCCAATAATGTATCGGCTGTCGCTGACGAGTTGGACTCCGGTCGGATTACTATTCGTTGGAGTCCGGTGATTCAGGATTCGGATGGTGGTGAGCTGACAGGGTTGGCCGGCTATGTGATCTTTCGTGCGGAAGGGGGGGGCTCGTCTTTTGTGCCGATTGATTCGGTTGGTGCCGATATCAGGGAATATGTAGACAGCGGTCTGATCTCCCTGACGATTTATGCCTATCGGATGTTGGCCTACGACGAGTTCGGCAATGAAAGCGCGGTATCGAACACGGCGCAGACCCAGACGCTTGGTTTGTCCCTTCCACTTAATTTGACGGCAACGGCCGGGATCGAAAGAGTCGAACTAGTTTGGGGTGCGGTGGAAGATCGAGACCTGCTCGGTTATAACGTCTTCCGCTCATTGCGTTCCGATCTAGGATACGAGTTACTGCCGAGCGTTGAAGGTGGTGATTTTACGACCGGGCGGACGGCCTACATTGACTCGAATCTCGTAGAGGGGCAGCAGTTCTTCTACAAGGTGCAAGCGGTCGCCGCCAATGGCCAGTTCAGCGAATTGTCTGGCTTCGTCGATGCCACTACCCTTGGTGATCAAGCCGCACCGGAGTCGCCGAGAAATGTCGCTGCAGTGCCCGATCCTGTGAATTTTTCCCGCGTCGTTGTCACCTGGAGCCCGGCGTTGCAAGACGTTGGCGGAAGGGAGCTGACCACGCTGGAAGGTTATGCGATATTTCGCTCTAAAGATACCAATACGGCCTTTGTCCAGGTCGCCGTGGTTGCTGGTGATATAGGCGAGTTTGTCGATTCGGGCTTAGACGTGGCGACGACTTATTTCTACACTGTTAGCGCGATTGACGATTCGGGCAATGAGAGTGTCCGTGCTAGCGCGGTGCAGGTGCGTACGGACGGCCCGGATCAAGTTGCGCCGGAGTCGCCGAGTAATCTTTCGGCGGTGCCGGATGAAACGAATTTCAGCAAAGCGGTTGTTCGTTGGAGTCCTTCGGTGCGCGATGCCGACGGTGGAGACCTCACAGGGCTTGCGAGCTATGTGATCTTTCGCTCGAAGGGCACCGCTAGTTCGTTCGTGCCGGTCGACACGCTTGGTGCAGCGGCTCGCGAGTATGTCGATACTTCGCTGGAAGAGCTGACGACTTATTTCTACACTGTTAGCGCGATAGACGATTCGGGCAATGAGAGTGTCCGTACCAGCGCGGTCGAGGTGCGCACAGACGGGCCGGATCAAGTTGCGCCGGAGTCGCCGAGCAATGTATCCGCGGTGGCTGATGAGGTTGACTTCAATCGGGTGGTTGTTCGTTGGAGTCCTTCGGTGCGCGATGCCGATGGCGGAGACCTCACAGGGCTTGCGAGCTATGTGGTCTTTCGCTCGAAGGGCACCGCTAGTTCGTTCGTGCCGGTCGACACGCTTGGTGCAGCGGCTCGTGCGTATGTCGATACCTCGCTGGAAGAGCTGACGACTTATTTTTACACTGTTAGCGCGATAGACGATTCGGGCAATGAGAGCGCTCGGGCCAGTGCGGTGCAGGTGCGTACGGACGGGCCGGACCAAGTTGGGCCGGAGTCGCCGAGCAATCTTTCGGCGGTGCCGGATGAAACGAATTTCAGCAAAGCGGTTGTTCGTTGGAGTCCTTCGGTGCGCGATGCCGATGGCGGTGACTTGACGGGTCTCGCGGGTTATGTGGTCTTCCGCTCGAAGGGCACCGCTAGTTCGTTCGTGCCGGTCGACACGCTTGGTGCAGAGGCTCGCGTGTATGTCGATGCTTCGTTGGAAGAGCTGACGACTTATTTTTACACTGTTAGCGCGATGGATGATGCGGGCAATGAGA
>Ga0233439_10001400_pt1 | contig 30931 bp, 28 predicted proteins | sample SI_123_September_6_FD_182713 | JGI IMG/M metagenome (GOLD analysis project Ga0233439, IMG submission 182713) | Seawater microbial communities from Saanich Inlet, British Columbia, Canada - SI_123_September2016_100_MG | ecosystem: Environmental > Aquatic > Marine > Inlet | place: Canada: British... | reverse complement strand
ATCTAGAGATATGCCTTGGCGCAAAGAAATATCTCTTAGCGAAACTGGATTGATACCATCAAACCTTGCTAAATCTACTAATGCCATTACGGCATATCTACCTTTTGATGTTAATTTCATATTACCCTTTAAATTCGAGGCTTTTATACATACCTGACTAAAATGGTCAAGTATAGATTATTTTAAAAAAACTAACATATTGTCGCTCACTTATGATAGACGTAGTTTTTTTTGAGAATAATAATCAATATCGCATATGGATAATAAAATTTTAGAAATATTTATTCCAGGCCCCGCTGGAAGACTAGAAGCAAAATATTATAAGAGTAAAAAAAATACATCTCCAGTTGCACTAGTGTTACAGCCACATCCTCAATACGGAGGAACTATGAACAACAAAGTTGTAGTAGATACTTTTCATGCATTTATGGATAATGATTTTTCAGTATGTAGAGTAAATTTTAGAGGTGTCGGTAAAAGTGATGGTGAGTTTGATAATGGACAAGGTGAACTTGCAGATGCAGCTGCTGCATTAGATTGGCTTGAAAGAGAAAATTTTGACAACTCACAATGTTGGGTATCAGGATTTTCTTTTGGCTCATTAATTGCTATGCAACTATTAATGAGAAGACCAGAAATAAATAGATTTATTGCAATCTCTCCTCAACCAAATGTTTATGATTTTTCTTTTTTATCACCATGTCCTACATCTGGACTGATGATTTATGGTAAAAAAGATGAATTGGTCCCTTTAGAATATATTACTGAACTAGATAAAAGATTAAGTGCTCAAAAAGGTATTAAAGTAGAATTTCAATCTGTCCTTGAGGCAAATCATTTTTTTTCAAAAACTGAGGAGTCTTTGATTAAAAATCTTAATAAATATATAAAAAAAGAAACTGCTCTTTATTAAATTAAAAGTTTTTAGCTAATTTACCACCTACTGTAGGTAATTCACAACCAGTAGTTTTTGGATATGAAATTGGTAAATTTAAAGATGATCTGATTGCAAGATAACCAAATGCTTGAGACTCAATAAAATCTCCATTTAAATTATAGTCATCAATTGAATTTAAACTTATATTTTGTTTGTGTAATAAATAATCTTTAATACTTTGGATAAGAAAATTATTTTTTCTGCCCCCTCCACAAACTAAATATTTTATTTGTTTAATATTACTTCCATTAGCATGTTCAATTCCTTTTGCTATAAGGTAAGCAGTAAAATTGGTGATTGTTGCACAACCGTCTTCTAATGTTAGCCCTCTTGCAAATGAAATATCAAAATCTTTTATATCTAAAGATTTATCAAAACTATCAATTTTAAAGTTGTCAATTACTTGATTTAATATTAATTGATTAATTTTGCCGGATTTTGCAATTAAACCATTCTCATCAAAATTTTTTTTTGAATTTTTTCTTACCCATTCGTCAATCATGCAATTACCTGGGCCTGAGTCAAAAGCTTCTATGTTCTCTTCCAATTTTTCATCTTTTTTAATTATTTTGGTAATATTAGAAATTCCTCCAATATTAAGAAAACAAATAGGAAAATTTATTTGGTGTTTTTCATTTATTTCTTTAGATAATAAGTTATGAAATATAGGTGTTAACGGGGCACCTTGACCTTTATTCGCTATATCTTCTTGCCTAAAATTAAAAATAACTTTTTTTTTAACCAATTGAGACATTAACTCTCCATCTCCTAATTGTTTTGAAATTTTTTGTTTAGGATTGTGAAAAATTGTTTGTCCGTGGAAACCAACAAAGTCTATCTCATCTTGATATTTTAAAGATAACTCGCTGACAATTTTGCTATGAAATAGAGTAATTTCTCTCTCAAGCTCGTTTAATCTAAAAGTGTGCCGCTTCAAATCATTGATATTTAAAATTAAATTTCTTAATTCAATTAATTGCTGGTGTAAATTTTCATTATATTCAAAATATTCGTCTAAAACATTGATAAATTGATTAAATCCATCTGATCTAATTAACGAGACATCAACCCCGTCCATAGAAGTTCCACTCATTAATCCAATAGCTGTATATAATTTATTTTTCATTGATATTCTTTTTAATAAAAATTTGTATATTGTGTGACTATAAGCTTATGAATAAATTTTTAAAAGAATTTAAAGACAGAGGTTTCTTCTATCAATGCACAAATGAAGAAGAATTGTCCAGTTTAATGGACAAAGAAAAAATTAAAGCATACATCGGATTTGATTGTACAGCTGAAAGCTTACATGTTGGAAGTTTATTGCAGATCATGTGTCTTAGATTGCTACAGAAAAATGGCCATAGACCAATTGTACTATTAGGTGGAGGCACAACAAGAATTGGTGACCCTTCTGGAAAAGATAAAACAAGAAAAATATTAAGTGAAGATGAGATTGAAAAAAATATTAAGAATATAAAAGATATACTAAAAAAATTTTTAGATAACAATAACCCAAAAACAAAACCTATATTTGTAAATAATTATACATGGCTTAAAAATTTAAATTACATCTCTTTTCTTAGAGATATAGGCAAACATTTTACAATTAATAGAATGTTAACTTTTGACAGTGTAAAATTAAGATTGGATAGAGAACAATCTTTAAGCTATATGGAATTTAATTATATGATTTTGCAAGCATATGACTTTTTAGAACTCAATAAAAAAGAAAATTGTATTTTACAGATCGGAGGCTCAGATCAGTGGGGTAATATCATAAATGGCGTGGAACTTATCAAAAGATATTCAAATAAACAAAGCTATGGTCTTACAACACCTTTAATTACTTTGGCGACAGGAGCTAAAATGGGAAAATCTGAAAATGGAGCAATCTGGTTAGATGAAAAATTTTTATCGGTATATGATTATTGGCAATTTTGGAGAAACACAGATGATAGAGATGTATTAAAATTTTTAAAGATTTTTACTGATCTAGATAATGACAAAATTGAAAATGAAAAAGATAAAAATATTAATGAATTAAAAATCATTTTAGCAAATGAAACTACAACAATGCTTCATGGCAAAAAAGCTGCTCAAGATTCTGAAGAAGCAGCAAAAGAAGCTTTCTCTGGAAATTCTCTTGGATCAAATTTACCGTCAATTTCAATAAAAACTAAAGATTTAAAAAAACAAATGAATATTATAGAACTGGTAAGTCTAACAAAACTTGAAACTTCAAAAAGTGAAATTAGGAGATTAATTTCTGGAAGAGCTATTAAGATTAATGATAATTTGATCACTGACGAAAAGTTGATAATTAAAAATAATTTATTTAACAATAATTATCTCAAACTTTCTATTGGAAAGAAAAGACACATTAAAGTTGAATTAAGCTAATTTATTTTTATTTTTTCTAAAGTTCTCGTTATAAATCTTGGAGTTAATGTTTTTATAGGATTAACAGTAGTTTCTAGTTTTTTTGGAGGTCCTTTTATTTTAAAGCTAACACCAAAAACCCCTTCACCAGTTTTATCACCAACAAGAATTTTTCCTAATAATGGTATAGATCCAATAAATTTATTTATAGTTGTTGCTGGTACCAATGTTCCTCTTAGACTAATAAGTTTGTTTTCCTCAATATACCCACTCATTAATATAGAAATTGCTGGCCCTATTGCATAAATTTCTTCAATCGTTATCAAATTATCTTTGTTTGTGAAGTTCATTTCAAATTCATTAAATCTTATACCTTCTCCAGATAAAGTATCAGCAATACCTTGGAGTGAGGATAGAGTTAAAAGTTTAGTTAAAGTGGGTAGCTCTTGTAACTTAAAATCATAAATTTTTAGTTGTGATTTAGAAATTTTATTTTTTTTTGATGAATAAAAGTCTAAATAACCCTCCTCATAACCTTTAACAAATTTATACCTAGAAACAATTGGTTTAGCTCTCGATGAATATAAAGTTGTAATCTTTTCTCCGATATTATTAGTATTAACAGTAAATTTAAAATTATTTTGATTATCAAAATCACCAGAAATATCTGAGGTATGAATTTCATTATTTTTAATATTCAGTTTTCCAATAAGATTATTAATAATATTTTTACTATCTAAGTAAACTTCTTTAATATTAAGGGTTAATTTAAAATCACTTTTAAATAATTTTGAGTTATTGTTTTTTTTATTATCAAGTAAATTGTCTATTAATTTATCAGCATTAAATACCAATCCGTTTATTTGATACTCATTATCATTAATCTTTTTTAATAAAACTTTGTTTTTTTTATCTTGGCTGTCAAAAAATTCTAGGTTTGCTTCATCTATTTTTTCAATAAGATTTTCTTGGTCTAAAAAAATATTTCTTATTATTAATTTATTATCCTTATTAATAATACTAAGATCTTTAAGATGTAGTGAATCTTCAGTATTATAATTTCCTGAAATTTTTATTTGAGTTTTCAATTTATTATTATTCTTAAAATCTAAAAAATCAATTTTTAACAATGTTTCTTTTAAATCAATTTGTGAATTAAAATTAAATTTGTTTTCAATTTTTGAAACATTAAATTTTATATCTTCAAAATAATTTTCAAATTTAACTTTTCCTTCTCCCTTAACTTGCAGCTTTCTATTATCAAAGTTTATTTTTATTTTTTGATCTTTAAGAATTATGTTTTCATTTAATTCTGGAATAAAATCTTTTAAATATTCTTGGCTATTTAATTTGAATTCACTTAATATAAGTTTAGATTTTAAGACAATATCTTCATCTTTTAAATCGACGCTATATTCGAGATAATCAAAATTTTTATTCACTTTTATTTTGCCTGATCCGTTTATAACTAAATTATTATTCTTATAATTTGATTTAATATTATGTTCTTTAATTTTGACTGTATTATTTTTTATATTAAAAAATTTATTTAAAATAATAGGTATTTTGTAATCAGACTCATTTACTTGAATATTAGAATCTATAGCTAGATTCTTAACTTTAAACTTTTTATCAATTAGAAATGAAAATTTATTCTCTGAATTAAAATTTGTATTTGAAAATTCTATGTTACTTATATTAATATTCAATAATTTAAGTAATTCCTCACTCAGAATTGTATCTTTATTGTTAATTTGACCCTCTACAAAAAAATCTTTTTTATTTTTAATGATTTTTATATTCTCTGAAAAAAATGATGATTTACTATTTTTAAAATTTAAATCTTTAAAATTAAAAATATTATTACGAACATTTAAAGAAAAATTTATTTTTTCGAAATTATACTTTTTAAGAAATCCTATTTTTCCATCTTTTAGTATTGCTTTAATTTTATAGTCATTCTTTATTTTTCCAGTTTCATCAAAGTCTAGATCAACATCTACAATAATTTGTCCATTTTTTACTGCTCTTTCTAAAATAAATAACTCTGGTTTATTCGTTATTACTCTAGCAAAAGCAATTAGATCTTTAAAAAATATTAATTTAGTTGAAAATTTTAATTTTGAGGAAATAATCTGATTTTTTATTAGAGAAATTATTGAAATTTGAGTTTCTATATACTCAAGTTCTATTATCCTTTTTTTATAAAAAACCTTTGGTGCTATTGTTTTTGCATTAATCTTAAAATTTAAGGGATTTAAGGTTAACCTTATTTTTTTTAACTCTACTTCAAAATTTTTATCAGTTTGATTAATTTTTTTTTTAATTTGAGAATTAAATTTTTCAGTTTCAAAACCAAAAATTCCTAAAAAAATTATCAAAAAAAATAAAATACTAATTATTATAAAAATATATTTTAATAAATTTTTTTTCATTTTATTTGATATAAAGATTGTTCTAAAAAACCATCAAGTTCACCGTCAAGAACTTTATCCGGACTTGTGCTTTCGAAATTAGTTCTATTATCTTTCACAAGTCTGTAAGGCTGTAAAACATATGATCTAATTTGATGCCCCCAACCTATTTCAGATTTAGAACTTTCCATATTTTGATTTTCTTGTTCTTTTTTTTTAATTTCATAATCATATAACCTTGCTTTCAACATACTCATACAGGTTTCTTTATTTTTATGCTGAGACCTCTCATTTTGACATTGAACTACAATTTTAGAGGGAATATGAGTTATTCTTACAGCGCTATCAGTTGTATTTACATGTTGGCCGCCCGCTCCACTTGATCTATAAGTGTCAATTCTTAAATCTTTTTCAATAATTTCAATATTGATATCTTCATCAATTACAGGATAAACCCACACACTAGCAAAACTTGTGTGTCGTCTTGCGCCTGAGTCAAATGGAGATATTCTCACCAATCTATGAATTCCAGATTCTTTTTTAAGCCAACCAAAGACATAATCACCCTCTACTTTAATTGTAGATGATTTGATCCCTGCTTCATCTCCTTTATGTTCGCTAATTAAATTTGATTTAAAATTTTTTTGATCTGCCCATTTTAGATACATTCTTCTTAACATTTCAGCCCAGTCTTGACTTTCTGTACCTCCAGCTCCTGCGTGTATTTCTATATAACAATCAAGGGAGTCTGCTTCGTTTGATAAGAAACATTTAATTTCATTCTTTTTTACCAAAGCTCTGAGGTCATTTATATTTTGAAGTATCTCTTTTTGTACAGTTTGATTTTCTTCTTCTAAAGCTAACTCATTTAACTCATTTAAATCTGAAAGTTGTTTAATTGAGTCGTTGTGAGTATTAATCAAATCTTCAAATAATTTTTTTTCTTTTATTATATTTTTAGAATTATTTTTGTCTTGCCAAAAATTGGCCTCCAACATCTTATTATTTAATGTTTCAAGTTTTGAATAAATATCTTTTTTTTCAAAGATACTCCTTTACTCTAAAGTTAATCTTTTCAATTTCTGTTTTAAAATTTTGATATTTGTCGTCCATTAGTAAAACTTTAATATATTATTAGAATCTAATCTACCAATATTTGAATATATAACTTTTCCATCAATAATATTTTCTTTTTTAAAAACTTCTATAATAGTGTCTTTTGAAGTAAATTTTGCTTTTTGTCCTGTTACTGGGTCAACAACCATCATTACAGTTCCTTTTGCTGCTTTAAATGGCCTTGCTTCTGATTTTTTGACAGCTTTTTTTACAAATTCTTCGAAAATTGGTAATGCAGTTTTTGATCCTGTTTCATATCTTCCAAGTGGAACTGGGTTATCTGAACCAACATAAACACCAATCAACAAATTAGATGTATAGCCAATAAACCATGTATCTGTATTTTTATTTGTTGTCCCAGTTTTACCAGCTATATTTAGCTTAAGATTTCTTAATTTTTTTGCTGTTCCTCTTTGAACAACACCTTCGAGTATGGAGGTCATCTGATATGCTGTTTGTGGTGAAAATACCTGCTTATAATCATTTTTAATAATAGGATAATCTTTTCCCAAGTATGAAATTTCATCACAATTAACACATTTTCTTTTACTCTCATTAAAAATAGTCTTTCCCTCACTGTCTTGTATCCTATCTATCAAAATTGGGTTAATTAGCTTTCCTCCATTAACAAATGCAGAGTAGGCAGACGTAAGTTTTAATAATGTTGTCTCGGCAGATCCTAATGAAATTGAAAAAAGTTCCTCGGGATTATCATAAATATTTAAATTTTTTGAAAAATCTGTAATTTTTTTAAGACCTAAATCTTGAGCTATTCTTACTGTCATTAAGTTTCTTGATTTTTCCAAACCAACTCTTAAAGTTGATCGACCATAAAATTTTTTTCCGTAATTTTCAGGCTTCCACATCTTAAGATCCTCTCCTTGATCAAGAACTATAGGAGCATCAAGAATAATAGACGTAGGAGTATAATTATTTTCTAGTGCTAAAGCATAAACAAAAGGTTTGAAAGCTGAACCAGGTTGTCTTAACGCTTGAGTTGCTCTATTGAATTCACTTGTTTTAAAACTAAATCCTCCACTTAAAGCTAATACTCTTCCTGTATAAGGATCCATAACTACTATTCCACCATTAATTTTTGGCAGTTGTTTTAAACTATAAATTTTATCATCAATTTTTTTTACATAAACTACATCTCCAACTTTTAGTAACTGATCAAATTCTTTTTTGGTCCATGAAATATCTTGAAATTCAATCTTTCCATCAATCTTATCTTCTGTTTGAATTTCAACTGAAAATTTGTTTAACTTTTTAACTATTGCTAGTTTCCAATTAATAGAATTTTCTAAATTAAATTTTTTGAGGTCTCTGCTCCAATCCTCAGTGTAAGGCTTGTTTGCTAATGGCCCTCTCCAACCTTTTCTCTTATCATATGAAATTAAACCATTCCTCAATGCCTCAGTTGCTATTTTTTGAAACTTTAAATTAATTGGTGTATTTATATTAAAACCTTGTTTGTAAACTTTGTCATAAGTAAAGTTATCTATTACATTTTTTCTTACATCTTCAATATAATATTGAGCATCTTCTAAAAAAATTTTTTTTATTTTGTTCAATTTAATTCTCTTAAGTTTGAATTCATTATAAGATTTTAAATTTATGTATTTATTTTCAAATAGATTTTTTAAAACTAAATCTCTTCTGAATTTTGCTAATTCAATATTTCTATAAGGATTGTATTTACTTGGTGCTTTTGGAAGAGCTGCTAACAAAGCAGCCTCAGCATAGTTTAAATCTTTAATAGATTTATCAAAATATTCTAAACTTGCAGCTGCAACTCCATATGCTCCACTTCCAAGATAAATTTGATTTAAATAAAGCTCCAGAATTCTTTGCTTGGATAAAGCTCTTTCTATCCTAAATGCTAAGATTGCCTCTTTAATTTTTCTATTAATACTTACTTCATTAGTTAATAAGAAATTTTTAGCTACCTGTTGTGTTATTGTTGAGGCTCCTTCAAGTCTTTTAGATGAAACAATATTAGAAATATTATTAATAACAGCTCTTAAAACCCCTTTTGCATCGACTCCGGGATGTGAAAAAAAGTTTTTGTCTTCAGCTGATAAAAATGAGTTTATTACATTTTTTGGAATTGAGTTATAGGGTACAAATATTCTTTTTTCTTTTGAAAAATCAGCTACAAGTTCACCCTCACCTGAATACACTTTGCTTGAAACTGGAGGTTTGTAATTTTTAAGAAATTTATAATCTGGAATACTGTTGGAATAAGCCCATAAAACACTAAATATTAAAATTCCAACTAATAAAAAAAAAGATATCGAGATAAACAATATATTCTTTAAAAACTTATTCATTTTATTTCCATTATATCTTAGAATTTGTTAAAGATAAGGCATTAGAATTAAACGAATTTTATAAACAATTAAAAAATTAAATGAATCAATCAATTAAATTATTATGGAAAAAAATTTATATATCGATGCATCGCATCCAAACGAAACTAGAGTTGTTCTTAAATCAGATGACAATATTGAAGATTATGAATACGAAGGTTTAAAGAATAATCTAATAAAAAATAATATTTATTTAGGCAAGGTAAGCAGAATAGAACCGTCCCTTCAAGCTGCATTTATTGATTTTGGACGTGATCGGCACGGGTTTTTATCTTTTAACGATATTCAGTCTGATTATTATCAAATACCAAAAGCAGATTTAGATCAAATTAAAGTTGAAGAAGAAAAAGCTCGAGAGGAACTTTCTAAAGAAATTGAGGCTAAGGAAGAAGAAAATATAGCAGAAGGAAAACTTGAAATAGATGATCCAATTAATATTGAAAAAGATTCATTAGAGGCACATGATAATGAGTCTGATGAAAAAGATAATTTAAGTGCGGAAAAAGATAAAAAAAAAGAAACGAAATTTAGGTTTAAAAGATATAAAATACAGGAAGTTATTAAACCAAATCAAGTTATATTAGTCCAAGTTGTAAAAGATGAACGAGGACAAAAAGGCGCTGCGCTTAGTACATTTATTTCAATTGCTGGAAAATATATTGTCCTAATGCCCAACACCCCAAAAGGTGGTGGCATATCTCGTAAAATATTTAATCCAACAGAAAGAAAAAAAATAAGAACTATTTTAAACGAAATTGAAATCCCAAAAGAAATGGGTTTAATTGTAAGAACTGCAGGTAGTAATAAAACTAAAAATGAAATCAACAATGATTTAGAAACTCTTATTAAAACATGGAGTCAAATCAAAGATATTGCTATTAATTCTATAGCTCCATCCTTAATTCATCAAGAGAGTGAGATTATAAAAAGAACTTTACGAGATATGTTTGATGATAGTACTCAGAATATAATAGTTGAAGGAAACGAGGGTTATAAAAAAGCACAAACTTTCATGAAAATGATTATGCCGTCATGTGTTAAAAAAGTAAAAAAATATAGAGGAAAAATTCCACTATTTATTGAAGAAAATATTGAACAAAAATTAAACCAGATATTTGACTCAGAAATAAAACTTAAATCAGGTGGTTATTTAGTAATAAACCCAACAGAAGCACTTGTATCAATTGACATAAACTCTGGAAGCTCAATTAAAGGTAAAAATGTTGAAAGCACTGCATTAGATACAAATATTGAGGCTGCAGAAGAAATTGCAAGACAAATAAAAATAAGAGATTTATCTGGTCTAATTATAATCGACTTTATCGATATGATTAGTTATGGGAATAGAAGATTAGTTGAAAGAAAATTAAAAGAAAAATGTCGTAGTGATAGAGCAAGAATTCAAATTGGTAGAATAAGTAATTTTGGACTTTTAGAAATGTCTAGGCAAAGACTAAGAGAAAGCGCAATCAAATGGAAAGTAACTCTAACCGATGAGTCTTTTGCTCAAAAGTTACTAAAAACTGTTGAACTTAAAGGGGTTATTAACAAAGCAAAATTTGTTGAATTGAGAGTTTGTGAAAAAATTTCTGATTTTTTAAAAGAAAATTTTATTGAGGATTTAACTTATTTTGAAAACAAAAATAAAATGACAATAGATATTATTAGTGATCCTGCTCTTATAATACCTGAATATATAATTAATGTTCAAAATAAATCAAAAAAAACTATTGAGCTTATTGAGCATTTTGAAAAATTAAAAAACTTAGAAATACAGATTAAAGAAGACAAGATTATTGATAAGAAAGAAGCTAAAAAATTTCATAAAAAACCTTTTAAAAAGAAACCTTACTTTAAAAAGAAGTTTGTAAAAAAAACAGCAACTATTTAATAATTCCTGTTTTTGGTGAAGATGCATTTCCGTATAAATATTTATTAATGCGTCCTGCTAAAAAAGATTGTCTTCCAGCAATTACAGCATTCTTGAATGCGAGAGCCATATCAAATGGTTTTTTTGCTTTAGCGATTGCAGTGTTCACTAAAACTCCATCACAACCTAACTCCATTGCAATTGTGGCATCTGATGCTTGACCTAAACCTGCATCAATAATTAAAGGTAATTTCGTTTGCTTTCTAATAATTCGAATATTCGTTTTGTTTTGAATACCTAAACCAGAACCAATAGGAGCAGCTAACGGCATTATGGCTTCTGCACCGGAGTTTTCTAATCGTTTTGCCATTAGTGGGTCATCATTACAATAGACCATGACTTTAAATCCCTCTTTTGCTAAAACTTCTGTTGATTTTAAAGTCTCAATCATATCAGGAAATAAATTTTGTTTATCACCTAACACTTCTAATTTTACCAATTTCCAACCACCAATTTCCCTCGCTAATCGAAGTGTTCTCAATGCCTCTTTCGAAGTAAAACATCCTGCTGTATTCGGCAAATAAGTAATTTTCTTGGGATCAATATAATCCATAAGAAGTGGTTTTTTTTTATCAGTTATATTTACCCTTCTAACTGCAACAGTTACGATTTCAGCTCCAGAAAGTTTAATTGCTTTTGCACATTCTAACATGTTTTTGTATTTGCCAGTGCCAACAATTAATCGAGAATTAAATTTTTTATTTGCAATAATTATTTTATCATTTTTCATTTAACCTCCTCCAATAAAATGAACTATTTCAATTTTATCATTCTTTTTTATACTAATTTTACTAATATTTTTTTTATCTATTATCTCTCGATTAAGTTCAATTGCCACTTTTTTTAATGGGATTTTTAGATCTTTTACTAAATCTAAAATTTTAAAATTATCAGAAATAGATCTTAATTTACCATTTACTTTAATTTCTATTTTTTTTATTTTTTTCATCGTATATAAGTGTTGAATGAATAATAAAATTATTATTATTAATGGTCCAAATCTTAATCTATTAGGTGAAAGAGAACAATCACAATATGGCTCAACTACCTTTAAGCAATTAAAAGAAAGCTGTTTAAAAAAGTCAAATGAGATTGATTTAGAATTAGAGTTTGTTCAATCAAATATTGAGGGAGAAATTGTAGAATTAATTCAAAATGCTAGAAAAAAATACGATGGTATGATTATTAATGCTGCAGGTTTTACGCATACTTCAGTTGCAATCAGAGATGCTCTTGATTTATTTAAAAAGCCAATAATTGAACTTCATATATCAAATATATATAAAAGAGAGGAATTTAGACATAAATCTCTTATAAGTGATATAGCAACAGGAGGAATTTTTGGTTTAGGAGTTGAAGGTTATATTTTAGCCATAATTTCAATAGAAAAGATCTTAAAAAAATGAAAATAGATAAAAGTATCATAAAAGAATTAAGTGATTATTTGAATGAGTTCAATCTCACTGAGATTGAAATTACTGAAAAAGATACTAAAATTAAAATTTCTAAGAATAATGTATCTATTAGCAATCAGCCAGTCATTACAACAGCAAGTGCACAAACTGGAAATGAAAAAGTTGCTGAGAAACCAAATATAAAATCAGGTACTGAAATTACCTCACCAATTATTGGTACCGCCTACCACGCTCCAGAACCTGGTGCGAAAAAATTTGTTGAAGTTGGTAGAAAAATTAAAAAAGGTGACACTATAATGATAGTTGAAGCGATGAAAACAATGAACCATGTGCCTTCAACAGCAGATGGTATTGTAAAAGAAATTTGTGTTGAAGACGGTCATCCTGTTGAGTTTGGTCAAACCATTATTATTCTAGAGTAAAATAATGTTTAAAAAAATCTTAATTGCAAACCGTGGGGAAATTGCAGTTAGAATTATTAGAGCTTGTAAAGAATGGGGAATTCCAACTGTAGCTGTTCATTCTGATGTTGATAGAGAAAGTATGCATGTGAGAATGGCTGATGAAAGTGTATGCATTGGATCTCACCAACCTGCAAATAGTTATTTAAATATTCCTAATTTAATGTCAGCAATTGAGCTTACTAATGCTGATGCGGTACATCCTGGTTATGGATTTTTATCTGAAAATGCTAGTTTTGCAAAAATTCTTGAAGAAAATAAAATAAGTTTTATTGGTGCATCATCAAAACATATTGAAATGATGGGTGACAAAATTCAAGCAAAGAGAATTGCTAAAGAGAATGGTTTACCAGTAATTGAAGGTTCTGAGGGTGGTGTTACTGATATAGCTCAAGCTAAAGAACTATGTAAAACAATTGGATTTCCTGTTTTAATTAAAGCTTCAGGTGGTGGTGGCGGAAAAGGTATGAAAATTGTTTACAAAGAAGAAGAATTCGAAACTTTGTTTTCTACCGCAAAATCAGAAGCGCAAAAATACTTTGGTAATGATGAAGTATATATTGAAAAGTTTTTTCAAAATCCAAGACATATAGAGGTTCAAATTTTAGCTGGTAAAAATAATGTTGTTCATCTTCATGAAAGAGACTGTTCTGTCCAAAGAAGACATCAAAAATTAATTGAGGAAACACCGAGTCCAGTTCTTAATGATGAAATAAGAAAAGATTTATTTGAAAGAACTGTGAAGATGGTTAAAAAAATTGGTTATTTGGGTGCTGGAACTGTAGAATTTATTTACGAAGATGGAAAATTTTATTTTCTGGAGATGAATACGAGAGTTCAAGTTGAACACCCTGTAACAGAAATGGTAACTGGTATTGACATAATAAAAGAACAGATTTGGATTGCTTTTTCTGGAGAAACAGCTCTCAAACAAAGCGATATTAGCCCAAGAGGTCATGCAATTGAATGTAGGATAAATGCAGAAGATGCTAGCAAGAACTTTCAACCATCCCCTGGCACTATAGGTATGTGTCATCAACCATCTGGTTTCAGAACAAGAGTAGATGGGGCTATTTTTCAAGGATATAAGGTTACTCCTTATTACGATAGTATGGTTTGCAAACTGATCTGTCATGGAAGAAATAGGACTGAGGCAATTCAAAGAATGAACAGGTCTCTAGATGAATTTGTTATAGAAGGAATTACCACAACTATTCCTCTACATAAAAAACTACTTAGTCATAAAAAATTTATTAATTCTGATTTTAACGTAAGCTGGTTAGATAAAGATACTATAGTCTAATAGCATTTAACAAGCCAAACATCGTATACTGGATGATCAAATGGAGTAATTGATGGACTTGATGAAAACATCCATCCATTAAAAACAAATACTTCATTTTTATTTTTATCCGTTGAGTCCTTGACCTGTATATAAGCAGTAATTTCAGGATTATCATCGAACTCAGAATTTTTACATTTTAAACTTTTTATTGAAAGATCTTTAAATGTTATTAATTCTCCATTTTTTAATTCAATTAAAGTATTCTTAGAGCTTATTTTGTCTAAAATTTGTAAATCTGTAAAAGCTCCTTCCAAACCATCATCTGCAATAGATATGTTTAATAAAACAAAAAAATAAACAAAAATGGTTGCTTTAAATAATATAAATTTAGTTTTTCCAGCTAGAATATTTTTTTTTGACAACATTTTTGTTTTTATTTGGATAATAAGCCTCATCTGTACCTGTCAAGTTAGATTGGTGAGGCTTTTGCCAATCATATTTTTTTAGTTCATGGATTTTTTCTATTTTATTTGGAATAAAATGTATCCAAGAATACCACTCAACTGGAATTTTTGAAGCATCAATTGTATCTGAATAGATTACCCATCTTTTACCATTCTTACTTTCGAAATACTTATTTCCAAGATTATCAGTTCCAACCAACTTTCCAAAAAAAATAGTTTTTAGCCTAGTGCCAAATGTATCTTGATTCCACCAAGTAAAAATTTTTTGTAAAAGTGTCAACATAAAAATTTATTTTCAATTAAAAATTGTATAATTTAAATTAGACTAAAATATGAATATGTATATAAATTTAAATGAATTATTATTCAAATTAAAAATTTAAATTGAGGTCAAATGGCAAAATATCTAGTTGAAACTTATTACACTTGTACATTTAAAGTTAACCACTACTTAGATGACATAAACGAAACAGAATTAAAAAATCTAGAAAAAAGAGATGATGGAAAATTTGAGGTTTTGGACGTTAAATTAGATAATCGTAAAACTAAAAGCCTTGATCCAAATAATAATAAAGTTATTGAAAATAAAAAAGTTGAAGTAATTACCGAAAAAAATCAAATAAACTCTCAAAATAAAGAAAATACATTCTCAAACTTTAACAAGACTTCAGAAAGAGGTGGTAAGAGATTTGGTATGCCTGATAGAAGAAAAGGATACATTCAAAAAGCTACAATTGGAGACCACAAAGTCTATTTACATACTGGTGAATATGAAGATGGTAAAATTGGAGAAATATTCATTGACACTAGTAAAGAAGGTGAATTGGTTAAAGCACTAATGAACAATTTTGCTATAGCTGTATCTTTGGGACTTCAGTATGGTGTGCCGCTAGATGAATTTATAAGTGCTTTTGTAGGTACAAAATTTGAGCCTTCAGGAAAAGTTCATGGTAACGATAGAATACTAAGCGCAAGCTCAATACTGGATTATATTTTTAGAGAACTAGCCATTTCTTATCAAAATAGAGAAGACTTAGCTCATACACCTTCTATTGGTATTAGTGATGCTAACTCAAATGATGAACCACAGTCAGAAGACCAAAACCAACTGCTAAAAATAGTAAAAGATATAACAAGCAAAGGCTTTGTTAGAAACAACTACAAAAAAAATCTTGTAGATCTTTCCGATGTTAAAATAAGTTTAAAAGGTAAGAAATAATTTTTTATTTATTATTTTTTGTTTTTACAATTAAATTAAGCTCTTTTAATTGGTCTGCGCTAACTTCTGATGGAGCTTTCATCATTAAATCTTGAGCGTTTTGATTCATGGGGAACATTGTAACTTCTCTAATATTTTTTTCGTTAGCAAGCAACATCACAATTCTGTCAATACCTGGAGCAATTCCTCCATGAGGAGGAGCCCCATAACTTAGCGCATTTATCATTCCACTAAATTTTTCATCAACTTGTCCCCTGTTATAGCCAGCAATTGAAAAAAGTTTATACATGATATCAGGCTTATGGTTTCTGATTGCACCAGAAGAAAGTTCAATACCGTTGCAAACTATATCATATTGGTAAGCAAGAATATCCAGGGGATTCTCAAAATTTTTTTCACTCAAATTACCTTGGGGCATAGAAAAAGGGTTATGACTAAATTCAATCTTATTTGTTACTTCATCCTTTTCAAACATTGGATAATCAACTATCCAGCAAAATGCAAAAATATTGTCATCAATCAAATCTAAATCTCTAGCAATTTTACCTCTAGCTAAAGCTGTAATTTTTTCTAAGTCATTTTGTTTTCCACAGGCCATGAAAATACTATCACCAACTTCTGAATCAGTTTTTTTCATAATTTCCAGTAGTGATTCTTTAGAGAAAAATTTTCCTACTGGTCCTTTAGCTGCAAGTTCATCATTTTTTTCAAAAGTAAAATATGCCAATCCAGATGCTCCTTGCTCTTTTGCCCATTTATCAATATTGTCAAAAAAACTTCTTGGCTTATCTTTTGTATCTTTAGTTGAAATACATCTAACTTTCGAACCTGATTTCACAAGTTTCTTAAAAATTTCAAATGACACATCTTCTCTTGTAAATATTTCTGTAATATCATTTACAATCAAAGGGTTTCTTAAGTCGGGTTTATCACTTCCATATTTTAACATTGCCTCTTTATAGGAAATTTTTGGAAATTTATCATACATCAATTTTTTATTAGAAAATTTCTTAAATGTATTAACTAATAAAGTTTCAACAACTTTAAAAATATCTTCTTGTTCAACAAAAGACATTTCTAAATCAAGTTGATAAAACTCTCCTGGACTTCTATCAGCTCTTGCATCTTCATCTCTAAAACAAGGTGCAATTTGAAAATATCTATCAAATCCAGATACCATTATTAGCTGTTTAAATTGTTGAGGTGCTTGAGGTAATGCATAAAACTTACCTGGATTTAATCTGCTTGGTACAAGAAAATCTCTTGCACCTTCTGGGCTAGAAGATGTTAAAATTGGAGTTTGAAATTCTAGAAATCCAAGTTTTGTCATTTCATTTCTGATGTAAGAAATTACTTTTGATCTTAGAATTATATTTTCATGAATTTTTTTTCTCCTTAAATCTAAAAATCTATACTTTAATCTAATTTCTTCAGCGTATTCTTGATCACTAAAGACAGGCAAAGGTAATTCTTTACATGTTCCCAATATTTCAAATTCATTTATTACAACTTCTACTTCACCTGTATCAATATCTTTATTTGTTGTTTCATTTGATCGATTAACAACTTTTCCACTAATTTTAATAACTGTTTCTAATTGTGTCTTTTCTAACTCTAAAAAATTTTTATTTTCTTTATCTATAATACATTGAGTGATTCCATAATTATCCCTAAGATCAATAAACAAAAGATTGCCATGATTTCTTTTTTTGTTTATCCATCCTGATAAAGAAATGTCTTTGTCTAAATCATTTTTTCTTAATTCATTGCAATTATGTGTTCTATATTTATTCAATTAATCTCCTAAAGCTTCTTTTATAATTTTAAAGTCGATTGGCTTTTTTCTTTTTAAACTAATTCTGTCGATTTTATATATGAAATCAAAAATTTTGCCATACGATCTATCGATTCTTTTGATGATAAAATCTATTAACTTTTTATCTATAGATATTTGACGGTCTGATAAATTTTTCAAAATTAGTGCAAACACCAAGTCATCACTTGGTTTTTCAATATTTGATAATAGAAAATTTTTAGACCTAGAATTCAAATCGTCTAATTTAAATGAATATTCAACAATAGGTTTTATTGAGGTAAGAATTAAATATTTATTATCCTGATCAATTGTATTTAATAATGTAAAAAAAAGATTTTCATCAATTTGACTGTTAAAATTTTCAATAATAATATTTTCAAAAGTTTTTATTTGTTTTAAAGAGTCGTTATTGAATTCATTTGCTTCTATTTTAATTCCTTTAAATTTTTCTAAAAAAATATTCACCAAATGAGTTTTGCCAGAAAACTTTTGTCCAATTAAATTGACAAAATTTTTTTCCCATTTAGGCCAACTATTTAATAATTTAAAAGAAAATTCATTACTTTTGGTTATATAAAAATCTTGATCTTTAAAATTTTGATCATAATTAAAATCTAAAATCATTTGATTTAAATTTTTCATTTAACAGTCCATATATGATTTTGAATATTGAATTGATAATTTTTATCTTTCATAATTTTCAAAAAATAATCAGGAGAACCATTAAATATAATCTTATAAATATTGATTTTATTATTAAATTTATAAATATTAAAATCATAGATTAAGTCAATATTAGCTAACATCAATTCAAATTCAGATATTTTTAAATTGTCATGGTTTTCAATTGAAACCGTTAATGGTAATTTAACCGATGTATTGATTTCATTTTTAGACTTCCAATAATTTTCAAATATTAATTTTAAATTTTCAATAAATCTTTTAATTTCCTTATCATCATCAAAATTTATATTTCTAAATCTTAAATTTTTAATATCTATTTTTTCTTTAAAGCTGAGTTTAATAAGAACTCTTAATTCTTCATTATTTTTGAAAACAATAGTTGCAATGTAATCATCAAGATTATATTTTTGGATTATTTCTTTAAAATCATAATTTTCTAAATTATCTAAGTTACGTTTTACTAAATTAAAATCTTCAATATCTGCTGTTGGTAAAATATATTTTAACAAATGATGATTTTTAATATCTAAATTCCACTTATTAAATAAATCACTTTCAGAGAAAATCAAAATCTCGTCATTTTTTTCATTAAGAATAATTGGAATAAAAAATACATCTTTTTTTATAGGTAAAGAAGGAAATATATTTTTACCTTCTAATAAATTGAATAATTTTTTTTTATTAAAAGATACGTTTAATGTTAGATAGTAAATTTCATCAATAAATTTTTCTTCTTTAATAGAAAAAGTTTCTATCATGCTCTTAATTACTCTTAGGGAGGTTTTTTCAAGTTTTTTTTGATTTTTAGTTTGCACAATAGATAAAATCAGGTGATCAAATGCTTGCTTAAAACCTTTATTAATTATCTTATTTTTGTCAAAATTAATCTCAAAAGGAGTAGATATCTCAATATCATTTACAGTAAAGGTCTTTGCATAAATATTTTCTGTGGAAAAAAAAATATTTAAGAAAGCAAGAATACAAAAATGGATGTATAGCTTCTTATACGAATATAATTTTAAATTAATTTTCATAGAGCATATTAATGAATAAAAAAAAATTTACCTATAAAAAAAGTGGTGTAAACATTAAAGCAGCAGATAATTTTGTTAATTTCATTTCCTCAGTTTCATCAGAAAAAAAAGGCAAAAAAAAGTTTTCAAATATTGGTGGATTTGGTTCAATATCTGATATTCCAAATCATATAAAACAACCTAAAATTGTTGCGTGTACTGATGGGGTTGGAACTAAAATTGAAATTGCCAATACACTTAATAAATTTGATACAATTGGTATCGACTTAGTCGCAATGAGTGTTAATGATTTAATCGTTCAAGGGGCAAAACCTATTTTATTTTTAGATTATATCTCAATTAATAAAATTGATTTAATAAAACTTAAATCAATCATTAAAGGAATTGTAAATGGATGTAAGCAATCTATGTGTGAATTAGTTGGTGGTGAAACTGCAGAGATGCCTGGAACTTATGAAAAAGGTAAATTTGATATTGCGGGTTTTGCAGTTGGTGTTGTTGGTAAAAATAAAATTTTATATAAAAAAAAAATAAAAAAAAATGATTTGATTATAGCTATTCCATCCAGTGGACTTCATTCTAATGGTTTTTCTTTGGTTCGATACCTTTTAAATAAGAAAAGAATTAATATAAAAAAAGATAATTTTTTAAAATCTGAGTTACTTAAACCAACTAAAATTTATGTAAAGGAGGTGTTAAAATTAATAGATAAAAACTTAATTAATGGATGTGCCAATATAACAGGTGGTGGTTTAGCTGAAAACATTAAAAGAGTAATTCCAGATAATTTAGTTGCGGAAATTAATCTTAATAAGATTAAAACTTTAAAAATTTTTAAATGGCTTAATAAAAATGGAATATCTAATAATGAGATGCTCAAAACATTTAATTGTGGTGTTGGTTTTTGTTTAATAATTAGCCCTAAGAAATATAAGAATATTAAACAACATTTTACCAAAGAATTTAAGCCATATATAATTGGAAAAATTTCTACAGGTAAGAATAAAGTAAAACTTAATGGCTCTGTCAACTGGAACTAAATATATAAATACTGCAGTTTTTATATCTGGAACAGGAAGCAATCTAAAATCTCTCATTAAATTTTCTAAGCTTAAAAAATCACCCATCTTTATTAAATTGATAATTTCTAATAACCCTAAATCAAAAGGTTTAACTTTTGGAAAAATTTATAAAATTAGAAGAAAAACATTTAACTTTAACAAACAGACCAAGACTGAAAAAGAAATTCTAGAATTGTTAAAAAAAAAAAAAATAGATCTTATTTGTTTGGCTGGGTTTATGAAGATTTTATCAAAAAATTTTATACAGAACTTTAAAGGACAAATATTAAATATTCATCCTTCTCTTCTTCCAAAGTATAAAGGTTTAAATACTCACGAACGAGCAATAAAAAATAAAGATAGCTATTCTGGCTGTACTGTACATTTTGTAACCCCTAAACTTGATTCAGGTAAAATTGTTATTCAAAAGAAAGTAAAGATTTATAAAAAAGATACCCCCAGAACTCTTGCAAATAAAGTTTTAGCTGAAGAACACAAACTTTATCCTGAGGCTATTTTAAAAATTATTAGTCTTTAAAAAAGAAATCTATTTCAATTTTAGCATTATCAATACTATCGGATCCATGAACAGAATTTTTATCGATAGAAATTCCATATCTTTTTCTTATTGTTCCTTCTTCTGCATCTTTAGGGTTTGTTGCTCCCATCAGCTCTCTGTTACCCAATACTGCATTCTCTTTCTCTAGAACCATCACTACAATTGGACCTGATGAAAGATATGCGCAAAGATCACTATAAAACGGCTTCGTTTCATGAACTTTATAAAATTTTTCTGCCTCAGATTTTTCTATCTGAATTTTTTTTTCTTTTAAAATTGAAAAACCTTTATTTTTAAACATTTCTTTAATTTCATTGTCTAAATTTCTTTCTACTGCGTCTGGTTTTATTATCGATAGTGTTTGCTCTGTATTACTCATAATCATCCTCTATTAGTTTGTTTAATAATCTTACTCCATAACTAGTTGCCCCACCTGAATTTAAAGCTCCACCATATTTTGAAAATGCCATACCAGCTATATCTAAGTGCGCCCAAGGTGTCTTATTTAAAATAAATCTTTGTAAGAACTGTGCAGCAGTTGTTGATCCTGCACCACCTACATAATTAATATTTTGCATATCTGCATTTTTTGAATTTATAAGTTTATCAAAATTTTTATGGAGAGGCATTCTCCATAATTTTTCTTCTACTTTGTCTCCAGCATCTAACAATTGTTTTGCTAACTTATCATCATTTGAAAATAAACCTGCATACTCGGAACCAAGAGAAACTATAATAGCACCAGTAAGAGTTGCTAAATCAACTATAAATTTAGGTTTAAATTTTTTTTCAGTGTATGTTAAAGCATCTGCTAAAACCAATCTACCTTCAGCATCAGTATTTAATATTTCTATTGTTTTGCCGCTATAAGATTTTACTATATCACCAGGTCTTTGAGCATTTCCACTAACCATATTCTCAACAAGGCCCACAACACCAACTACATTAATTTTTGCTTTTCTAATGGCTAAATTTTTCATTAAACCAATGACTGTAGCTGAGCCTGCCATATCATAAGTCATATCTTCCATAAATTTTGCTGGTTTTAGGGAATAACCACCAGTATCAAAACAAACTCCTTTTCCAACAAATGCTAAAGGATTAGAATTATTTTTTGCTCCATTCCATTCTATTGTTACAAGATAGGACCCTCGTATACTTCCTTGGCCCACACCTAGCAAGGCATTCATACCAAGTTTTTTTAATTTTTTTTCATCATATATATTTATTTTTAATCCAAATTTTTTAAGTGAATTTATTCTCTTGGCATATTCATCTGGGTGAAGAATATTTCCTGGTTCTGAGACAAGATCTCTAGCAAAAAAACTTCCTTCCTCTATTGCCTTAAATCTTAACTGACCTTGTGATGTGATTTTATTCTTTCTTCCAATCAAATTTATAGAAATATTTTTTTTATTCTTTTTAGATTTATAAATATTAAATTCATAAGATTTTAATTTAATTCCATGTAAGAAATATCCAGCAAAATTTTCAATTTTGCTATTTATAGTATCTGTATTAATGATATAATCTTTTTTCTTACTATGATTAATATAACCGTGAAATTTCGCACCTAAATTTTCTATATCAGAAACTTTAACATCTTTCTTAACAGAGACTAAAAATATTGTCTTTTTGGAATTAATATCAAAAAAAAGGAAATTTTTTTTTAAATCACTACTTTTTAGTAAATCTGAGATGTATGAAAATTCATTAGTTGAAATGTACTTTTTTAAGCCTCCAATATTAAATTTTTCGTCAACAAATAAGATAAGGTTAGAAGAGTTTTTAGATGAAACACTGTTTTTATAATTGATTTGAATAGTCATAAGTTTTAAATACACTCTGTACGAGTACATGTTATATAAGAATAAAAATACCATAATTCAATGAAAAAAATCTTATTTAGAAAATTATTAATCGATTATTTGAATTTTTTCCTAATAGCTCTTTTAGCTTCGAGCATTGTTGTTTGGGTATTTCAAGCAGTTAACTATCTGGATATTATGATTGAAGATGGACGAGATTATACAATCTATATAAATTATTCATTACTCAATTTCCCCAAAATATTAAGTAAATTATTCCCTTTTGTCATATTTTTTAGCATATTCCACATAACATCAAAATTTGAGAACAATAATGAATTAATTATTCTTTGGAACTTTGGGGTGACCAAAATTGAATTAATAAATTTTATATTTAAATTTTCATTAATATTAATGATTATACAGATGATTTTTTCATCATTAATAATTCCAAAATCACAAGATATAGCACGTTCGTTTTTAAGAACTTCAACGGTTAATTTTTTTGGTAACTTTATTAAACCTCAAAGATTTAATGACACAATTAAAAATGTAACAATTTATAGTGAGAAAAAAGATATTGATGGAAATCTTTACAATTTGTACTTAAAAAAAGAATTAGATAATAATAATTTTCAAATTACATATGCAAAAAAAGGTATTTTTAAAGAATTTAATAATATGCCAGTTTTAGTTCTGTATGATGGAGCAACTATTACTGGAAAAAATGATAAAATAACAAAACTTAATTTCTCAAAGTCTGACTTTCCACTAAATAATTTTAAAAGTAACACTACAACATACAGAAAAACTCAAGAACTATCTTCACTTAAACTTTTTCAGTGTTTATATTTCTTAGAAATTAAGAAAAAAAAAATTGATAGTTTTGCAGAAAATTGTTCAATAAAAAATTTACAAAATATTTATCAAGAAATTTATAAAAGACTCTTAATTCCTTTTTATATTCCTTTGTTGGTGCTTATTCCCTTTATATTAATTCTTTCATCAAAAGAAAGTTCAAATTATACAAAATTAAAAACTATAACATTTCTCGTTGGTTTATTTTTCATTGTATTTTCAGAAACTACAATAAAACTAATTTCTACCGCTCACTTTGAAAACATTGCAATTTCTTCATTACCTTTTTTATTTTTAATTTTTCTTTATTCATTATTTTATAAAAAAACTAATTTTAAATATTTAGCTAAATGAAAACTTATATAAAATTTTTATGTTATATTTTTCTAAAATCATTTTTCTATGTGCTTTTAGTAATGTTTAGTTTAGTGTTTATTTTAAATGTATTGTCGGAGTTGGAATTTTTTAAAGATATTGAAGTTGGAATTAATTTCACTTTACTTTTATCTCTTTTAAATTCACCTTCAATGATTTTTGAAATGTTTCCATTTATATTCTTATTAACTACGCAATTTTTTTTTATTAAACTTTTTAATAATAATGAATTGGAGGTATTTAAGTATTCCGGTCTAAAAAACTCTAATATTTTATGGATACTTAGTTTTCTTTCACTATTAGTAAGTATAATAGTTATTACTGTATTTTATAACTTTTCAGCAAATTTCAAAAATTTTTATTTAGAAAAAAAATCACAATTCACCACAGACGGAAAATACTTAGCTGTTATTACAAAAAATGGCTTATGGATTAAAGATGAAATTGATAATAAAATATACATTATTAACTCATCAGAAATTAAAGGTAATTTTTTAATTGATAATTTTATAACTGAATTCAATGAAAATTATGAAGTTATAAGAAATCTACAAAGTAAAAAAATTGATATTAGAGATAAACGATGGCTAATTTACGATGTAAAAGAATACAATAATAATGAGCATAAAATAAAAGAGGTCTTAGAAATAAACACAAACTTTGATTATAAAAGAATTAAAACTTTATACTCAAATCTGTCATCTTTAAATATCCTTCAGCTTTTTGAATTAAAAGATAATTATAAAAAATTAAATTATTCACTTACAGAGGTAAATTTGCAGATACTTAAAATATTAACATATCCTTTATATTTAGTTTTAATTACCATTTTATCTGCTCTAATAATGTTTAAAATTAAAAGATTTGACACTACAACTCTCAAAATATCATTGGGATTGTTTATTTCTGTTATTATATATTATATAAACAATTTTTTTTTAGTTATGGGAAGCACAGAAAGAATTCCATTGGTACTTGCTATTTTTATCCCTTTGATAATATTGGGTCTATCTAACAGCTATATGATTTATAGAATTAATGAAAAATAAATTTTTATCTTTAGTTTTAATTTTGTTTGTTAGCAAACTATTTTTTTTTAGTGCTAACAGTGCCGAACAATTTAATTTTGATATAACGGAAATCGAAATTTTACAAAATGGTAATCTGATAAAAGGACTCAATAAAGGTACTATAAGTACAACTGATGGAATAACAATTACTGCTGACACTTTTGTATATAAAAAATTATTGAATATTTTGACAGCAGAAGGAAATGTTAAAATTAAAGATATTAGTAAAAGTTTAGAGATTCATTCAGATAATCTAATTTATGACAAAAATAATGAAATAATAAATACTAATAAAAATTCAAAAGTAATTTATGAAACAGGAAAATTTATTTTTGCTGACACTTTTAAATTAGATAGAAATAAAAATATATTAAATGCAAATGGTGAAGTTAAAATTGAAGATACTTTAAATGAATATTTGATAACTGGAAATGATTTTACCTACTTTAAAGATTCTGAAAAAATAATTACAAAAGGAAAAACTGAGGCTTTTTTACAATCTAAATATAAAATTACATCAGAAGATATTATTTATTTAATTAAAGAAAATAATTTAAGTTCAATAAAAAAAACAAAAGTTGAAGATAATAATTCTCAAGTTTATTTTTCTGAAAATTTTGATTATTCAATAAATAAAGAGATTTTCAAAGGTGAAAAAATATTGATAATTACAAATTATGATCTACCTAAAAGTGATAAATTGTTTTTTGAAAGTGCCATAATTAATCTATCAGACCAAAAATTTATTGCAAAAGACACTGAAATTAAAATTCATAAAGGTATTTTTGATAACTCTGAAAACGATCCACGTTTAAAAGGAGTGTCTTCGACTAGCGACAGTATTACAACAATTGTAAATAAAGGGGTTTTTACAAGCTGTAAAATTAATGATGATTGCCCCCCTTGGGCAATTTATGCTGAGGAAATAAAGCACAATAAATTAAAGAAACAGCTTATTTATAAAGATGCTGTATTAAAAATCTATGATTTTCCAGTCTTATATTTTCCAAAATTTTTTCATCCGGACCCTTCCGTCAAGAGGCAATCTGGACTTTTGCAGCCAGAAATAAATAGCTCCAATATTCTGGGAAGTTCTTTAACATTACCCTACTATAAAGTGATTTCTGAAAATAAAGACCTTACACTAACTCCAACTTTATTTAACAGTAGCACATCCATGCTTGCAGCTGAGTACCGAGCAATCAACCCAAACACTAAAATTTTAGCTGATGTAGGATATGTAAATAGATATAAATCAACTATAACAAATGAATTAAATAGTTTATCACATTATTTCATAGATATTGACCACAACCTTAAACTTGATAATTATAATCATAGTAATTTGCAACTATCCTTAAGGAAGGTATCTAATGATACTTATTTAAAAGTATTTGATCAACATATGACCAAATCAAGTTTAAAACCTGAAGACTCGAATAATTTAAATAGTAATTTAAAATTATTTTTAAATCATGATGAATTTAATTTTGAAAGTGGTATTCAAAGTTTTGAAGACCTCCAAATTAAAAATAAGTCTGATCGATATCAATATAACCTACCTTACTATAATTTTGATAAATTGATTTCACAAAACTATTTTGAAGGTAATATAATTTTTAATTCTAATGGTAATAATTATCTTAGTGATACTAATAAACTTGAAACAAATATCACAAATAACTTTATTTATAATAGTTTAGACTACATCTCAAATTTTGGTTTAAAAAATAATTTTAGCTTAAGTTTAAAAAACTTAAATTCTATTGGAAAAAAAACAACCCAGTATAAATCCAATCCACAAATAGAACTTGCTGGTTTACTTAACATAGATTTCAGTATGCCATTTGAAAAAAAAGATGCGGATAGTGAAAACCTATTAACGCCAAAAATGTCGTTAAGATTTAATCCAAGCGATATGAAAGATTATTCTTCATCTGAGAACAAAATAAATATAAGTAACGCTTTTGCGCTCAATAGACTTGGGCTATCAGATACTTTAGAAGCTGGTAAATCAGTCACACTAGGTTTGGATTTTAAAACTGAAAAAAAAAATGATTTAGATCAAATTAATAATTACTTTGAATTAAAATTAGCTACAGTTTTTAGAGATCGAGAAGAAAATTACATTCCAAATAAAAGCACCCTACACAAAAAAAATTCCAATTTATTTGGATCTATAAATAATAGATTTTCTAACAATATTGAAGTAGGTTATAATTTTTCTTTAGATAATAATTATAAAACCTTTGAATATAATGATTTAAACGCAACTTTTTCAGTCAACAATTTTATTACAAAATTTAATTTTATAGAAGAAAATGGAGAAATAGGTGATACAAATACTTTGGCTAGTTCATTTGAATATAATTTTGATAAAAAAAATTCATTTAGATTTCAGACACGTCGAAATAGAAAATTAAGTCTTACAGAATATTATGATCTTGTCTATGAATATAAAAATGATTGTTTAACGGCTGGTATTAAATACAAAAAATCATATTATGCAGACGGTGATCTTCAACCAAGTGAAAATTTATTATTTACAATTTCTCTATTTCCACTTACCTCATATGAATATAAGGCAAATTAATTATTAAATTAGCAAATTAATGAAAAAATTTAAAATAATTTTTTTTGGAATTTTTTGTTCAATAATTGTTTTTTCAAATGCTATAGCGATAGAAAATAAGATTCTTTTTAAAGTTAACAATGAAATTATTACATCCATGGATATCCTAACTGAGCTAAAATATCTGGAAATTATTAATAAAGATTTGAAACAAATACCAAAAAAGCAAGCATTTGAAATTGTAAAAAGATCATTAATTAGAGAAAAAATAAAAGAAATTAAATTAAATAAAATATTAAAAGAATTAAAAATTGAAGATGAACTTTTAAATAATTTGTTAATTAATTACTTTAAATCAATTAATATTAAAACTATTTCAGATTTTGAAAAATATTTTTTATCCCAAAACATCAACCCTAATATAATTAAAAAGAAAATTAGTATTGAAGTTTTGTGGAACCAATTAATTTATTCGAAATTCAACCAAAATATTAAAATAGATAAAGAGGCAATTAAAAAAGAAATTTCAAGTAATGTAAAAAAAAAAGAATTTTTATTATCAGAAATTTTATTTAGTATAAATGAAAATGAAAAGCTTGATAACAAAATCATTTTATTGGAAAAAGAAATAAAAGATAAAGGTTTTTCCCAGACTGCACTTTCTTACAGTATTTCAGATACAGCAAATAAAGGTGGTAAATTAGGGTGGGTTAGTGAAACAATAATGAGTCCAAGGATTAAAAAAATAGTAAAAAAAATTAAAATTGGTAATTACACTAAACCAATAGTTGTCCCTGGTGGATTTTTAATATTAAAAATTGATGAAATAAAAGAGGTAGAAAATAAGTCTGATTTAAATGCTGAAATGAATAAAATTGTACAAGATAAAACTAACGAACAATTAAATCAATTTTCAACTATTTATTTTAATAAATTAAAAAAAAATATTGTAATTAATGAACTATAGTCCAATCTTAATAGTTACAGGTGAGCCCAACAGTATATTTTTGGAAATTTTTTTTAAAGTTATAAAAAAAAATAAAATTTTAAATCCAATAATACTCATTTCTTCCAAAAAATTATTAAGCTTGCAAATGAAAAAATTAAAATTTAAAAAAAAAATTAAACTTCTAGACCCATTAATATTGGATAAATATCAGCTTGATAATAGGTCAATAAATTTAATTAATGTAGAATATAACCCTAAAAAAGCCTTTGAAAAAATATCAACAAAATCCAAAATATTTATTGAAAATTCATTCAAATTAGCTTTCATGATAATAAAAAAATATAAGATTCATAAATTCATAAATGGACCAATTTCTAAAAAAAATTTCTTAAATAAAAAATTTTTAGGAATTACTGAGTATATTTCAAAGAAATACAAAACTGAAAACACATGTATGTTAATCTACAATAAAAATCTTTCAGTCTGTCCTATTACAACTCATTTGCCTCTTAAATTGGTTACAAAACAAATAAATAAAAAGATTATTTGTGAGAAGGTCTCCTTAATTAATAATTTTTATAAAATAAGATTTGGACTAAAGCCCAAAATTGCAATTTTAGGTCTTAATCCTCACTGTGAAAGCATCCATCATTATAATGAAGATGAAAAAATTATAAAACCCACAATAAAATATTTAAATAACAAATATAATGTATCAGGACCATATTCTGCAGATACAATATTTTTAAAAGAAAATAGAAAAAAATTTGATGTAATCATTGGTATGTATCATGATCAAGTACTGACACCATTAAAAACATTATACGAATATGATGCAATTAATATTACTTTAGGCTTACCCTTTATTAGAATTTCACCTGATCATGGTCCGAATGAAAAAATGTTAGGTAAAAATAAATCAAACCCTACAAGTTTATTAAAAGCTGTTAAGTTCTTGGATATAAATTGATCTACGCTAAAAAAAGTTTAGGTCAAAATTTTTTAACAGATAGAAATATTTTAGAAAAAATTGTAAATGTAACCACAATTAAAAATAAACTTATATTAGAGGTTGGACCAGGGACTGGCAATTTGACGTCTTTTATTCTTAAGAATAAACCTAGGAAAGTATTTGTTATTGAAAAAGATAATGATTTAGCAGAAAATCTTAACATAAATTTTGGTGATCAGTTGACTGTTATAAATGATGATATTTTAAATATTAATGAGAATTCTTTATTTGATGAAAAAGTTACTGTTTTCGGCAACTTGCCGTACAACATATCTACCGAAATATTAAGTAAATGGATATTAAATTCAGAAAATATTTTTTGGTTTGATTATCTTGTTCTCATGTTTCAAAAAGAAGTTGCTGAAAGAATAATTGCAACTTTTAATAAATCAACTTATGGAAGATTATCAATATTGGCTAATTGGAAATTAAATGTAAAAAAAATCTGTGATATTAAACCTGAGTCTTTCTCACCAAGACCAAAGATTGATAGTTCATTATTATTTTTTACGCCTAAAAAAAATTTTTATAAATTCAAAAATCCAAAAAACTTAGAAAAAGTTACCAGAATATTTTTTAGTCAACGAAGAAAAATGTTAAAAAAACCTTTTAATCAATTATTTAATGGTGATAAAAAAATAATAGATAAGCTTAAAATTGATTTAAATTTAAGACCACAAAATTTAGATTTTGATACTTATTATAAATTAACTAGTGAATATGAAAAATTAAGAAGTTAACTTACTTACATGGCTTCTAATATATTCTAAATCATAATCCTTTGAACCATTGTTTATTTCAGCTTCAATAAGATTTTTTATTTTAGAAAAACATTTTTCTAAATTGTCATTTATAACTACGTAATCATAATTTATCCAATGTAAGACATCTCTTTCAAATTGCTTCATTCTCTCTTCTGCAATTAATTTATCTTTCATATCTCTATTGGATAATCTTTCAAATAATTCTTCTTTGCTTGGAGGGAGTATAAAAAAGGTGATTAACTTGTAGTCTAGTTTTTTATTCTTGATTTGGTCTGCTCCCTGCCAATCAATATCAAATAAAATATTTTTACCTTTATCTAATTTATCAATTACTGGTGTTCTAGTTGTTCCATAAAAATTATTAAAAACTTTTG
>Ga0233439_10001399_pt1 | contig 30966 bp, 16 predicted proteins | sample SI_123_September_6_FD_182713 | JGI IMG/M metagenome (GOLD analysis project Ga0233439, IMG submission 182713) | Seawater microbial communities from Saanich Inlet, British Columbia, Canada - SI_123_September2016_100_MG | ecosystem: Environmental > Aquatic > Marine > Inlet | place: Canada: British... | reverse complement strand
GCTTCGGCGGCCCGGCTAAGCATCTTGCACAACCTCCTCCCCCTCGGCGGCCAACACCCAGGTGTCCTTAGAGCCGCCGCCCTGCGAAGAATTAACCACCAGCGAATCCTTCTTAAATGCCACCCGTGTCAGCCCCCCCGGCACGATGTGTATATCCGCGCCGTAGAGCGCATAGGGGCGCAGGTCGACGTGCCGCCCTTCGAGATGATCGTCGACAATGGTCGGCACCCTCGACAGCGCGATGGTCGGTTGCGCGATATAATTACGCGGTTCGGCCTCGATCCGCCGAGTAAAATCTTCGCGCTGCTCGGCGGTAGAATGCGGCCCAATCAGCATCCCGTACCCACCCGATTCGCCGGCGGCCTTGACGACTAACTTGTCCAGGTTGGCCAACACGTGCGATCGCTGTTTCTCGTCCCAGCAGAGAAAGGTCTCCACATTGGGAATGATAATATCCTGATCCAGATAATATTTGACCATCTGCGGCACATAACCGTAGACCACCTTGTCGTCAGCGATCCCCGTGCCGGGGGCGTTGCCGATGGCGACGCGACCCGCCTTATAGACCTCCATCAGCCCCGGCACGCCCAAGGTCGAGTCGGGGCGAAAGACCTGTGGGTCAAGAAAGTCGTCGTCGATGCGGCGGTAGATCACGTCGACGCGCTGCAAACCTCTGGTCGTGCGCATCATCACAAAGCCGTCAGAGATCATCAGATCGCGGCCTTCAACCAATTCGACGCCCATCTGTTGCGCGAGGAAGGCGTGCTCGAAATAGGCTGAATTATAGACGCCCGGCGTCAGCACCACCACCGTCGGGCTATCGATATGCCCGGGGGCCAGATAACTCAATGCGGCCAGTAGGCGATCGGGATAGTCGTCGACGGGGCGCACCGGCATCGCGCTGAAAATCTGCGGCAAGGTCCGCTTGAGAACCTGCCGATTCTCGAGCATATACGAGACACCGGACGGACAACGCAAATTGTCTTCGAGCACATAAAACTGTCCGTCGCCGCCGCGGATCATATCCGTGCCGGTGATATGGCACCAGATGCCCTTGGGCGGGTCAAAGCCGCGGCAAGTGGGCATATACCCCTTTGACGACTCAATTACGAATTGGGGTATGACCCCATCCTTGACTATTTTTTGCTCGTGATAGATATCATCGAGAAATAAATTGAGCGCCTCGATGCGCTGTTTGAGCCCGCGCTCCAATAGCGCCCAATCGCCGCCGGCGACGATCCTTGGCACAATATCGAAAGGCATGATCTTTTCGGAACCGGCATCGTCGTGATAGACATTGAAGGTGATGCCCATATTGAGCAGGGCCAACTCAGCAGCCTGCTGGTGGCGTTGCAGTTCACCGCCCGAAAATTGGCCGAGCCTTTCGATCAACAGCGCCGCTTCGACTCTGGGCTGCCCTTCCGCGCCGAACAACTCGTCGTAAAATCCCTCAGTATCGTAATTGGCTAGATTCATAGTTCCTCAACAGGTCGACAAGGCAGTATGTCCGTCGGATTCGGTCTCTTGCACTTCCTCGTGATAAAATACGCTCATCTCCATCATCTGCGCGGAACCGAATATCGTCGCAAAAGACGCGTCGGCCGCGTCCCGACCGGTACCGATCCTTGTGAGCGAGTCCAGCGGGGTCAACTTCGTCGGGTCGAAGAGAAACCAGCGCTGGCCCAAATAAGCTTCGAAGCAGGCGTGAAAATCTGGCGGCTGCAAACCCTGGACGTATCCGGTAACAAAACGCGCGGGAATATTTAGCGCACGGCACAACGCGATACCCAAATGGGCAAAATCCCGGCAGACACCCCGCCGACTGAGCAATGTATCATTGGCCGTGGTATGCGTATCGCTCGCTCCGAAGGCATATTCGACATTGGCGTAAATCCAGTCGCAAATCGCCTCTACCCGGACATATCCTGGTTCGACAGCGGCAAATTCACGTGCGGCGAAATTCAATAATTGATCCGAGGGGCAATAACGACTGGGGTAAACATAATGTACGATATCCAGCGGTAATTCGGCAGGAGACACCTCTGCAAGGCCCGCTGTCGGCACCCGCACCGGCGCCCGTGTTCCGCTGGCCCTATAATCCAGTGTGAATTCACTAGCCGGCGCGTGTAAACGCATATGCCGGCTTCCTGCGACGAGTTTTACCTCCTCAACCGCCAAGGCAGGATTGGTTTGCAGTTGTTCTTCGGTTATCTCTTGACAGGCACTGTCAGCGACGGCAACGTTAAAAACAAATGCAATGGGCGCTTTGACTTGATAGCGCAACCGACAACCGACCGCAAATCGCATGGGCTCCTCCATATTAATTGACAAGGTGATTCGCTTTGTGTTTTGTTAGCTATAATCTAAGCATTGACGAACCATATTGCCGCAAAGGACCTAAATGGGAGAAGACCTCACCCCCCGCAAAGAGCGCGCCATCTTAGTCGGCGTCACGCTCCCCGGCATGTCCGACTGGGAAGCCGAGGATTCGCTCGACGAACTCGGCCGCCTGATCGACACCGCTGGTCTCAAAGAGGTCGAGCGCGTACAACAAGCACGCGTCCGCATCGACTCGGCGCAATATATCGGCAAGGGCAAGGCCGAGGAGATAAAAGAGCTGGCCGAGGAACACCAGGCCGATATGATCGTCTTCGACAACGACCTTTCCCCCGCACAGATGCGCAACCTCGAAAATACGATCAAATGCCGGATCCTCGACCGCAGCGCGGTGATCCTCGATATTTTTTCGCGCCACGCCCGTAGCCACACCGCGATGATCCAGGTCGAGTTGGCCCAGCTCAATTACCTGCTGCCGCGCCTGACCCGCTACTGGAACCATCTCTCGCGCCAGGCCGGCGGCGGCTCGATCAGCGGCATGGGGGCGGCCGGCGTGCGCGGCCCGGGCGAGACCCAGCTCGAAATCGATCGCCGCCTGATCCGCCGCCAGGTCAATATCCTCAGTGCCAAGCTCAAAAAAATCGGCAAGCAGATGGCGACCAACCGCAAAAATCGCGCCGACGTCTTCAAGGTTGCCCTGGTGGGCTATACCAACGCCGGCAAATCCACCCTGATGCGCGCGCTTTCCGGCTCCGACGTGCTGGTCGAGGACCAACTTTTCGCCACCCTCGACTCGACCACCCGCGCCGTCGACCTCGACCACCGCCATAAAATCCTGCTCACCGACACCGTCGGTTTTATCAAGCGCCTGCCACACCACCTCTTCGCCTCCTTCCGCGCCACCCTCGAAGAGACCATCGAGGCCGATCTGCTGTTGCACGTCGTCGACCTGAGCTTCCCCAACTACCAATCCCAGATCTACACCGTCGAAAACGTCCTGCTCGACCTCGGTCTCGAAGACCGGCCAACATTGACCGTCTACAACAAAATAGACCAGGTCGCCCCCGGCGAAGAGGCGCGCACCATACAAGCCTACGCCGAGCACGAAGACGCCATCGCCGTGTCGGCCTTTGAAAATATCGGGCTCGACGCGCTGCGCGAAAAGATCATGTCCTATAGCGACAACGACGACATCACTCTTGAGCTGCAAGTCCCGCAAGCCGAAGGCCGGCTATTGGCCAACTTGCACCAACAGGGCCAGGTGATCGAAGAAAGTTATGTCGACAACGACGTCTGCCTGCGCATACGCCTCGAAAAATCCTGGGCCAATCGCTGGCAGCTGCAACGTTTCTTACAGACCAACGCCTAAGCTGCCAAATAACCCAACTCGACCGCCTCATCAATCATCCGGCGCGCATAGGCCCACAACGCCGGCGCGCCTTCGCCGATATGTTCGTTGCGCGCGATCACTTGGGCCTTTTTAACCCCGTGCCGCCGCCACGCGGCCCCCTCGCCATGAAAATTGAGTAATAGCGGCTGTAGTCGGTCGAGCGCAGCGGCATAACGAGCCTCGGGGCTCTGCCGCAACTCGAACTCATCCCACAATGCGCGCATAGCGCCGGCCTGGTCCGTCGGCAAGAGCCCAAAAAGCCGGTCGGCCGCCTTTTGTTCGCGTTCTTCCTTATCCAGGTTCGCCACCTCGTCGTAGGCGAAGGTGTCGCCCGCGTCGATCTCTACCACGTCGTGGATCAACAACATCTTGAGCACCTTGAGCAAATCGACCTTAGCACTGGCGTGCTCGACGAGCAAAACGGCCATCAGGCTCAAATGCCACGAATGCTCGGCGTCGTTTTCAGGGCGCCGGTCGCCGAGCAGTAAGGTCTGGCGAAAAACCTGCTTAAGTTTCTCAGTTTCAAGAATAAAAGCCAACTGTGTTTCGAGGCGATCAACTTCCATCTATCGCTCCTGCAGATTTTTTGCTTAGTATTAAAAGAAACCTGAAAGATGAAAATGAGACCAAAACCGCTCAAAGTCCAATCCGAAAACCAGTGGTTCCAACGCGCCGAGGTGTTGCAACGCAACCGCAAGAAGCGCAACCAGCACCGGCAATTCCTTGTCGAAGGCGTGCATTCGCTCAACGCCCTCGTCGCCAACAACGCCTGGGCCATCGAAGCCCTGCTCTACACCCCCGACCGGCGGCTCTCCGATTGGGCGAGCGCAATCCTCGAGACCGCACCCGCTCGCCATCACTTAGAGCTAAGTGCCCAACTCATGGACAAACTCAGCGATAAAGACGAGCCGTCAGAGCTTATCGCCATCGTCGATATGCCCACCGACGATCCCGCTCGCATCCCCATTAAGCGCGACGCCTTTATCGTGCTCGCCGACCGCCCGCAAAACCCCGGCAACCTCGGCACCCTGATCCGCTCCTGTGAGGCCTTCGGTGCACACGGTCTCATCGTCACCGGCCACGCCTGCGATCTCTACGACCCGCCCACTCTGCGCGCTGCAACCGGCGCACTTTTCGGACTAGCCACGACACATATCTTTTCTCAGGATGACCTCAATACGTGGTTAGAACAACTCCGCCAACAGGCCCCGGGCCTGCAAATGATCGGCACCAGCGCGCACGGCGAAACCAGGCTCGCCCACTGCCCCTTCACCGCACCGACCCTGCTGGTCATCGGCAACGAGGTCGTCGGCCTGAGTCGCCGTATACGCGAACTCTGCGACTGGGTCGGGTCGATCCCGATGTCGGGGCAGATTCCCTCGCTGAATATGGCCAGCGCCGCGACAGTGTGTCTCTATGAGGTTCAGCGGCAACGGATGGAGATTCCGGGTGTAATTCAAGCTACAGATCCGTAGAGAAGTCTCTTTATATTCTGCTACGGGTAAATACCTAACGCACTTCAGGCATTCGTCTCATATCGTTTGGTTAGGCGACGTACCATTGGGATGGGCATGACCTTTCGGCCTAGCTGAGAGATGAAAGCCCACGTGAAATACCTCGCCGCTTCTGGCAATGGAATTTCTTCTATCCCGATATTGCAACCAATGCGGCTGTACGTAAAGAAGATTGGAAACTCGTGCGACCGATGATTTTGGGCACACGTTTTTATGCCAATGAAGATCTATATGTTTCACAAGAGAGAGAACGCGGCGCGAGCGGCAGCTTTTATTGAAGCGGATATTAAACACAAAGAAAACCCCTCTTCTGTAGTGGATCTTCTTCCCATTTCCCGGCTCAAAGACTTCCCCCCAGAAAAGCCAGAGCTATATAATCTTTCTGCAGATCCGGGCGAAAAAAACAATCTGTGCAAGACAGCATCCGGACCGTGTCCACAAGATGCTTCGCAATCTATACACTTGGTTTGAACGCGTTAAGACCGAGCGAAAGTCTATAGACGACCCTCTCTACTCCAGGTTTTGACAATATCCTAAATACGTCGGCTACCCCTCTACTTCACCAACGTCATCCGCCGAACCTGCAGCGACTCACCCACCTTTACCCGGTAGAAGTAGATGCCCGAACCGACCTGGCGGCCGGCTGCGTCGTCGCCAGTCCACACCGCGCGGTGATAACCCGGCTGCACCGATTCCTGTACCAGCACTTTCACCCGCTGCCCGATCGCGTTAAAAATCTCTACCGAGGTCGGCACCATGCCAGCGCCAAAGGCCGGCACGGAAAAGGGGATCGTCGTCGACGGGTTGAACGGGTTGGGATAGTTTTGCGATAGTGCGAAATCGTCCGGCACCGCCAATAGGCTCGGGTCGCGCAAAAACTCCAACGGCGCCGACTCGTAGGCCGAGCTAATCAATCGCCCATCTTGCAAGCTCAGTGACTCGGGGAAACCGTCCTGGTGCAGACGCACCTTCACCCGCAACAGCTCACCGTCGCCCGCCGCCGACCAAACCTTGCCATAGCGCGCCCCGGCCACCCTGATACGGCCCTCGTCTTCCTGCAAGCGCTGAAACGCCCCCTGCGGGTTGCCGGCGAAAACCGCGCCTGGCTCTACTTCGCCGACTACGCTCATATCAAAGGGATCATAGCTGAATTCCATCTCATAACCGGCCAGATCACCCAGGCCGCGCGCCATAAAGACCAGCTCGACCTCCTCGCCTGCGCGCCACTCGCCCGCGAAATCCGGCGCAATCACTTCCAGCGCCGAGCCGGTGTTCGACGTTGCCACGGCCCGCTTGTAGACCGGCGGTGCGCCGAAACCGGTGCTATTGCTGATATTCGAAGCCACCATCGACAAATCCTCGATCCCCACGCGACCGTCGTTGGTCACATCCGCCTGCGCGAAGTTGGCCAAAGCCGTATTGGTGCCCCAGGCCGCGTCAATGGTATTGACGTCGTCCTCGTCTATCTCGTTGTCACCGGTCGCGTCGCCGCCCTTGAGTAGGCGGCCGCCCTGTTCGAGCAGGAAAGACTTGTCACCGCGTATGTCGGAGGAGAAAAAACCGCTACTGGCGCTCAGCGTGATCGTTTCGCCGTTGCGTATGGCCAGCGTATCCGTGCGCCCGCTCAGGTGACTGGAGTCCTTGACCGTCAGCACATAACGGCCAGCCGGAATGTACCCCAACATCAATCCCCCCGAGCTAGTCGTCAAAACTTCAACCGTATCCGTCGTCGAGGCCTGCGTGTCGTTCGCGCCGATAAAGGTCGCGTCCGTGATATCGATGGTACTGCCCGGCAGCCGCAAATGAACGTCGAGCAAGGTGCTGTGGTCGCCGTTGCCCTGCGTGCGTCCTTCTAAAAGCACGGTAGCCAAAAGTCGTCCCCTGGCCACCGATTGTACTTTAGCATTTTGCACCGAGAGTCCCGTGCTCTGCTTTAGCCCGTTCGACGAACCGGTCATGCTCAACGCCGCCTCCGATGCATCAAAAACTATATTGTGGACGCCGCTGAACCCGCTCTGCACCGCGACCTGGAACGAAGCCAGTCGTTTCTGGTCGCCACCAGAGCCGACGATCTCGCCGCCGGTCTTATTTTTGGTGAAACGCACCTTGGTGCCCGAGCTGGTATTCTCAACAATGACGCCGCCGCTGAACACCTCGCCAAAATCAGTAAAAGGGCTGCCTGAATTGATCACCGAAAAATTACTCGAACCTAGGTCGATAATCGCGCTGATCGATTCGATCGACTGGTTATTCGACTGCACCAGAATTTCGAAAGTCAACGTATCTCCTGATGAGGCTAATAATTTATTCGGGCTCAACGACAAGAGCGGCGTCGAACCGGTTCCCGTGCCAACGACCAGCTCATTGGAGGACTTGCTCACCCGCCCGAGCGTATTATCCGAAAACGTCGCGTCGGCGCTAATGCCGGCATATACCGTATAGACCCCTATAGGCATCGTGAAGGTGCTGGTCTTGGTGTCCCAATTCAGCGAGTCACCGCCGCTTTCGCGCAACGCGTTGATCGTGCCCGAGGCCGTGCCGTCGCTGCTATTGAGAATAAACGCGTTGCCACCGCCATTGTCGACATCGGCTTCTAGGCCCTGCAATGTAGTATAATTGCTATTGGCAGCCGCGTAGATCCGGACATATGCATCGTCGGTACCCGAGGCATCGTCGACCATATAGTCGTCCCACTCGAAGCGCAGTATATCGCCCTGGCTGATACCCGGCAATCGCGTATTGAGCTGAATGAAAGGATTGTGGGTGATCGTCAGCGAACCACCGCGCACCACATTGGTATTGCCCGATCCATCGGTCGTCACCGCGTAGAGCCAGACCTGGCGGTCGCTTTTGGGCACCGCGTTGGGCGGGTTGCGCAGGTCCCAGACATACATATCGGCTTTGCCGTCGCTATTTTCTGTCAAGCCGCTGATGATCAACTGAGTATCGGTGTCACCGGTCAACGAGGTCGAGGAAGCCCCCGCCTCGGTCGAATGGTCAATCGTCGAGGGATTGTCAGTGGTAAAATACAGCACGACGCTCGCGTCATGGTCCAGGTCCTTGTCGCCCGGCCCTTTTTGCCACTGGATCGTATAAACCGGCTGCGACCCGGAATCAATACTGCGCTGGGTATCCTTAGCCGGATCGTAGAAGGTGAAGGCCGGCGAGTGCTTGACCACCAGCGCCATACTGCTATTGTCAACGCTGACGCTGATCGAATCGGTGGCCACCGCGTAGAGGTAGTAGTTGCCTTCGGCCACCAGCGGCGAGCTGACATCCCAGGAGAATTCCTTGTCGTGGGTGCTCATCGTCGTCGCGTCGGTAATCGCCGTGCCCCGGGTCCCGGACAGGCTTTTGCCTAGGACGAATTCCTGCCGCGGATAATTGCCCGTTGCCGAAACCGTGGTAATGCCGCTAACTGAGGCGTAAAACAACTGCACCCGCGCCTCGCTGTCGTAGTCGACGACGCTAAAATCGAGGTCGTAAGGGCTGGCCTTGATCCCGGTACGCACCCCAGTGTCGACGGTGTCGGCGACGATCGGATCGATCTGTTGGATCACTGGCCTGTGGAGCAAAGTCAGCACACCGGAGCTAACGGCAAAAACCGGTGGATTTTTTTGGTCGTCACCGACGACATATATATAATAGCTGCCACTGGGCACCCGCAGGATCGAAGCAAAGAGTGAGCTTTTGAGCGCCGTCGGCGGGTCGTCCCAGGTATAGGTCTGGCCGGCCCCCTCGGTCAGATCATTGGTCCCCGACGAGTTGACCGTACTAACATCATTTTCATCTACGATCAAAGTGCCGAAGATGCGGATATCCTGTACGGTCTTCAGGCCATTGGTCGGATAGGCATAGAGCGCCAGCTTGAGATTGCCGCCCAGACTGTCGTCGCCGTCCTCGGCGCTGTACTCAATAGAAAAAGAAGTGTTGGCCAAGTCACTGACACCGTCGGGCTGAGCCACCGAAACCGTCGGCGCGGAATTGGCAGTGACAATATTGATGTCGGCACCGAGCAAAAAGTAGCTGCCGGCCGCGACAAACGATCCACTCGGATCCGTTCCCACCGTCACGGTGCGGGCGCCCAACCCAGTCCCCACAGCGCTGGCGGTCGAATTCGTCACGGCCTGGAGATTCGTCGATGAATCGCTGCCGAGCACATTGAGCTTGACTAACAGGCCGATCTTGTCATCGTCATCACCCCACTCGTTCAGCGAAGAAGTGTCTTCGTTGGTCAGCCCCTCGTAAAATTTGTCGTCGTCGGCCAGGCTGCTGCCGACGGTCTCCCAATCCCCGGCCAGAAAGCCGTCCGAAAGATTGGCCTGCGCGCCAAGCCCCGTGCCATTTTGCGAGTCGGCGACATGTACGTAGATCGGGTTGTCCGCCATCGGCGCGGAGATATTTTGGGCGTTAACCGGCGTATAAGATAGCGTGTACTGGTAGGCCCCGACCGGAATCGAGTCATCCTCATAAGTAGAAGTCTGGCCCAGCACTTTGAAGTAGGAGTGATGATTGACATCGGACACCGCGTTGATACCGAACCCCTCGCCGGTGCCCCCGGCAAAGGCCAGGTAGATATTACTCTCGTCCGGGTGCTGCGCCAGCGCAGGGCTCAACAGATGGATATCAGTAGTCGCAATACCGTCCTCGGTGCCGGTGCCGTCCGAATCGTCGTCGGCAACCTTCTCGGGCAACGTCCAGCTGGTACCGTTATATCGCGCGTAATAGATGTCGTGCTCACCCGCCGATGCCGTGGCGTTCGCACCAACGAACGAAAAACCGGCGCTGAAGGCGATATGCAGATCACCACGGTCATCCTGACGATCATCAACGACCGCGGCGACACGTTCGGTTATCGTCCAATCTAGCTCGGCGTTATAGGCGGTGCCGTCGGCAAAAAGCGCCGGCGAAGCCGTCTTCCAGATCGACGCGGCCGTGCCCCAAGTCGCGTTGACACCCACCGCCCCGGAGTCGGAGTAGGTGTTGAACCAAACCCCTTCGAACGGAGTTCCGTTGGCGAACTTGAACACCGAATAGACCTGGTCCGGCAGGCGCTTGCGGTCGACGACCAGCGCCGGAAAATAGAAATGTGCTGCTTCCTCGACGCCATTATTGACCTCGTCATCGAAGGTAGCGATGGCCGATCCGTCGGCATTCTGGCTCCACCCCGCCGCACTCACGTCCAACCAAGTATTATCGGTGGCCAAGCGCTTGTGCTCAATCCGATCGTCGTTATCGTTGAAGTAGACCATGTGCAACGCGTCGCCGTCGCCCACCGCCAACTCTTGCCCGGTAGCCCGGTCGGCATCGATCGTTAACCGAATGCCCCCAGTGCCCGCGGTGCCCGACTCGCCGATCGGCAAGACGGAGAACGGCGAAGTGAAGGAATTGACCTTCGCCAGCATGATATCGTCGCCGCCCGTGCCCGCGCTTGACCCGCGCACATAGCTGATAAACATATTGTCGCGGTCGTCGACGACCATGCGCGGAAAAGCGCTATTGCGGCCTTCCACCGCGCCGGTCACTTTGGTGTCGTTGACCTGGATCGGCGTCTCCCAAGTGCCACCGCCGTCGGTCGAATAGGCCAAGTAGATATTTTTCTGGCGCTCGTGGTCAGCGGTCGAGACAAAACTGTAGACAATGCGTGGCTGACCGCCACTGTCGACCTCGAGATCGAGCGTCGAGAAGGAGGTGCCGGTGCCGGCGACATTGGTCGAAAGCAGGTGGTAGGTAATATTGCCGGTAACAGCCACCGCAGTATCGAAAGTACCGCCGCCGTCGAAGCTGCGCGCATACATCACCCGATAAAGAGGCGTAGCACCGCCCGTATAGGGCACTGACGAGCCCGTCGCCGTCGTGGTCTGCTCAATCCAGGCCATATGAATAGCCGGATGCGTGGCGGAACTGGTGAAACCCGGCGCCGGAGTGTTGTCGTTAACGCCGAAGGGCACCACATCAACCATCGCGATATCCACTTGCATGCCGTCGGTGTCGGTCGAACCGACCTGGTCGCTCTTTTCGACGCCGTGGAAGTGGCCAACGACCGGATACTCATACGTCGCCGCCTGGTCTAAATCGACGCGCAAGCTAACCTGGCTGCCGACAACAAAGTCGGCCTTAGTCGTGCTGTCATGGGGCGAGAAACCCACCGGAGTCTTATTCTCGAAGACCGGTTTGGCCGCTTGCACCGCGCCGACCGCCACTAGCGCCAATAGGAGATGTAATAACCCGCGGCGCATCACTTGACCAGCGTCATTTTCCGGGTCTGGCGAAACTGACCACTTTCGAGCAGGTAGAAATACACCCCAGCTCCGGCCTGATAACCCTCGTCGTTGCGGCCATCCCACGCCAAGCGGTGATACCCGGCTTCAATCTGACTGTTCAGCAGAGTGCGCACCCGCTGGCCGAGAACATTGAAGACCGAGAGCCGCACCTGGGCCCTGCTCGGCAGCGCGAAGGGGATACTGGTACTGGGGTTAAAGGGGTTGGGGAAGTTCTGTTCCAGATCGGGCCTGAGCGGCAATAGCGCCTGCGCCAAACTACCCTGCCAGCGCAGATCCTCGCGCTCATAGGTCGAACTCAATAACACACCCTGACCCGTCCGCACCGACTGCAACGCGTCCTCGCGCAGAATCTCGAAACGCAACCTCGCCAGTGCCCCACTGCCCGCCGCCGACCACTGCTTGCCATAACGCGAGCCGATCACCTCGATCTTGCCGTCAGCGTCGGTCCGGGTCTCAAAGACCGCACCCAACGGATTGGCGGCGAAAACATCGCCTTCTTTGCTGCCATCGGCAACCAGGCGCATCGCCTGCGGGTCGAAATGCAAGTCGAATTCATAACCGGCCAGATCATCGAGGTCGCGCACCTGCACGGCGAGTTCAATCTCCCGCCCTACCCATAAAGGCTGGCGCACGTCAAAGAGCGGCAAGATCTCAACCGCGGCGCCCTCATTGGCGTCGACCACCGCCCGTTTGTAGACCGGCGGCGCGCCGAACCCCCTGCTATTGCCAAAATTCGACGTCGTCGCGGTCAGATCCGCAGCCCCGACCTGGTTGTCGTTATTGAGATCAGCCTGGTGAAAGCTCGGCACAGTCGTCGTAGTACCCCAAGCGGCAATGATAATATTGACATCGTCCTCGTTAATCTCATTGTCTTCGCTGGTGTCGCCGGCGATCAGGCGCCTACCCGAGTTGGCCAGGGCCGAGGTCGGATCACCGCGCAAATCGGAACCCAATAGGGTCACCGCCACCGTCTGTCCATTCGTCACTGTAAAGGTATCGGTGCGCCCGCTGACGTGGCTGGTGTCCTTCACTGTCAAGATATAACGCCCCGGCGGCACGCTACTCAAACTCAACGCCCCGGTCGTCAGAGCAGACTGGACCTCGATGGTGTCGCTGGTCGCGGTGACCTCGTCGTTGGCGCTCTTGTAGATCGCGTCACTGATATCTATGGTGCTGCCCGGCTGACGCAAGTGCACGTCGAGAAAAGTCTGAAAATTACTGTCGCCCAGGGTACGGCCTTCAAGTTCAATCGTCGCGGTAACCGTCCCGCGGGCTACGCGAGCGAATGACGGATCTACTAGAGTCAGCCCCTCGCTGCTATCGAAGGGATCGAGCTTGCCTTCGACACCGAGTACGGTGCCGGCCTCGCCGGTCGCGAAAGTCATGGACGGCGCCGCCACCAAGTTGCCGGTGGGCACCAATTGGAACCGGGCCAACCGCGCCGGTTGGGTCGTGCTACCAACAACCTGCCCGAGAAAACTCGACTTGGTAAATTTTAATTTGTTGGTACCCGGGTCAAAGCTGTTCTCGATCGGCGTCGTACCGGAAAAGATCTCGTTGAGGTCAACGAAGGGCTGCGGTCCCGTTGCCGTGCTCTGGTCAACAATCGAAAAACTAGTGCTGCTGCTGAGATTGAGCACGATCTGCACTAGATTGATCGGGCTGGAGTGCTGCACCATCACGTCCATCGTTATCGTATCGCCCACTGCGACGACCTGGTCGGTCGGGCTGAGGCTGATATTCGGCAATGAGCCGGTACCCGAAAGGGCAAGTGCGGCTGCTGAGCGGGGCACGGTATTGGTGCCATCGGAGAAAGTCGGGTCCGCATTGATCGCCGCGTAGACAAAATAGCTACTGCCGGCAGCACCGAAAAGTTTGGTGTTCCAATCGAAGAAATCGAGACTGTCCTCGCGAATCGAGGTAATCGTACCCGTCAATAAGCCATTCGAACTATTGAGCAGAAAACCGGTCGCGCCGATATCGTTCTCAAGCTGCTGGTTGGTGGTAAAATTCGAGGTCGTCGAGGCATACAGCCTGATATAGGCGTCGTCGGTACCCGAACCGTCGTCGACCAAATAATCATCCCAGGCTACGCGCAACACATCGTTCTTCTGGAAGCTGCCGTAGTCGTCGAGCTTGGAACTGAGCAGTGTGATGTGCGGATCGTGATCCATCGTCAGCGCCCCGCCTAGTGCCACATTACTATTGCCGTTCGCATCGCGAATCACGGCGTAGAGCCAGACCTTGCGCTTGATGCGCGGTACGTCATTGGGCGGATTCCTCAGATCCCAGACGAACATGTCGGACTTGCCTTCGGCGTCCTCGGTTAGTCCCTTGACTACAATCTGGGTATCCGAATCCTTGAGCAACGAATCGGGGAAATTCTCGTAGTTGATCGCCGCTGGGTTGTCCGTGGTAAAGTAGAAATCAATCGTCGCGTTGTTGTCGAAATCCTGGTCGCCACGGCCTTTCTGCCATTGGATCGAATAGATCGGCTGCGAGCCGGTATTGATCTTGCGGTGCGTGTCCTTCGGCGGTTCGTAGAAGGTGAACGAGGGTGAATGCTTGACCGTCAGCGCCGCATCGGACTGACCGACCGCGATATTCAGTGAATCGCTGGCCACCAAATAGATGAAATACGCATTCTCGACCACCGTCTGCGAATCGACGAGCGCCCCGACGCGGACGGCCACCGAATCGGTGATATCCCAGGAAAAATCGGTCGCGATGCTGGTCAAGGTGTCGGTGCCGGTAATCGGAATCGCCCGGACCCCGGACACGCTCTTGCCCAAGGTGAATTGTTGGCTAGGAAAAGTGCCGATGGTAGACACCGAGCTAAGCCCGCTCACCGACGAGTAGAATAGTTGGATCTCGGCCGTACCCTGTAGATCGAAGTCCCGCACCGTGAAATCCAAATCGTAGGGATTTGCATTCTCGCCACTGCGCACGCCGGTGTCGACGGTATCGGACCCAGCCGGGTCGACATGCAGGATAATCGGCTTGTGCTTGATGGTCAACGCGCCCGGACTGCGGGCGAAAGTCGGCGGGTTCTTCTGGTCGTCGGCAACCAAATAGATATAGTACTGCCCACTAATGACCTGGGTGATCGCGGCGAAGAGTTTGGCCTTTAACGCAGCCGACGGCTCATCCCAGGTGTAGGATCCGTTCTGGCCCTCAATAAAGTCATCGGTGCCACTGGCAAAGACCGACGAAATGTCGTTCTCGTCGGCGATCAGTGTGCTAAAAATGCGAACATCCTGCACCGAGGCGAGCGAGCTGTCGGGCGAAAAATAAAGCGAAGCCAACAGGTCCCCCCTCGACATATAGTCATCAACGTCGCTAAGGCTATAAACGATCGAATACGAGGTGCTGGCTTCGTCGCCGATGCCGTCGGGCTGAGAGATCGAGACCGATGGCGAAGTGTTGGAGGTAACGATATCAATGTCGGCACCGAGCATAAAGAAGTCTCCGGCAACTACGAAGGCAGCGCCTGTCGGGTCAGCTACCGGTGTCACCGTACCACCCACCGCGGGACTGGCCACCGTATTCGTAGCCGAACTCGTCTTCACCGCCTGGAGATTCGTCGACGAATCGCTGCCCAAGACATTGAGTTTGACTAATAGGCCCTTCTTGTCGTCGTCATCACCCCATTCGTTGGTGGTAGCGGTATCCTCGTTGAATTTGCCTTCGAAGAATTTGTCCGAATCGCGCAGGCTCGTACCGACGCTCTCCCAGTCACCGGCAAGAAAACCGTCGCTGGACTTACCCGTCGCTCCTAAGCCGCTACCGTCCGCGTTGTCGGCCACATGCACGTAGATCGCATTATTAGCAATAGTGGTGGAGAGATTCTGCGCATTGACGGGCGTGTAACTCAGGTCGTACTGGAAAGCTCCCACCGGTACCGACTGGTCCTCGGAGGTGACGGCCCGGCCCAATACCTTAAAATAAGCGTGGTGGTTTACGTCGCTGATCCCGTGTACACCAAGCCCCTCGCCGGTGCCACCGGAAAAGACCAGATAGACACTGGCATCGCTCGCGGCCTTGGCCAGCACCGGAGACCCGAGGAAAATGTCGGTCGTGGCAATACCGTCCTCCGTCGCCAAGTCCGAATCGTCATCGGCCACCTTTTCGGGCAAAGTCCAACTCGTGCCATTGTAAAAACCATAATAGATATCGTGCTCACCCGCCCCCGTAGTGGCATTGCCGCCGACATACGAAAAGCCGGCGCTAAAGGCGATATGCAATTCGCCCTTGTCTGGCAGGCGTTCATCGACGACCGCCGCCACGCGGCCGGTCACCGTCCAGTCCAGATCTATATTGTAATTCGTCGCATCTTCGTAGACCGGCGAAGTCGCCGTGCTCCACACCGCGGCGGCCGAAGCCTTGTTCCAGCCCGCGCTCGCGCCGATCGCGTTGTCGTAGGTGTATTTATTAAAAAAGACGGTCTCAAAGTTGGCGTCGCCAAACTTGTAGACCGCGTAGATCTTGTCGGGTGAACTTTGTTTGTCGACCACCACGGTCGGGAAGAAGAAATGTGCATCTTCCTCAATCGCCGCCGCCCCGGCTTCGTCGGTAAAGTCGTCGATACCGGCCCCGTCGGCGTCCTGGTTCCAGCCCGTGCCGCCAACCGTCTTCCACGCATCAGCCAACAGTGTCTTATGCTCGACAGAGTTCCCCGTGTCATTGAAATAGGCAATATGCAGCACATCACCGGTGCCCATGTCGATATCCGGACCAGTATGGCGCCCGGCGTCAGGCGAGATCCGCACCCCACCACCGCTGCCGGTATTGGCCGTCGAACCAATCCCCACCATAGTGAAAGGTGTGGTTTCGCGGTCGACCTTCGCCAACATGATGTCGTCGGCACCAGTACCTTGGGTAGAGCCGCGTACATAGCTAATGTAAATATTGTCGCGTTGGTCGATCGCCATGCGTGGGAAAGCCGTTGAACGACTGCCTACGGTCAACGTATCGTTGATAACGATCGAATTGTCGCCCGGCAGCCACGAAGCGCCGCCGTTTTCCGAATAATTGAAATAGATATTGTCTGAGTCGCCGCTGGTAAGGCTAAAATTGTCCGTATGGCCATCCGCCGAGTGGTTCATCGCATAGACCACCCGCGGGTTACCGCGACTGTCCACTTCGATGTCCAATGTCGAAAAACCGCTAGTGCTGCCCGCCACGTTTATAGTGATCAGATCGTAGCGCAGCGCACCCGAAACGCTGGCTGGCGAAGAAAAGGTCTTGCCCTTGTCCTCGCTGCGCGCGTAGCGAACATGGTAGATCGGCGTCGTCACCGGACTAGTCGTTTCCTGGGAGATCCAGGCCATATGGATCACCCCATCGGCGTCGACGACTAGATCGGTCTGTAAGCCGTCGACGTCCGTGCTCTCGACCTGCTTACTCTGTTCTATATTATGGAAGTGGCCGTAGACCGGATGTGTTGGGGTAGCGGCTTGGCTGAGGTCGGCGCGCACAGTGACTTGGCGACCCAAAACAAAGTTCTGCTGGGTCGTGCTGTCCTGGCTTGAGAAACCCACCGGGGTGCGATTCTCAAAGGTCGGTGCCGCGCCGTAGATCTCGGGTGCTAGCCATAACAACAGCAGCAACCCGATCGCGATCCAGGGGACTGAGAATCGCCCCGTCTGGCCCGGCCGACGGCCGAAGATCAAATATGTATTGCTCTGAGCTGAGGGTCTCACAATTCCATTCCTTAGAATTATCGCTCCACCCATTCGGAGCGAACGAATCCCTTCAATTGCCTATATCTCAGCAAGAACAATGCCATACTATGTATAGAGTAGATTTCCAGTCCATACCCCCATGGAGAGCATATTACCCCCCTACCTTGGGAAATTTATTCCTCCTTATTGGGAACCAACTTCCCTTGCAATTCCCTTTTTTCCTCGACTACCCCCCTCATTTAGCCCGATTCCACCCTGGCATGGGATTTGCCCCCTTCCTGGTGCAGGTCCCACTCAGGGAGGAAGTGTTTTGCACAAACAGAATCTATTTAGCCTTATTCTTGTAGTTTTTAGCCTACCGGCGAATTTGCTTGCCGCTCGGCTGGAACTGCGCCATGCCGATACCGGGGCCACGGAAGCCTCCATCCTCGTCGGCCAAGAAATCGAAATCGAGGTCTGGATCGACTCGGAGAACGAAGCGATTTCTGGGGCGGCCATCTTTCTCAGTTTCGACGAGACGCGCTTTGCCCTAGTCGAAAACGACCGGGCCGAAGAGACGGGCTACCAGCCCTTCGCGCCCGGCGTATTTCTCGGCAATGGCGAGATCTACCGAAATTATATGCTCACCGAAGACGACCCGGCCGCCGACGCCCCCGGCACGCAACTCGACTATAGCATCGTCCGCGCCGAGGACCAAGGAGAAGGTCCGGTCGCCTCGTTCCGCCTGCGCACTTTAGCACCGATCAGGGAAGGGACCATCCTCATCGACGAGAGCGGAGTGCGCGAAACGCGTTTCTTTTTGCCCGACGGCCGCCAGCGCTCCTTCCGCTTTATCACCCCGCTCAAGCTCACAGTACAGGGCATCTCGATCAACGGCTTGCCCGAGCAATTGATATTGCCCCGCGGCAGTTCGCAAGCATTGCATTTGGACGACATGGTCTTTGACCCCCTTTACGGGCCGGACGAATTGACCTGGACGGTCTCGGCAACTCCGTCATTAACTCCGGACCGCAACGGCAACGACCTGATTCTGCAAGCGCCAGCCGACGCTTCGCCCTGGGAGCGCCTAATCGTCACCGTCACCAACCCGGACGGTCAGACCGCATCCGATACGGTCGATGTTTTTGTCAATGCGCCACCGGTCCTCAACTCACTCTCGACGTTGGTCTTCGCCGAGGACGAATCCTACGATATTCCCCTCGATGCACTGGTTGATGACCCCGATACGCAAGCCGATTTACTCATCTGGAGCGTTTTGAGCAGCCGGGAAATTCAAGTGGAGATCGCCGGCCCACCCTATATCGCCCATCTCTCCGCCCTGCCCGAGTGGCACGGCCAGGGACAGATCGCGCTCGTCGTTGAGGACAACCACGCCTTTGCCGACACCTTGCAGATCACCGTTGAAGTCAATCCGGTCAACGACGCCCCGCGCCTGCTCTCCTCGCCAAACGTGCGGCTGACCATGGGCAAACAAGACAGCAGCCTGGTCTTGGCAAATCTAATCGCCGATATCGAAGACGCGACCGAAGACTTGGGGTTTTCTTGGAGCGGCAACGAGCACGTCGGACTCGAGCTTAGCGAGGGCCGTCTTATACTCGACGGCCCCGCCGATTGGGAGGGCACCGAGGAGATCACCCTGATCTTCGAGGATTCGGGCGGGCTGACCGCGATCGGCCCGCTGACCGTGACGATCGCACCTTCCCTGCCACCGAATGTGGTCAACCCGCCGCAGCGCTTAGGCCTGACCGCCGGCGATCATCACTTATTGGCACTCGACGATGTTGCCGTCGATCCAGATGACCCGGGCGAGAGCTTACTCTGGACCGTACAAGGCCAGAACCGACTGAACATTCAACTCAGCGGCGGACGCCTGGTCCGCATAGAAGCCCCGGCCGATTTTGTCGGCATCGAAACCCTGACCTTGACGGTCACCGACCCTTCGGGCGGCAATAGTTCTTTCGATCTAACCGTATTCGCCGCCTCGCCCGACGGCGGTCCCCTGCTCGCGGCACTGCCCGATATCAGCCTACCGCTAGCCGGCGTCGATACTTCGATCGATCTCGACGACTATGTCTTCGACCTCGATCACAACAACGACGACTTAGTTTTCTTCTTACCCGAACGCGACGATGTCGCACTGCGCGTCGACCCATTGACTCACGTGCTGATCATCGAAACCGGCCCCACCGCGCAACCCGGACAACTCGAACTCGAAGTGCGCGTCGTCGACCCCGACGGCCACGAGGCCGTCGCACTCTTACGACTCGAACTGCTCGGCGAAAAGACCGACACAGGGCTGTCTTTTACCTTCAACCCCATCCCCAACTTCACCCTCATCAACGGTCAGATTCACTCTTTCGGCCTCGACGACTTCGTCGCCGGCGACTATGCTCCGGAGACCGTCGTCTGGCAGGTCAGCGGCCAACAAAACTTGATGGTCATCGTCGATCCGACGACCCGCCAGGCCAGCGTGCGCGCAACCGGAGGCTGGACCGGCAGCGAAGAAATTACCTTTATCGCCGAAGTCCCCGAATTGCCGGCGCAAATACGGACTGTGCGCATTACCATCATTGCCGATCCGGATGCCGTACCGACGGTCGACCTGCCCGAGTTAAGCGCCTTGCCGGCCCTACAACTCGAAGCCGGCGCCTTTGACCAAAGCCTCGATCTCGACGCCTTTATCACCGGCGCCGACGCGGCTGATTTCACCTGGGAGCTAAGTAGCGGCGAGCACGTCCGCGCATTAGTCGACGCGGAGACCCACCGCCTGCTGATTTTCACCGACGAGGGTTTCAACGGCGAGGAAATGCTGACGATAGTTGGTATCTTGAGCGATGGCACCCGCCTCGAAACCGCCCTGCATGTAGAAGTCCATTCCACCAACGCCTTGGTCTTTGCGCTCAACCCGCGCACGGAGGTGCCGCTCTTCGCCGGAGCCACGGCCCTGCGTTTACCATTTGACGAACTTATTGAAGGCGAAGTCGACCCGGCCCTATTGCTGTGGGTCGCCAAAGGCCTACAACCAGTCGCGGTAAACTATGACCCGGCGGACCACAGCCTGGTTCTGACCCCCAATACGCCCTGGCAAACCAGCGAGATCATCGAACTTATCGCCGTTGACCCGCAAGGCAACGAATATTCAGGATTAGTGCTGGCGCAAGTCTTGCCCACCGACGGTAGCCTCGGTCTCGAAAGCGAAGATTTCCAACTCGTGCTGCTGCCCAACCCCCTGCATCCCGCCTATCTCGATCTCTACGTGATCAGTCAACTCGGAGCGAGCGAAACGCCGATGCTGCGCATCTCGGACGGCCTATGGTCCGATCTCTTACTCTCCGAGCACAGCGCTGGGATCTGGCAAGCCAACCACACCTTTACCGCCAACCAACAGGGCCAATTCGAATTCCTCGCCCTAAGCATCGCACCCGACAGACAGCTCTTCAAATCCACACAAACGTTGAACTTGACCGTGCCCAACGCGAAAAAAGTAATCGCAATAACGGGCGGCTACGGATGGCCCAACGCCGAATGAACACCCTGCGCTGACTTCCTCCGCCGATCCTTCCAGCGCAATAGAAAACGCCGCCGCCCCCACAACGAGGCCGGCGGCGTTTCTGTTATATGCGGCTCATCACACCATCACCGCCCGTCCACCCATCTACTCCGTCAACGTCGCATCCGCCTTTTGCTGCAAATCCGCCAGCGCCGCATCCATATCCTCCCCCTCGAGAACCGCCGTCATCGCCTCGGCAATCAGCCGCCGCACCCGCGTATAGCCGCGCACCCCCGGTTCACCGCGGCCGGCATCAAGCCAAGCAAAGGCCCGCTCATAACGCGGATGTTCGGCAAAATACGCTTGCAAATGCTCCGCCGCCCCCTTGCGTGCCGGAAAATACCCGCTGGCCTCCACCCACCGCGCCTGCTGCTCCGGCTCGGTAAACCACTTGAGGAAGAGCCAGGCGGCCAGCTGCTTGGCCGGTGTCGTGCGACACACCGCGACGCTGGCGCCGTAAACATTGAGCACCGGCTCGGGCGTGGAGTGCGGCAAAGGCGCCACCTGCCAGTTGAAACCAAGTCCTGCCGCCACCGCGCTCTCGACATGCGGGATACCCGTGGAAGACCCGAGAAAAAACAACACTTCTCCGGTGAGAAAATCGCGCAAACCCTCATCGCTCTCAAACGCCAGCTCCAACGCCCCATCGACGACCAATTCCCGCAACATCAAGAGCGCCTCGCGCACCTCGGGCGAGTCCAGCGTGTATGCCCGCTGCTGTTCGTCCATAAAGTCCCCGCCCAACCCGAAGACCATCGACGCCAGACGGCTGGCATCCGCGGGCAACACCCACCCCAAGCTGCGGCCACTCCCATTTTTGCTAAAAGGGACGACTTTGGCCCGACGGCACAACGCGACAAAAGTCGCCCAATCCTCCGGTGGTTGGTGATGGCCCAATTCGCGCAACCAATCGGCATTGTAATAAAGCAACTCCAACGAGCGATTCGGCGGCAGGGCGATCTGCACTCCGTCAAAACGATCCTGCGCCAAAAAATCGCTATAATAATCCTGCAGCGCCTCTGCCGTTAGCCCCCACCGAACCGAGGACATATAGGGCGCCAAATCCACCGCGCCCTCATTGGCGAAATAAGCGTTGGCCTGATTGTTATAGGCGACCACCAGTGCCGGCAATATCCCCCCCTGAATCCCCACGACCATCTTGTTGAAAATGTCTTTGTAACCGCCGGCGTATTCTCCCCGCACGGAAATCCCATATACATTGCCCGCATTGAACTCAGCCAATAAATCATTGAGCCGGTCTTCGCGTTTAAGCGTGTGCTGGTACCAGAAGACCAGTTCCTGCCCCGAGGGATCCACCTGTTCGATATCCACTACGACGGGCGGATCCACCTCGCCCCGACAGGCGGCAAAAATCCATACCATTCCCCATATGTACTTGTTCATAGAACCTTTCAGCAAACTTTGTCGAACAACAAAAGACCATTGCACATCCATAGTATACCGCACAAGCTTTCCCGCACCATTGCCTCCATCGCCCCTCTTATCTTACTTTGGTATCTTAATCTTCTTTTGATCCGCCTTAAAATAACACATCCCCTATGACAAAAACCGAAACAGACACTCGGCGCACAGAAGCCAACAGACGGCTCCCGGCAACGCCCGGTGACAAAGGCGCTGTGCAGCCTACACCACCGACAAAAGTACAACCAGATCTCAATCTAGCCATAACCACTATCGCGCACCCCCGTGCCCAAGAATGCGAGACCGCGCACGCCATCGCGGCCGAACTCAACGCCCCCTTTATTCCCCGCATCAATGGCCGACCCGGCAAAACTGCCGAGCATAGCGATCGCGAAGGCCTGCTCATTGTCGAGCGCGAAGAGCTCGCCCTCTGGGTCGCCGGCCAAACCTTTCGCTACCACCCCAATATGGCCACAATGCGAGTGCGCGCCCTCAGCCAAAAGAAAAACGATGGTCTAGTCGATGCGTTGCAACTGAAGACGGGGGCAAGCCTGCTGGACTGCACCTGCGGGCTCGGAGCCGACGCCATCGTCGCCGCCCACGCCGTTGGCCCCACCGGCCGGGTCCGCGCCCTCGAATCCTCGACGCTATTGGCTTTACTCGTCATCCGCGGCATGGCCCGCTATAGCCTCGTCTCTCCGCCGGAACTGATTCCGGCGATGCGCCGCGTCGAAGTGCACCACACGGATTTCACCGATTACCTACGCCGAGAAAGCGATAATGCCTGGGATATCGTCTACTTCGACCCGATGTTCTCCGAGACTATCGACATATCCCAAGGCCTCGATATTGTTCGCCGCCTGGCCTATCCGGACGGCCCTTCTCTGCACGACGTACAAGAGGCAAGACGCGTCGCCCGACACCGGGTGGCCATGAAAGACCGCCAGCCCGGCCAAAACCTCGCGCGACTTGGCTTCACTACTATAAAAAAGAGCCGGCGCATCTGCTACGGCACCATCGACGCCCTTTAGAAAGGACTCGCCCCGTGGAATTATCCTGCTGCGCTTGGGCCCTTACAGGCCGCGAAAAAGACACCCTCAACACCTTGGCCGATATCGGGTTCAACTCGATCGACATACAGGCCAAGACCTTCCAAAACCCCGATGCGCAATCACAGATCAAGGATCTCGGCCTGGCGCTCTCCTGCCTCGCGATGTCCTTCAACATGGATGACGGAGCCGCCCTCGACAGCACAAGCCCCACCGGTCGCCAAACCGCCCTCGACCACTGCCGGGCGGCGCTAGACCAAGCGGCCGGCCTGAACATCAAGACCACCTATGTCGTCCCCGGCGAGGACCCCGCGGGGTTGCCGCATTTTAGCGAAACGATGCTGCAAGTCGCCGACTACGCCGCCGAACGAGGCATCCGTGTCGGCATCGAACACTTCCCCGGCAAAGCCTTGCCAACCGCCGCTGGCACGCTCGAATACCTGGCGGATCTCGGCCACGACAATCTCTACCTGCTGCTCGACACTGGACACCTGCAGATGTCAAAAGAAGACCCCGCCGCGATCATCGCCGCGGCCGGCGACCGCCTCACCTACGTGCACCTAGACGACAACGACGGCGATGGCGATTTGCATTGGTCCTTGCTCGATGGCGTGCTCACGGAAGCAGCGCTCAGCGCGATTTTCTCCGCCCTCGGCCCAAGCCCCTATAGCGGCCCGGCCAGCCTTGAGCTCAACCCCAACCTACCCGACCCGACAGCCGCGTTGGCCGAGAGCCGCGATATTACCCTGAAATACCTGTAGAAAGGAATCTGATGCGCATCGCCTATACCCTGATCCTAGCCTGCCTGCCTCTTATCGCCTGTGGTAGCGGCGAAGGCGGCCCGGGGCGCACCCTAAAAAATATCCCGCGCAACCGCACCTTGATCATGGACTGCGCCGAGGGCAATACCTGCGCCGGCCAGATTCAGGACTACAACACCTTCAATCCCTTTATCCCGGGTGGCATTTCGCGTATCGGTTATAACTTTCTCTACGAGCCTCTCTACTTTTTCAATGCGTATAAAGAAGACTCCGAACTGATCCCCTGGATCGCGGAAAGCCACACCTTCAACGACGACAATACCGAAATCATCATTAAAATACGCCCCGGCGTCGAGTGGAGCGACGGCCATCCCTGGTCAGCGCACGACTTCGCCTTCACCGTCAATATGCTCAAGGACAACGCCCCGCAATTGATGCACTCGACGGATATGGAAGCCTGGGTCAAAGAAGCCGTCGCCCTCGACAGCCTGACCGCGAAGATCACCCTTAAGACCCCCAACCCGCGCTTTCTCTTCAGCTATTTCGTACACAGCGGCGACCAAGGCGTGCCCATCGTGCCCAAGCACATCTGGGAAGGGCAGAACCCGATGGAATTCTCCAACTACGATCTGCAAAAAGGCTGGCCCGTCTTGACCGGCCCCTATGAGATCGCAGCCTCCGAGCCAGCCCAACGGATCTGGGATTTGCGTCCAAATTGGTGGGCGAAGAAACTCGGTTTCCAGGAATTGCCCAAAGTCGAGCGGCTGATCTACCTGACCTATATGGAAGAAAACAAGCGCGTACAGAATTTGATCGCCAACAATATCGATACCTGCCTCGAACTACGCCCCGCCAATATCGTCTCGCTATTGGACGCCAATCCCAATATCACCACCTGGACCGGCCGCGAACCGCCCTATAGCTATATCACTTGGTGGCCGATCTCGTTAGGCTTCAACGGCCTCGAAGCACCGTGGTCCGACTCCGAGATGCGCCGCGCGGTAAACTACGCAATCAATCGCGAACAGTTGGTCGAAATCGGTTGGCAAAACTCCGGCGACTGGACCCATCTACCCCTGCCCGATCTACCGCAGATGCGCAAATATTTCACCTGGGCCGAAGACTTGGTCGCCAAACACCAGGTCGGCGTCTTTGACTTGGAGAAGAGCGCCGCGATATTGAGCAGCAAGGGCTACTCGCGCACGGGAGAGTTCTGGGAAAAGGACGGCCAGACGCTGAGCATGGTCATCGATATCTTCTCCCACTTCCAGGACCTGACGCCGGTGCTTATCGCCCAGCTCAAAAAGGCCGGCATCGACGCCACCTTCCGCATGACCTCCGATTTCAACAGCCGCCTGCGCCAAGGCACCGCCCGCGCCTATATGATCGGCAACTTCAGCTCGATGAAGGATCCCTATTTCGTGCTGCGCCAATACCAGAGCCGCTTCGTACAACCCACCGGCCAGGCGGCCGATATGCCCTGGCGCTGGAAAAATGCGGCCTACGACGAGTTGATCGATCAAATGGGCCAGACCCCGACCGACGATCCGGCGATGGAGACGCTCTATCGCCAGGCAATGGACATCTGGCTTGCAGAGTTGCCCTCAATCCCCATCGTGCAGTGGCCACACCGCATCCCGCACAACGAGACCTATTGGACCAACTGGCCCTCGGAGGATAATCCCTATATCAACAGCGCCTATTGGAGCCGCACCTGGCTGTTGGTATTGCTCAATTTGCAGCCGAAGTCGTGATAAACTTGTGCTGTAGACAAAAAGGGAATATAGATGGGCGTCATATAATGCCTTAATCGTTTAGCTACTTAAATAGAGGCAAAATCAGGCACAAAAAAACCGGCCAACATACAGGACACCGGCCAACATAGACTCTATATCATTTTCTTAGAAGACCCTACGGCTCTTCTCGATCTCGGCGTCCATTTTCAGCAAGGCTCGCTCAACCACATCACCCGAATGCCGGCCACTGACCATCCGGCATGTCACGAACTCCGCTTTACGTGAAATTCAAGTAATTTCGGTCACGTGAGATGAAATTTATCTAAAGCCTATAATAAACCTTCCTTCTGTAGAATATCGCCAGAAATAGCATAAGTCGTTCCATGCATTGAAATCACAACAAGTCCTATGCCCGCTGCCAGATAGCCGCCAATATATAAATTGTCGATATCGAGTGACTCGTAATTGTGCGCATGCGTCCTTACCTGATTCACCTGGAAACGATAATTATCGCGCATCGGCGTCAGTTGCAAAGCATCGAATCCCTGCAAAATAGAATAATCGGCTACTCCGCCGATCTCCTTGATCACGTGGTCGACCTCGATTATCCGCGCCCCATCCGGCGTCTCTAACTCAACCTGCCCTCCCTCGCCGATCTTAGTAACCTGCGTATGATACATCGAATCCAGTCGGGGCGAACGACTCTCCAAGATCTCAGCGATGCGTTTGTAATAGGGTAAGCCTTGTCGGCTGTCGTTGATCAATTGCCAGTGCACGGCTGGATCCTGGCGCATCGCATAGTAGACCTGTTTGCCCGCATCGTGCAACTCGACCGCCGCCCAATCGCCCGAACGCCCGCCCCCGACGACAACGACCCGCTCACCGGGAAAATCCTCGGGTTTATCGTAACGCCCGGTGACAAAGGGCAAATCCTCGCCCGACACCTGCAAATCCCGCAGCTGCCCGCGCTGGCCGGTGGCCAATACCAGATACTTACAGGTATAAAGCCGTTCTTCTCCCGAAACCACATCCCGACTGCTAAGCTGGAACCCCTGTTCATGCGGTTCGATCCGCAGCACGTCCTCGCTGTTACGGATATTTTTTGCGACCTCAAAACGCTCGGGAATGCTATGGTAATAATCGATCAGGTCGGTTTTGACGATCAACTCGTTGACATCGAGATCAAGCCCGATTTCATCCGCGTACTGCGCCAGTGGGTGAAAGGCAAATTCCATCCACTGGCCCGGCGACAAGGTCAGTAAATTTTTCGGCGCGTTATTCCACAAACCACCGACCGGCTCGCGACTAATAAGCAAGGTATCGAGCGGCGCGGCGCGCCTAAACTCCATCGCAACCTGGTCCAAGCCCTCAAAGAGTTGGCGCGGATGGTGCAGCGAGCGAAACAAATCCACCGGCTTGAGCCCGCTCCGCACCAAGGCCTGCATATCTAAGCCGAGCAAGTTATCATCGAATTGCTGCAAATACCCGGCTATGGGCGCATAACGCGATTCGAAAATCCGACTGTCGCGATAAAAGGGGTGCCATCCCCCCAAAACCACGGCCAAAGGCAAACCCGCCGGGCCGCCGCCAACAATTATAACTGTATGATGTTCTGCATTCATAATTTATAGCCCGGACGACCCGCCCCCGCCGCCGGCCCGCACCTGCTTCTGCTCGTGTGAATATTCGGGGATATGGGCCGCCGCCGATGCGCGCATTGCGCTCGACCCGGTGGCCCATCCGCTGTAATTCATCAACTAACGCGTCGTCCATACTCGACGACACCTCAATCGGCTCCTCGACTACAACGTGTAAACGTGGCGCTTTGGCCGCCTCTTGCGCCCCGGCGGCAACGGCACCCAGACCCTGATGATGATCGGCGCGACGGAATTGATACCGCCCGGCCGCGGATTCCCCAATAACGCAAGCGCAGCAGAGAACCGATTGGGAATAAGGAAATATCCAAAAGCGGCCCGCCGCACCACTCTAAGCCTACGGCAAAAATTCCTGCGCCCGCGCCAACTTCTCTGGCAAATACGTATCCATCACATGATTCAGGTCATGCACCGCAAAGGCCTGCTGTTCTGCCCTGACCCCCGCCTTCTTCAACTGCAATAACGCGTCCTGCCACTTCTTGAAGTGCTGCACGAACGGGTCGTTTTTCAGCGCGTCGTCGATGCGCTTAATATCGATATCGGTCATCTTGTGCGTGGGCAAATCATAGTCGGCGATATCGTCTGGTGTCACGCCGAGAAAATGCGCCTTCGGCACGCAGAAAGCCTCGTTGATATGCGCGGCATTGCCCGAGCCGACCTTTAATGTCCGATAAATATTGCAAATTCCGTATGGATCGCAGTCGACAAAGGCATACACTGGGATATCCAGATCCTCCGACATCCGGCGGATAAAACGCCGGGTCGCCCTCGTCGGCACGCCCCCCATCGACACTAAAATACAATCGGACCGCCGCCAGTAATTGTGCTTGACCAGCCGCTGGAACATACCCGCCGTCTCGATCGCCAACACGAATTTGGCGTCCGACTCAAAACGTAGATGCTCGACAGAGATCGGAATCGAATAGGCCCCCGAGCCGAACTTGGTGCAATCGATGGCCAACTCCTCGCCGCTGTCGCGGTCCTCGTCAAAGACCACTAAATTGCCCGCCACTTCACCGCCCTTTTCCTCCGGCACAAAACCCAATTGTTCGCGATTTACCGAGAAGAACGCCTCGACATCGTCGAGCACCGCATCCGACTCTGTTTGCTCGGCGAAACGCACCTCCTCCGCCCACCCCTTGGCCACATAGTAGGCCTCGCGCTTCGTCGCTATATCGTCGGTTTCGATTAGTTTTTTCGATAGCGCGATCATCTTCAACGACTGGGCGAAGGTCTTTACCGTCGACACCGCCAAAGTCCGCTCCTTGGTCTTGCTCCCGATCTGAAAATAACCGGCCTTCGGATCGAACTTAACATTGCTCAGATTGCGCAGCGGAAACTTCATCGACGGCTTCTGTTTCTTCAAAATCTTGTCGCGAATCCCCTTGGCCTCCTTGGCGATCTGTTTGAGCAGCGCCTGGTTCATGACCGACTCCTCTCCAACATGCCTTTGAGATTGGACTGTACGTCCTTGGTCTTCTTGTCGCTGTCGCTCAAGATCTCTTGCAACGCCTCGGCAATATGGCCGATATACTGGCCAATATAATCCTTCTTGCGCGCCGCCTCAGCCTCGCGCTTAACCCGCCCGACATGTTCGCCAACCCGGCGACCGCACTCCTGCAACGCCAGGCGGATCTCCTTGGTGATCTCGTCGTAATTGGCCACCGCGTCCTTGCTCTCAGAGGTAAACGGCACCCAGACCGAAGCCATGTGCACCATCGCGATCAAAGGTCCTGAAGGCAGCGAGTTTGAGCTTTGGCTCATCTTGTAGTTGCGCCAGTCGGTGTCGATCACGCTCCTGGTGATCGCGCAGGCCGAGGGCTGATAGAGCAGCGGCACCCGATTGGCGAATCGCATCAGCCCAATCGACCCGTTCGGATCAATATCGCCGCCGTAGGCGATGGCCACTTCGATCTGGAAGGGATTGCCGCGATAGACCGCCGGCGGCCTCGTCGTCGAGGTGTAAAACTCCGCGGTGACACTCTGCTGTAGACTCTGCAGCAGCAACTCTTCGCCAATCGGCACGATGCAATCGGTCGGCGGCCGCATCAACTTGGTGGCATTGATCGCCTTGAAGAGCCGGTCGCTCTCCTCGCGGGCGATGCTCTTGGGCCGGCCGTTGGGTTTGAGGTCGGCCTTCTCGCAGATCTCCTTCGCCACCCGCACCGATACGCGCGAAAACTCCGTCGTCATAAAACCCTGCAAGGTGCGGTGCGGAGTAGCCTGCAGCATCTTCATCAACATGCCCAGTTCGACCCCGTAGGGATGCGGCTTGATCTCCTGCGCCTCGGGCGGCAGCTCTTTGGTGCTGCGTTCGTAGACGACGGACTTGCCATCGGGCGGCGTATAGTGCAAGGTCAGGTGTGGGTTAGCGACTGCCGTCTGCCGCACGTATTCATCGACCGACTGTTTGCCGCGTTGGTAACGCGCCTCCATCTCGATCTCGACCTGGGTGCCCTTGCCGTGGTCCCACTCGATCTGCTCTTCGCGGATGACCTGTGGTTTGTTGTGGGCGGTGTCGATTTGGATTTCGTAATAGTGCGCTGGCCGTTTCGGCCCGGTGCGCGAAATAATCCGCGGGGCCTTGCCCGTCGTCAATTGTCCGTACATGCTCGCCGCCGAAATACCGATACCCTGCTGCCCGCGCGACATGCGCAAACGGTGGAACTTCGATCCATAGAGTAGCTTGCCGAAAATATTGGGAATCTGGCCCTTGACGATGCCCGGCCCGTTGTCGACGACCCGCATCAGATAGCGATCGTCGGCGAGTTGCTCCAGGGCCACCTCGATCTCGGGCAGAATACCCGCTTCTTCGCAGGCGTCGAGACTATTGTCGACAGCCTCTTTGACCCCGGTCAAAAGCGCCCGGCGCGGATTGTCGAAACCGAGCAGATGGCGGTTGCGGCTAAAAAACTCGGAGACCGAAATCTCGCGCTGCCGGGTGGCCATCGACTGCGCCGTGGCCTTGCCATTGTGCGCAGGTTTCGCCTTCGCATTCGCCGGTGCCGAAAGCAGATCGATCTGATCGGCTATTTTTTGCTTAGCCATGTATAATCCTTGCCAAATTGATGCAGAATGCCCCTTGTAAAAGGTCTAACTAAAATATCTGGGAAGTCTTAAAAAAGGGGAGAAATAACAAGCTAAATTTAAGGATTGGCGATCACCGCTGCAATGCCGACGAGATATTGACACTGGGCACCGAGCCGGTGCAAAACCCGCGCCGTCCTAATCCTGCAAACCGATCTGCTCAACCAAACCGGCCATTCTCCTACTTTAGTACTGCCATTAACCAACAAAATTCTCAAGAGGGTGTCTCGGCTTGACCCAAGAACAATAATGCAAAAATCGCCCGATGAGCTTCAGGCACCTCACCACCTCGCGCCTTGATCCCCCGCAGCACATCACCCTTATTCTTGCCCTCCTGCCGTACATACCAATACAAGGCCTGATCTCGGTGTCCCATAAACTCGACGCCCAGCACAGTATACAGACTCTGCACCAGCGACGGCCATTGCCATTCCTTCTCGCTCGCGTCGCGCGCCCCCGACCGTTCGCGATCCTGTAGCAGCCCACGCGCTGCGCGC
>Ga0233439_10001398_pt1 | contig 30971 bp, 26 predicted proteins | sample SI_123_September_6_FD_182713 | JGI IMG/M metagenome (GOLD analysis project Ga0233439, IMG submission 182713) | Seawater microbial communities from Saanich Inlet, British Columbia, Canada - SI_123_September2016_100_MG | ecosystem: Environmental > Aquatic > Marine > Inlet | place: Canada: British... | reverse complement strand
ATTTAATTGATCTGGTTACACTCATTTGATAATTTATGGGACGGGAACTCTCTCTAATTCCTACCAACATGCTGGAATAACATGACCACTTTGGTTACAGGTGCAACCGGGTTTCTGGGTTCAGCCCTGGCGCGGGAATTACTGAAAATTGGACGCACCCCAAAACTCCTGATACGCAAAAACTCAGACACGCGCAATATTGATGACCTCGATTGCGAGGTAACGCATGGCGATTTGAGAGACCGGGAATCTTTAAAGTCTGCCTTAACAGGGTGCAAAATTCTCTACCACACAGCGGCCTATTACAGCCTTTGGAGCCGGGACAAAAAACTGATCTATGACATCAATGTTCAAGGAACCCGCAACATTCTTGAAACCGCTTTGGAAATGGGCGTTAAGAAAGTCGTATACACCAGTACGGTGGGTTGTATAGGACTCTCCGAAGATGGCGGCTCCGCAAATGAAGATCAACCTATGAACCCCGCCACGCTTTGCAATGACTACAAACTTTCCAAGTATGAAGCAGAGCAGGTTGCCCTTGAAATGTTTGATCGGGGACTTCCCATAGTTATTGTGAATCCGAGCACCCCTGTTGGTCCTCGTGACATCAAACCCACGCCGACAGGAAAAATTATTCTAGACTTCCTGAACCGGAAAATGCCCGCATACATCGATACGGGCCTCAACCTGATTGACGTTGACGATTGCGCTCGTGGACATGTTCTGGCAGAAGAAAAAGGTCGACTTGGTGAAAGATATATCCTCGGCAATAAAAATATGTCTCTTAAAGAAATTCTTATGACTCTTGAAACTCTGACAGGTCTCAAAGCGCCTCGGATAAAAATGCCCTACTGGGTCGCCTATGGTGCCGGACTGGCCTGTGAGTGGGCTTCTAATAATATTACCCACCAGCCCCCCGCAGTTCCCCTTGCAGGTGTGAAAATGGCAAAATATTTTATGTATTTTGATCCTTCGAAAGCAATCCGGGAACTGGGCCTGCCACAAAACCCGGTCGATAACGCCCTGAAGCAGGCGGTGCAATGGTTTAAGGAAAACCCTGACAGAGCTCACTAATGGAAATTATTTCTCTTTTATGGGGCACCGTTCTCCTTAGACCCTATGTGTTTGTATTTCTCGCCTTTTACCTAATCGTGGCGATTTTAAATATGGGCGTGGTTCGGTCCCTGCTATTTACGGTATTGGCTTATCTGATTGCTTTTCTCTGTGAATATTCTTCAACTCGAAACGGATTTCCATTTGGATATTATACCTATATTGAAACCACCCGCGATCAGGAATTATGGATTAGCAACGTGCCGTTCATGGATTCCCTTTCCTTTTCATTTTTAATTTATGTCAGTTATACGGTGAGCCTTTTGCTCTGGGCTCCTCTTGTTAAAAATGGGTGGGATATTCAACTCGGCAACATTCGGCCCCTAAAGCATTCTGTTCGAGTCATTGCCTCGGCGGCTGTCTTGTGTATGATGATGGATGTTATTATTGATCCAGCCGCCTTTTTAGGGGACCGCTGGTTTCTCGGAAAAATATATTTTTATAAGGAAGAAGGGGAGTATTTCCACATCCCTCTGACTAATTTCGCTGGCTGGATTTTTGTGGCTGGGCTGGTATTGTCATGTTTTGCCCTTCTGGACCGCTGGCTGGATGCAAAAATTCCTTTCAATCCTATTTATCAACCCTCAGCTCTACTTGGGCCAGGATTATACTTTGGAGTACTCATCTTTAATCTCGGCGTGACGTTCTATATTGAAGAAATAGTCCTGGGTTGCCTGGGAACAATGATCAGCCTTGCAATATTTTATTTAATCCTCTTCAGGATTAAGCGGTTTGAGACATAGGCAGAGATAGTTCATATTTGTCTACATGGTTTTTGATCCCATATATATTCCATAAGCAATCGCGGCACCTACCAGGCCCATAAGCAGATTATCGATAGCTACCGCTTCCCAATCCGGATTCCGTGCCCAGTTGAACCAGGGAACAATAATAATGAACAGGGAAAAAAAACCAAAAATCAGAATACCTGCAATTATTAAAGCTAATTTTTTTTCGTCCATAAAAGTGGGTATCAACACCATTAATGTATTTTGGTATTCATATAAAATCCATACACAAAAAGAAACACAGCTATTATTACTATTCCACTATCCAGGAGGGATTCCTTCCAGTTTGGCAGTGCGTAGTTGATGAGCCAAGGTACCGCAATAAAGAGTACTGAGAGGATACCTACCGCCAGCAGGCTGAGAATAGAAATAATTAATACTTTATCATTCATAAAAAATTCCTTCCACCCAGCGTGACGCTGAGCCCTGTAAGCAATGGATTTTACTGGCAAACCAATAGTTATCTCGGCCTAATATATTTTGCCAGCTGCCCTTGCGGCTTGCAGTGATTGTAGCAATTCTACCCAGCGTATGAAAACATTTGCTTCCACAAATTTTTGCTTTAGAATCTGCAGGACTCTTTTAACCCACCCTCTCCTGATTAAAAGAAGGGGTGTAATGCAATTTTCATTGATCCATAAAGGCAAAAATGAAGGATAAAGACAACAATCTGAATCATCCCCGCATCGAGGCTTTAATCCGTGAACTCTCACAGCTGATGGGTCCTGGTGCCAAAGCGGGAATGTTTGAAAAAATATTCACGGATCTTGCATTGATAGGTAGGAATAATCCAGATCTTGGCGATCATAAGTTGATCCATAAGACGTTACAAGAATTGCGAGAGTCATTAGCACTGTTTTTACCGCATCGTGACAAGCGCAAGGTCGCAATTTTTGGGTCCGCACGAGTTAGCGATTCCGATCCCAATTATAAAATTGCCTTAGAGCTTGCGAAAGGACTGGTCCAAAATAATTATCAGGTAATCACCGGGGCAGGAAATGGAATCATGGAAGCGGCTAACCGAGGTGCCGGGCGAGAAAAAAGCTTCGGCCTGAATATCAAACTACCTTTTGAGCAATCGGCCAATTCCTATATTGAAAACGATCCGCACCTTATCGAATTCAAGTACTTTTTCACTCGCAAACTCATGTTTATCAAAGAATCTTCCGCCACCGTCCTATTACCTGGAGGATTTGGAACTCTGGACGAAGGATTCGAGAACCTCACCTTGTTTCAAACCGGAAAGTGTATGCCCCGCCCCATTGTTCTTCTGGATCATGAGGATGACAATTATTGGGATCAGTGGATGCACTTTATTCGGTCAGCCGTAATTGAAAAAGGATTCGCTTTAGAGAACGACCTAAGTTTTATATACCGGGCTCGCTCTAGCCAGGAGGCTATTGACTGGATTATCAATTATTATAAGGTTTTTCACTCATTGCGCTATATCGGTGATTTAACCGTTTTGAGGCTCACCAAGCCCCTTCCCCCCGACCTCTTAAAAACGTTAAATACCAAGTTTCAGGATATTCTCGTGAAAGGCACTATACAATCTACCCCACCCCATAAGCAGGAATTGCAAAATAATGAATTCCCAGAACTACCGCGCTTATCCCTTTATTTCAACAAATCGGGATATGGCAGGCTTAATCAATTGATCGAAGCAATCAACCAAGCTTAACCCTCCCCAAAAACGAATAAATTAGATAAAAATTTTCTAATATTTATCTAATTTCAACCACTTTATTGCATAATACTCAAAATATCAAACTATTGGACCACCAATAATCTCTTTATTTCTATATGCTTGGGAATAATAGACCTTTAATAACCATTTTGGCCTGCTAATTGCAGAATAACGGGTTAGAAGGTTCAACTCAAAGCTTAAAAGGTAGGTGATTTCCATGAAAAAAATTCATTACAAAAAATATGACCTAATCTTCACTGAAGGCGATCCTGGCAATTCAGCCTACATGATCGATGAAGGAAAGGTTGCGATTATATCGGGTAAAGACATTCAGGGAAAACATAAGGTTTTGGCTGTTTTACATAAGGATTCCATTTTTGGGGAGATGGCTTTGATCGATGAAAATGTTCGAACTGCAACGGCATATGTTCTTGAAGATTGTCAGTTAACCGTCATCACTTCAAAAACGCTGCATTATTTAATGGAAAAAGAACCCTTGTCATTAAGTCCGCTTCTGCAAACCTTATCGCAACGATTGCGCCAAACTACAAAGTTATTAAAGGATAAATTAAAAGGACAACATGTGCGGCGGCGCGATTTCGACACCACTTACAAAGAAGAGCATGACCAGCATATTTCAAACTATCAAACCTTTAGTAACGGTGAAACTATTTTTCAGGAAGGCCAAACCAGCGATTGCGCTTATATCATCAACTCTGGCAGTGTCGGAGTTTACAGGGAAGATTCTCAGGGTAAACGGTCACTGGTTCAGGAATTAGGCGCACATGCAATGTTTGGGGAAATGGGCCTGATTGATAAGTATCCCCGATCCGCAACAGTTGTGGCTTTGGAAAAAACTAAATGCATGGTCATAGAAAGGCCTCGGTTTGATTATCTAAAAAAATTCAACTCACATTTTATGATCAAACTGATTAAATCGTTCACGGAAAGGTTAAGAACCACCATCGCAAAATTGAACCAGATAGATTCTTCAAGCATTAAGAGTCCAACAAGCAAAACGGTAGCAATAGATTATTTTCATTAAATGGAGATTACAAATATGAAAACCTTAAACTTTAATTCAGGAGAAGTGGTGTTTGAGGAGGGCAGTGTCAGCAATTGTGCTTATCTCGTTGAAGAGGGAAAGTTTGAAGTATCAAGAATATATAATGGTAAAAAGCTGGTCATGGGAATTCTCAAGGCAAAAGATATTTTTGGAGAAATGGGAATTATTGACGACCAACCCCGGTCAGCAACTGTTATCGCTTTAGAAAAAAGCACAGTGTCTCTGATCACCCAGGAATGTTTTCATTCTCTGGAAAAAACTAACCCGCAAGCTCTGATGCCCCTTTTACGAGTACTTTCATCACGTATCCGGGACACCTTCAGGCTGTCAAAAATACAGCAATCATCGCCCTGATCCTCCAAGCCCACCCAAAACGAATCAATACCCGCAACCCATGTATTTACAAGGGGTTATATTTCGTATAAAATATACTTGGATTATGGGTCAAGTTTATTTCCGTAATAACCGTTTTATATGTTGTATACACCAATATTAAACGGTTCGGCCCCAATTCGTGGACAGTTTGTACTTTGGATTACAAACATCCCGAAGGCATCTGGCTGACTCTAAAATGATTTTTCATTGTGTGGCTACTTGAAAGATCCCCTGTGAATGAAAACTCTCAGTTACCAAACTTTCAAATCAGAGACCCACAAAGAGTCAGCAGTTATCAAGAAGGATGATGCAGAAACCTTTTCGTCCCAGGAGCCCTTGATCCAACCACCTAAAACCCTGATCATCATCCCGGCCTATAATGAAGGAAAAAATATAGGTGCGGTTCTTGAGGGCATCCAAAAACAGTCACCTGGAATTCCTATATTGGTGATTGATGACGGCTCTTCTGACAACACGGAAAAAATAGTTCGAGAGCACAATGCCAAGGTCATTTCCCTACCTTACAATTCAGGCTATGGCGTTGCCCTGCAAACTGGGTTTTTATATGCCGTAAAAAATAATTTTTCCATCGTGGTACAAATGGATTCCGATGGTCAGCATGATCCTGCAAACATTAAAGACCTGATCGAAGAAGTTCAGAAGGATAACCGCGATGTAGTGATCGGCTCCCGTTTTTTGAGTAAAGATTCCTATAAAACTTCTCTTGCCCGCCATGCAGGCATGTTTATATTTGGAAATATTGCATCCCTGTTTTGCGGACAAAAAGTAACCGACCCCACTTCAGGGTTTCAGGCATTAAAGGGACGCGCTATCGAGTTTATCGCCAGCGACAACTATCCTCCGGATTATCCGGATGCAGACTTTATTATTTTGATGAATCGCTGTGGATTTAAAATAAAAGAAATCCCTGTAACCATGCACGCTAGCCCAGACAAAGAATCCATGCATCACGGGCACAAAACGGTTTACTATGTATTTAAAATGTTTCTATCAATTTTTGTAACTCTATTAAGAAAATCACCAAAGAGGTAATCCATGCCCCCACGAATTCAAATAATTTCAATTTTGATATGTGTTTTTCTGGTCGCATATGTTTTCGAATTAGTTCGGAGAAAGCATTTGAGTGAAGAATACTCAATGGGATGGCTACTCACCGGAACTTCTATGCTTATCCTATCTGTCTCTGAGGGTGCCATTAAATGGGTTTCAGGTCTGGTTGGGGCCACTTTATTTACCTCGACCTTATTTTTTTTCGGACTGCTATTCCTAATGGTCATTTGCCTGCATTTTTCTATTCGCATTTCCGCATTGACCAAGCAAGTGAGAACTCTGACCCAACATATAGGAATCCTGGACCACGAAAAAAAAGTACTGGAAATTAAAGTTAATCAGCCTCCCTGGAAAACAGGTGCTTCAGGTCTGGAGCAAATTTGAAAGTCTTACGCACGATAGAAACTTTTTTACCTTATATTTGTGGCCCGACCAATCAGGCTTTTCAAATTTCCAATCGCCTTGAAGCAAGAGGCATTCACTCCCCGGTTTATACCACCTACTCAGATGTTGACTCTGGCCTGGCTCATCAGGAGAATTTTGAGCAAGTATCCGCTTTCAGGTTTCGCCATCAGTTCAAGATAATGCGCTACTGTATGAGCATGGGCATGCTTTCTCATTTTAATAATTTTGATATTTTACATAGCCATAATTATCGAAATTTCCAAACGGATAGTGGTTTTTTTTTGCCCTCTTAAAGAATAAACCTTTCATCTTGAATACCCACGGCTCTCTTCTGGGATTCAAACATTACCTTCCCTCATTTTTCCAGAGACTCCCTTATCACGCCTATGATTTGCTAACATTGAAGACCAGCGCAAAAAGAGCCCAAGCCATCATTGTTTCCTCAAAGTTTGAATATGAAGATGCCCTGGAATTCGGAATCCCTAAAGAAAAACTTCATGTCATTCCCATGGGTGTCAAGGTAATCGAAAACATAAAGGAGAAAGCAGAAAATGATACTCTGCAACTTTTGTTTGTCGGTCGAATTGCAAGAGTCCGGCGCATCGAACTGTTGTTGAAGGCCGTCGAAAGCTTAACTTTTCCCTTTCATTTATCCATCGTCGGAGGCGAAGAAATAACCAGTAGCGTCAGCCGATCTGGTTACCTTCAGGAATTAAAGTTACTCACGCAAGAGCTCAACTTAAATAGTAAAGTGACTTTTGTGGGAAGAAAGTCTCAAGAAGAGTTAAAGGCGTATTACCAAAACGCGGATGTATTTATTTACCCTTCCAAATATGAAAATTTTGGCCAACCCATTCTTGAAGCCGGGGCTCATGGCCTGCCGATTATCGCCACTCCGGTGGGTGTAGCTCGTGATATTGTCAAGGATGGAGAAACCGGATTTTTAACTTCTGATAATCCAAAAGCTATGGGCAATTGCATTCAAATATTGCGGGACAGTGATCTGAGAAAGCAAATAGGGATGCGAATAAAAGATCTTATCAGAAGAGAATTTGACTGGGATAATATCATAGGTCAATATATCAGCCTATATAACTCATTTTAATTTTTTTTATGACAAAAGCATTCGACTCTTTTTCTAAGAATTACAATAAAGATTTAAATGATGCGCTTCGTCTAACGGGGTATGACACATGTGCCCTGACAAAATCAAAGCTAATAAAGCTTCAAGCTCTCTTTCCTGAACTGGCCCCTCTACATTTTCATTTTTTGGATTTTGGCTGTGGAATAGGAAACCTATATGAATCGGTTAAACAGTTTTTTCCCCATGCATCCTACACAGGAGTTGACGATTCAGAAGAGTCCATTAGCAAGGCCCAATCCCGTTTTGGTAATCCCTCACTGTTTCACAATCTCAATTCTGAAAATTGGAAAAATGCACAGTATGACCTGATTTTCTCTGCGGGAGTTTTTCATCATATTCCTCATGCTGAACATAAAAATATTTTAAAGGAACTCGCTGGTCTTCTTAAAACTAATGGAAAACTAGTGATTTGGGAGCACAACCCTTTCAACCCTGTCACCCAAAAAATAGTTAACGATTGTGTTTTCGATGAAGACGCCGTTCTGATTTACCCGAATCAGATAAAAAAAACCATGCTGGAAATTCCACTTAAAAATATCCGGATTGTCTACACCACTTTTTTTCCAAAATCCTTATCTTTCTTAAACGTCCTGGATCCTTATATAGGCTGGCTTCCGCTGGGGGGGCAATACGTAAGCTATGGAGAAAAAGCAGAATAAACTTGTAGAGCCTTACAGGTACCTGTTCAGCCCCTCTTCCAGTTTTTGCGGGGAATATGAAATTATCGTTGAGGTTTGGTTAATATCCTGATTCTTTCTGCATAACAATCGGGGAATTTGATCGGGAGTAAAAGAGCCGATTGCCATTGATGAGGCCAAAGACACTCCCAATTTCGCAATCCATACCGGAACAAAAATCTTATACCTGCGAACTTGCAAAAATCTCGACAATCGATCTATCAAATCTTTCATTGGAATGATTTCCGGTCCGCATAAATTTAATTTCTGGCTTATCAAGCCAGGATTCATCATTACCTGCGCCATTGCTTCCACTACATCATCAATGTAAACAGGACTCAGGCAATGAGAACCATCTCCAATCACAGGAACAAATTGTAAATTTTCAACCCAGGAAATTAGCTTCCCAATGCCCTCTTTCATTTGTGGCCCATAGACTTCTGAAGGCCTGATAATTACCCATTCAAGCCCCGACTGGCAAACCAGTTCCTCTGACTCCAGCTTGCTCAAGCCATAGGCCCCACCTTCACCACTGGCGGCCACAGAACTAATGAAAATAAATCTTTTTACATTATTCCTCTTACAGGCCGCTAGAAGATTTTTGGTGCCCTCTCGATTCACCCTGAAATATTCCGCATCATCGCTAGAATGTGTCAATGCGGCCAAATGGAGAACCCCATCCATCCCCTGACAGGCTCGCTCTAAGGATTCAGGATCATTCATGTCCCCGGACACGGTTTCGCATTTTTCAATTCTAGCTGACGAACGGTGTTCAAGAAGTCGGAAAGAGAATTTACCGCTTTGGAGTAACATGGCCACCAATTTGGAAGCCAAAGAACTTGATGCCCCGGTGATTAAAAATTTCATTCAGACTAAACCCGTTCAGAGGATTTATTTCAGACCAAATTCTTTTATACGATACCAGATGAGATTTGCCAAAAATTCTAAAATAGCAAGAGGCTTTACAAAAGAAGGGCGAGTATCAATGCTATGAAAAGTTGTCTCTATTACTCCAATCCTCATTTTGAGGCGACGGGCTATTATCATGATTTCAGCATCAATGAACCAACCGTTAGATTCAAGAGTCATATTCTCATATAGCTCCCGCGTTATTATTTTAGGCTTGGAATTAATATCTCGGGCATCCATTCCCGGAAACAACACATTAAACAAACGGTTGTAATTCGCAGATATAAACCTTCGATAAAAACCATCGCTTCTTTCGACGCGAACTGTTTTTACTAAATCGCATCCCTTCTCTCTCATGAGCTGATAAACACGAATCACATCTGTGCAGGGCATTTGCCCATCCCCGTCAATGACCGCAAGTGTTTTTCCTGTTGCGGCTTGAAGGCCAGATTTCATATCCCACCCCATCATTCCCTCTTTTACACGAACCACTGATTTTATTCGAGAATTTCCACTTGAAATCCTCCGAACCACCTCAGGGGTCTGATCATCTGCCCCTTCAGCATAATTACCAACCAGAATGATCTCCCAGTCCAGTCTCTCGTTATCCAACGAAGCAACCAAGGAGGACACAAACCCTTCGATAGTGGAAGCGCTTCGATAGGCCAATACAACGACTGAAATATCAGGTCTCTCCACTTCACAACCCATTTAAGGCTAATATCAAATTCTCAAGTGCCGATAAATCTAATAGACAAAAGAGGATCATACCATAAGGACTTCTTGGAACTAACCGCATAATTTACCAACCATGAAAGATCAATCGCCCTCTACAATCAAAGTTTTATATTCTGAGAACTTACCTGTCGAGTATAATAATCAGTCCAGATTTCTTCAATGGTTTCCAAAAGTGGCCCTCTATCCAAGTTTCTTAAAATCCCATTCCCGCTTAATTTTTCTCATTCTTTTTTCATTCTTTCTCATATTTACAGGATTGGACGACACGGTATTACAGCTAGATGAGGGGGCAGACACTTTTGTATCCACCACGATTTTAAAAAATGGATATCCCAAACATTCCGATGGAACCAACTACACCATGCCTTATGCAGATATTTATGACGGCATCTTTGTATATCGAACATGGATTCCATATTATCTTCAATCTGCTTCTCTTCTGCTATTTGGACAGAACACATTTTCGGCAAGACTTCCCTTTGCGTTGATAGGGATATTTTCTATTTGGGGTATTTACAGTTTTACTTTACGCTGGACCAATCAAAAAAACATAGCCCTCTTTGCTTCTCTATTACTCGCAACTTCTGTACCCGCTCTGCTCTATTTTCGTACTGCCCGATACATTGCCATTCCCATACTGCTGACCCCGCTTTTGCTAAAATTCTATATCACCATTTTTGACAAAGAAAAATGGAACCCGATACCCCTTACAGTGGTATCGATCATCTATTTTCATACCATGTATGTTGAGTTTGCCGGGCTTATAATAGGAATATTAATCCACCTATATGTTTATCGGAGTCGAGTCTCAAGTAGCAATCTGTCCAAGGTAAAAGGTTCAGCAATTATCACTGCAGTGTTCTGCCTGCCATGGCTGGCTATCATACCTGCTCTGGTGAGCAAGCTTTCCGAGTTTTACACTTCCGCCAGCCCATTGGTGGATACTTCATGGTGGCGTTTTCCCAAGCATTTTTTTGCGTTCTTATTCCAAATCAACAATTATATTTTTCCATTTATCCTGGCGCCATTTTTATTCATCACATTGTTGAAACATCAGCGGTTTCAGATTTCACTGTTATCATTCTGTTCCATGTCGGTTATCATTACTGCTTCTCTGCACTCGATTCCGCTCATGCAATACATTTCCGCATGCATTCCCCTTTTATTCGTTCTTCTAGCCATGATCGTATTTTATATATTTGAGAAATCTGTTGCCCGGCAATCCGCTCTTCTGCTGGTTCTAATTCTCACCAATCTCATTCACGTTAGCCCTCTGCTTCCCGTTAAACAAATAGCTATCCGTTATCCCGAAAAATTTATAATTTCTGATTACAGTCAATTTGCATACGAAACCTTCTTGCGGGAAACAAACCTAAAGTCCGTATTTTATCAGTACTTGGGGGAATTGACCCATCGCTATCAGGGACCACTGGATAAATTGGTATTGTTTTTTGAAAAACATGGAAAAAAAGGAGCCACATGCTATATCGATAGCGAGTTCGAGTCGTTGACATTTTATACCGGGATGGAAATGATCCCAAATCAGCACCTTAGTCCACAGCATCCGCCTGACTGGATTGTACTACGAGGAATAGACCGGATCTTCGAGGGGAACCTTACCAAAGAGGCCCGGAGGGTAAAAGAAGTCCTTCAGGCCAATACATACGCTCGAATAGAATTGGATGCGCCGGCCATTCAAGCCAATAACACCTACGACATTCAAATACACCAATTCCGTTCACCCTCTTCTAGCGACAAAGTTTTCATCTATCAACTGTCCCAACAAAAGAAGGCTCTCTGAACTCCATTCTCCTAACCACCTATTTGCGAGACAATACATAATCTATTGCAATCAACGCGTAAGGAATCACAAGAGGAAACAAGATATGCAACATGCGTCCGGCACTGTTGCTTAAAACCGTATATCCAAATGCTACAGGTACCATCCAAAATAAAAAGCGCGGGATTTGGTAATCCGTAACCACCTTCTTATACTCCAACCATGCTCCAAAAAATGCTATCACCCAGAAAACTGAAAAGGGAGCAAAAAGGCCATGCCACCCTGATAAAGAGAAATAGCTTTGACTGAGGTTTTCTAACGCTGACGCCATATGACTTGTGATCGTAACCAAAATCGGATCATCAGACTTAATAACCTCGGGCAAAGATGCAGTGATCAAGTTTCTTACCCAAAATAAAGCGGCAAATGAAATCGACAGCGACAGAAGAATAAGTTTTCGGTTCATCGATTTCACGAAGAATGGAAGGAGCAAAAACGGAACAGTAGTCTCTTTAGTAAGTATTAGAAGAGGATTTAGCAAAGAGAGCAACAGGGAGCGCTGAGTCAAACACAAATAGACGATGACAATAACCGCCAAGTAGTATAAAGACTCAACAATGGGTGCCCCTGTTGAAAGGATTGTCATTCGACTCCCCAAAAAAACAAACACTCCCAACAAAGATAATCTGGACTCAAACTTCAACTCAACAAGAAAGAAAAAGAGAAATAAACCTGCCAGGCTTGTAATGAGGTAATTGACCGCATAAAAACTAAGCGCGTCAACCAGGTGTAATGAATCAGGAGTAATTAATGGATGAATCACCTCCCGGACAATATCCACAAGAAAAGGAATAATTATTCGGTATCGATGGGTTGGGGAAACATCATAATCCCCATTTGACATGGCAAGGTAACTTGCGGAATCACTCAAACCCCTTGGATCAGCCCAATCAAAATGGAGAAATTGCTGGAAGCTCACACCATAATTAAACCCAAGAATAAGGAAAAGTATCAGGAATGTTCTGGCGGTTTTGGAAATATCCACAGTTTTTCTATCCTTGAAAAGCCTCCTGGGCCTCATTATAAAACTGTTCCCGGCAGTCCTTGTGTCGGGATGAAAAGTGAAAAACTTGAAGTTGTTTTACGCCAGCCTCTTTGGCCAGGGCACCTGCTTGACGAGATGTAAGATGACAACGTTCTTGCCCCCGTTCCTCTTCATTAGCGAGAAAAGGCGATTCACAGAAAAAGACATCGGCGGATTCTACCAATTCCACAATCTTCTTTCTATTCCGATCATTAAAAACCGTATCCACCACATAGCCAATTTTTTGTCCTGGGAAAATCTCGACCAATTCGGTTTTCAGCTGACCCAAGGGAATATCCTCAGTTCTGGAACTTCCTGATTCATGAAACGGCACCGTAATCAGTGAGGAATCCTGCTCGCCTCCTGACACACTTTGTTTCAATTCATTCAGCCAAGGCCCGTGTTCGGCCTTCATGGCTTCCAGCTTGTCTTTATTAATATTGATATGAGGCTTTTCTTCCAACGCAAACCCCAGGCAAGGAACCCGGTGTTCCAATATCGTTGCACGAACTGAAAAAACCGGATTATCCACGATCAAGCCGTCCACAAAAGGTTCTTCACTTTCATCGCAAAGTTGAAACTTCTCAATCGCCCGAAAGGACCCTTTCAGCAAACTGCTTTCGCGCACTTCTACAACTTCAATGGTGAGCGATTCAGAATACAGTTCGACAAGATTCCAGGTGAATCCGGCCAGTTTGCCTTTAACATTTTCAATAATATTTTCCGGACCAAAAATCGTCAGCCTTTTATCCCTGCCAAAAAGCGTTCTCAACAAACGGTCAAAGCCGATGAAATGATCAATATGGGTGTGACTGACAAAAACATGGGAAACTTTAAGAAGGGTTCCATTCGATACGGCAGACAAATCGCCCAGATCAAATAATAGCACCCGCTTTTCCAGAAGAAACTGCACCAACAGACCCGGGTCTCCAAATGGGTCATTGATCAATGTGGGCTGAATCCCAGATTTCATTCCTTTTCTGCCTCCGCATTGGTTTTATCGTACCGCAAAAAAGCCTGAATAAAAGATTGCAGGTCTCCATCGAGAACAGCATCTACATTACCGATTTCTACGTTTGTCCTTAAATCTTTGACCAGGCGGTAAGGATGCAAAACGTAGGAACGAATCTGACTGCCCCATTCTATTTTCCTTTTTTGTTTTTCCATTTCCTTTTTTTCTTCACCCTGCTTTTCCTGCTCCAGCTCATACAGGCGGGATTTAAGAACCTTGATCGCCGAATTCTTGTTTTTATGTTGCGACCGTTCATTTTGGCATTGGACTACAATTCCTGATGGAACATGCGTCAACCGAACTGCGGAATCGGTGGTATTCACTCCCTGTCCTCCCGGCCCTGAGGCACGGTAGACATCTATCTTCAGATCCTCTTCTTTGATTTCTAAATCAATCTCTTCATCAATTTCTGGGTAGGCAAAAGCCGAGGCAAACGAGGTGTGACGTCTTTTATTGGAATCGTAGGGTGAAATACGTACCAGCCGATGAACTCCGATTTCTGCCTTCAAATATCCAAAGGCATAATCTCCTGTAAACAAAACCGTGGCACTTTTGATACCAGCCTCATCGCCATACTGCATATCCAGAACTTCGGTTTTATAGCCATTGCGATCGCCCCAGCGCAGGTACATTCGCAAAAGCATTTCAGCCCAATCCTGAGACTCCGTACCACCCGCTCCGGAATTTATTGCCATGAAAGCATTATTAAAATCATTTTTGCCCGACAACATGGCTTTCATTTCTGCCTGAGCAACTTGTTCCCCCAACTCCGTCAAAGAGGACTGAATCTCCTCATCCATGGAAGAATCTTCTTCCTCCTTAGAAAGTTCCAACATAGCCCCCAAGTTTTCGCTCTCTTTTTCCAGGTTTTTCCAGATTTCTATGGAGCGTTGCAGACCCGACCTTTTTTGCAGAATCTTTTGGGCTGATTCATTATCATCCCAGAACCCAGATTGAGCCATTTTTACATCTAATGGCCCAATTTCTTCCATTTTCTGATCAACGTCAAAGATACCTCCGAAGCAGATCAATCCTGTTTTCGATATCTTTAAAAGCTTTTGCTAAATCATCTTGCATTTGAATCTCCTATATCATTGACGTTTCAACCATTTTCCTCAAAATCGGCCTGAAAAGCAAGCTGGCCATTAGTACTTCCAGGCTGTTATAGAAAGATTGATACTACTTGCCCGGTTCTTTATACTCAGGGTGATTTAAATCGGTCCCTGTCGAAAAGTCGTCTCCCTCTTGAGCTAAAGATAGCTGAAAAATTAGCCGATTAATAAAAGAAAAGGATTAGAGCCTCTCAAGCTGAACCTACACTAACATGGACCTGCTGACCCCAACATTTTTAGTCATCATTTCACTATCCGCGATCCTGTTCCGCAGGCCTTTTCAAAATTTTCCCCTGGATGATGATTTTGCCATCTACACTTACCGGGCCCGTTTTGCGTCTCAAGGGTTTCGGTGGAAAAAAGATCTGCAAATCATCGGCATCCCCATGTGGAAAATGCTTCTGCTGGATAAGCTCTATGGCTCCAAAGAAGGAGGTGTTCAGCGTATTCGCCATTTGCAGACGGCCTTTCACCTTGCCGCTTCGCTGGCCATCTATGGAGCCTTGTGGAATTTCACTCATAACCCTTGGGCCAGCTTTACCGGTGGACTGCTTTATTCCTTTTATGGCACCTCGCCAGACCTTACAGCAGGCTCTTTTAACTTTGAGCAATTTTATATTCCTTTTGTCTTTTCAGGGTTGGCTTTACTGCAACTTGGACCGGAATGGGTAATTCTTGCAGGACTATGTTTTGGCCTCTCTACCATCCCTAAATATACAACCGCTCTATTCACTGCGGCCCTCGCACCGCTGGTCTGGTACGAATTTAGTTGGCTTGCCTCATTCCAGTTTGCTCTGGCTTCAATAGGAGTGATGGCACTTGCCAACTTGACAGAATGGAAGATGGGATTCTGGGACGCGGAATCGCGCAAGCAAATGAAAACCCGAATGGCCACCACCCTCAGGCTGACTCGCACCAAAAGCATGCACTTTAGCGTCTTGTTTGAAATCGGCCAATTGTTCAAGCAGGCCCTACCTATCTGGCTGGGTCTCCTTCCACTGGTATTATTTTTAGTCCAGAGCAAAAATACTTGGCTGGCAGTATTCACCCTCGTCCTGTTTAGCATGATCATTTTTCAACGAGCCTTTTCCAGGTACCACTATTTGCCCCTATTTGGCCTCCTTTCCCTGGCCTGTGGATTAGGGATGGATATGGTGTTGAGCCGGGAATCAACAACAGCGGGAATGATTCTTACCGGTTTCGGAGTTTTGCTGGCATGGAATTTAAAAACCATGGCCTTTTATTATCTTCGACCCACAGAACCTGAAACTCTGGCCCAATACGAAAAATTTGACCAATACCTGTATCTACCCCGGCTGGGTAAAATTCTCAAACGTTTAATGAGGATGCGCGGTGAAAGGGGTGAACGAATTTTCGTTTGGGGCACTTTTTCACAACTGTATCATCTAGTCGATTCACCCGCTTCCGACAACTTTCTACACCATACCATCGGCCCCTGGGACACTCCAGATCTGGAAAGTTTTTACGACAGTTTTATGGGGGGACTTTTGCGTCACAAGCCAAAATACTTGATCAAAAGTTTCCCTGACCTGGATATCCAATATCTGGAAGAAATTACCGGCCTGCGTTACAGACTACTAAAAGTCATGCTGGCCCGATTTCCTGTTTACCGATTGGAATCTCAAGATTCACCCTCGGTTGATCCCCTGGACTTGTCCTGGCAGGAAAAAATGGGGCAAATGGAATCCCTCACCCAAGCAGACTGGCATGCTCCAGGGATAATTCGTGCCGATGCAGATCAGGGTAAGCTGATCACTGCCCTTAGAGAATGTCGCAAATTGACAAAAATAAATCCTAATGACGTTGAAGGGCATATTTATATGGGAGAGGTTTATGCTTTTCTTGGTCTTCCAGAAAAATCTGAAACGGCTTTTGAAACTGCCCTTCAACAAGCTTCAAATTGGCCCGACCTCAGAATCAAGCTAGCCCATCAAAAACTCCAACTTGAAAAGCTGGATGAGGCACTGACCCTAATCCAGGAAGAAATCAGGCAGTTTGATTACCACCCTGAAGACATCTTTTTACATGGGCTCATCATGAAACGGGAAGAAAGATATGAAGAGGCATTAATACGTTTTGATAAGGTAAGGAAAGAAGGGCTCCGTCGACATGATTGCTGGGAACTATCTATAGAATGTCTTGTGAAATTGGGAGACGGAGACAGGCTCAACAACCTTTATCAGGAAACCTTAGATGTCACTGAGCCAAAGGACCGCGAATGGTTACAGACTCTGATCATAAAAAACCTTGCTCAAATGAATTCCAGCCAGAGACCAGAACATGAAACACTGGAATTTTATCTACAAAAAAACCCGGAAAATGGAATCCTGCACTATGCCTTCGCTTCGGCCTTGGAAAAATTTGGAGATCGATCAAGAGCTTATATCTTATTTGAAAAAATAGCGACAGCCAACCATAGCTATTCACATATACAGGCAAATGCCTGGTTCAGGATGGCTTTACTGGTTTCTCCTGATAAGCAAACGCAAATCCTCCAACAATGCCTTAAAAAGCAACCCTCTCATCAAGGAGCAAAAGATTTGCTGAAAAACCAACCTCAAGCAGAGGATGCCCTGGAAGTTCCTATTCAGAATTTCCGCAAAATCACCGAAAAGACTGAGACAAGCACAAATTTTCAGAAAGGTTTTCCCTTGAAAGCTAGCATTGTAGTCCCCAACTGGAATGGGATGAGATTCGTTGGAATGTGCCTGGATTCCCTTGCCCAACTCGATTTCAAAGGTTACGAGATCATCGTTGTCGATAATGGCTCAACGGATGGCTCCCGCGAAATGATCGAAGAAAAATATCCCGAAGTGAGACTGCTTAAGCTTCCCGATAATATGGGGTTTGCCATTGCCTGTAATGAAGGCATTAAGGCCTCCAATGCGGAATATATTGTCCTGCTCAATAACGATATCGAGGTGACCCCCGACTGGCTAAAAGAACTCTATGAAGGCATGGAACGCCATCCTGAATGCGGCATGGGCACCACCAAAATGATGTTTCTTGACCAGCGCAATGTGTTCTATAACACCGGCGACCTGTTTCACAGTTGGTCATCGGGTGGCGGAAGAGGACAGGGAGAAAAAGATCTCGGCCAGTATGAAAAAGAAGAATATGTTTTTGGGGCTTGTGCAGGTGCGGGTATTTACCGGCGAGAATTCTTCAATCAAGTGGGTCTTTTCGATGAAGATTTTTTTATCTTCGCAGAAGATGTCGATCTCAATATGCGAGGGCAATTGCAGGGACTAAAAACCGTTTACCTTCCAAAAGCCAAGGTCTACCATATCGGCACTGCCACAGTGGGCCTGTATAGCGACCGTTATGTATATCTATGCAAACGGAATGATGTCTGGGTTTTTATCAAAAACTATTCCCTCAGTATGTATTTTAAATACCTCTATTCCATCTGGAAGCATCAGTTTTCAGATATCAAATACTTTACTTATCGAGGACAAGGTCAGGTAATTTGGAAAAGTAAATGGGATGCTTTAAAAATGCTCCCGCAAATGCTTATTCGCCGGTTCAAGATTCAACGAGCCCGGACCATACCCGATTCCGAAATCAAAGAACATATCATCACCGATTGAAGAAAATTTCTTTCAAGGTACCATTCCAGAATTCAAGGTATAACCCTTCTAAGTCTGTTTTCGCCCCCCCTCTGCCAAAAACTTTCCTCCAACCTATTAAGGTTTTGTTCTATTCCCCGATAAGATTATAATAACTCTTGTGTCTGTAGCTAATGAGTAACAGGTGAAAGATTATCCATATAAGTGATCAAAGGATAGAAACTCTATGACCCAAGTTGTGCTTCTCAAGCAAGAAGATCAGGTTGAAGAAATTTTTAGTGATCCCAATGATCCACGCCTTTTCACCCATGATTTGCACCTGCAAGTAAAGATCAAGGGTCATTTATATGAATCACAATCCACAACCATTGATTTAGGCAATGAATCCGCTTGGAACAAGAACTGGAATGTTCTTCAGATTCCGGTCACCGACAACTGCAATTTACTCTGCAAACATTGCCCAAGGGAAAGCAAATACCTTCGAAAAGACATCTCCCTGGAAAACTTTAAAAATTATCTCTCCAGATTTTCTCCTGAAAACTTCGAAAGCCTGTTACTCAGCGATTTTGGAGAGCCTCTGATAAGAACAGACTTGATGGATATATTGCGTTACGTCAAGAGCCGAGGCTTTAAACATGTACAAATAGTAACCACAGGATCTCTATTAACCGAAAAGTGGTGTAAAGCAATTGTTGAAGAAAACCTGTTACACCAAATCCTGATTTCCATCGAGGCTTCTTCAAAAGAACTTTATGAATACATTCGCGGTTCTGATTTCGATTTAATGAAAACCAATATCAAACACTTGACGGATTATAAGAAGTCCACGGGCTCTCCCTATCCTGTTTTGTATTTTAATGCGGTTTGTTTGAAAAAGAATATCGATGAACTTCCCGGCATCATGGACCTAGCCCATGAATTGGGTCTCGACTATGTCTACTTCGTTCATCTCAATGCCGTTCCCTCAGATATTTATAAGGACCGGAGAGAAGAACTTAGCGATAAACTGTATTTCGAGGACCAGCATTTGAACACCTGTGATAGAGAGCATATTGAGACGGTGTTTAGAGAAATTGACAAAAAATCCAAAGAATATCAGATTCCTTATTTACCTCCTGAAGATTATCTCTCGCTTCCGCAAGTAGAACCCATTAGCGAAGAAAAACCTCTTGAAGAAAAAAAGGGCTGCCATATGCCCTATTCATGGGCCCAAGTAGACCCTGAAGGGAATGTTTATCCCTGTTGTCAGATTTCCCGCCGTTATTCTGTAGGAAACTTAAATGATCAGGACTTTGAAGGCATCTGGAACAGCGAAAAGTTCGTTGAGTTTCGGGAAGGGCTCACCAATGGAAATCCCAATAGATGGTGCGAGGTGTGCAACGTCTATAACGGTAAACGGTTTTAATCCCTATTTACATCTTTAACTGAGTATGGAGCAGCTTAAAAAAGAGATTATCCATTTTATCCTTAACGACAACCTAGAACAAGCTGATAAACTCCTTGCCCAATCTGCTCCTTCTGAGCTCAATGATCTTGCGAAACTTCTCAACAAAACCCCAAGACAGAGTCACCCTTTATCGGAGTGGAAATCGCCGCTTCCAAAATTCATCACCACCTCGGTTTCCTACACCTGCGGTATCGGTTGTGAAATGTGCAACTCCGGTTTTGCGGATAAAACTTCTCTGTTCGAAGATTACAAATACCTTTCCCCCGATGAGTTTGAAGCCTTAACTCCATGGATTCACAATGCCACCCATGTTGCCCTGGTAGGGCTAGGAGAAACTCTGGATTCCCCACACCTGGAAATTTTTCTGGAGAAACTTAGGGATAAGATCACATTCATTTCGACAAGTGGGGTACCCCTAAATAAGAAGGCCATCGAAAAACTGATTCGCGCCCAACTGCATTACCTCAACCTTTCGTTTGACGGCAAGACTACAGCCGGGCATGGCGGAGGCCGGGACAGCTATATCAATAAGTTCTGGGAAAAGGTTGGGCTCATCCAGAAAACTAAACAAGCTCTGAATGTTTCACATCCTATCCTTCACCTCACCGTGGCGGTCGATTCTGAAAACATCAACCAACTCGATGAAATCATAAACACTGCAAAATCGCATGACATACATTCAGTGGACCTTATCTATATGGTGCCGCATAACTACTCTCTGTACCAAAAATCCATTTTCACGGACCTGAAAGTTAATCGCGAAAAAATTAATTCTGTGATGGCAAAATGGAACGCCCTGGAAATGCATGTGCGTTTTTTTGAAAAAACAGAATTAGAATCTTCTTCGGAAACCTGCTATTTCGTCGACAAACATCTGATGTTCAATTTAAACCGGCAAAAGCCAGACTTGTGTTGCGGCTCACTCGACATGCCCCTGAATATTGATGGGCTTCTTCCAGAAGAGTACTGGAATTCCTTTCCCTTGCGTTATTTCCGCTTCCTTCATTTTTCGGGAGCCCAGGAAAACCTTCCCGAAGTCTGCCAAACCTGCTGGGTGCTTGATCCTGAAAAGTTGAACGATGCTTTCGCAGACGCAAAACCCTCCGATGAAGATTGCCTGCCCTGGTATCGCGAGGCCGGACAGTACAAATCGGAAAATAAAATGGATAATGCAGAGTCCCTCTATCTAAAAATCACCCAACTTTCCAGAGATCGGCAATTGATCGGGAAGTCATGGTTTCATCTTGGAGTGATGAGTCTGAATAAAAACCGACAAAAAGAAGCCCTGCAACACATGAAAAATGCGGTCCAGTTCTGTTTCGACCATACCCTTGCTTTTGCTTTTCTTGCTCTTCTCATGCGTTACCCAAACAGCATGAAACCCTCTGTTTCCGCTAGAAAGACAAACTATGAATTCATCGATTTTTTCAAACCCGCTATCTTTTCAAAAGTAGAAGAAACAACCCTGTCCTCGTAATATTTAAAATTTGGCTCAAAGCAAAGTTTTTTATCAGGTCTTTTCGCTTCCAATATGATTTGTTTTATCATTGCAGTTATGATTAAATGCGGGAGAATTCAATAGGCATTCCCCGCACGAAATCTCCAAAGGTTCACTCGTTCATGACAACCGCCCTGTTTCCCATAAAATTTGAAAATGCTTATCGTGCTGAGGACTCTTCCAATGAAGAATTGTCTCCCCCTTCTGGATTATGTTTTACCCATGATGGCAATCTTTTACTTTCCGATGATTTCAATCATCGCGTTCAAATTTATGATTCTCAATTTAACCTGCTAAATAGTTTTGGCGGGAAGGGGAAGGAGCCTGGACAATTTCAATATCCCAAAGGCATCGCCGTGGACCCTGAAGGAAATATTTATGTTGCTGATAGTTGGAACCATCGTATACAAAAATTTGATGCCAAAGGGACTCCTCTTCTTACCTTCGGTGCCTGTGGAGACGGAAAAGGAGAATTAAATGAGCCTTATGACATCCTAGTGGAACCTTCGGGAAATCTGGTTGTGGCGGAACGCTATAATCACCGGATTCAATTCTTTGATCCTCAAGGTATGTCTCTTGGCTGGTTAGGAGGTCGGGGAACGGTTTTAGAAAGGCAATTAGCGGAACTTCTTGGAACCCCCGAAAACCTGCTGGACCCTATTTTATTTGAATTCCCCACATCCATCGCTAAGGATAGCCAGGGGAATTTTTTCATCACCGACAGTGGTAACCATAGAGTTCGAAAATTCAGTTCGCAATGGCAGGAAATTTTATCTTTCGGTGAAATGGGCACTGAACCCGGGCAATTCCAGTATCCTCTATGCGTGACCGTAGCTCCCAATAATTTGCTCTATATTGCAGACCTGAATAATGAACGTGTCCAGGTTTTTTCTCCCTTTGGCAAGTATTTGTTTTCTATAGACGAGATCAATTCAGGCCAGGCTTTTGAAGCGCCATGTTTGACCGCAATAGATCCAAAAGGTTGCCTGCATATTGGTTTCACTTTCAACACCCGAATTTTTAAATACCTTATTCCACTGGTTTCCCAGAATACTCTGGCAGAAAGTTTGGCTTCGGTTCCTGAGCCGGATCCTGCTCACATTTTATACCAGGCCCTTACTCTGGAAGAGACGGGTGACAACTTAAAAGCCCTGAAACTGATTGAAAAAACCCTGACCCTTTTGACCAAAGACGAATCAGGAACTACTCCTATTAAAGACTCCAAGATAGACGCATCGCTTCTGCTCAGCCGCCTGTCTGCCAACGGAACACCCATCACCGATCCCGCCACAGAGCTTGCCTGCCAAGGGGCTGAACAACAATTAAAAGAAGACCGAAATAAGACTTTAAAATGTTTTCAATCCTGGCAGGATGTGGTTGCAATATTTACCGAGCATCTATATGAAGAGCAACGTAAGATTGTTAAAGACCCGGATGGGGTTCGTGATTTCAACCGCGACCTATTCATAGCTGAACAGGAAGATAAAAAATATTACCGCTTGACCCAAAATGCATTCTATTGCTACCGAAAAACCGTTCAGAAATTCTCACAGTTTATTTGTAATTTAACCGAAAGCCTGTTGCCTGGGGCTCAACTAAATTTCACGAACGATGTTCTGCTCCGGCAGACAAGGGAAACCCTGAACCTGATGAAAGAATTCTTCGGACAAAAAGAAAAAAGCGAAGAATCCATGGTCCAGATACTGGGGGAATCTCAAGGAGAAAAGGACAAGCTATCGACCTTCCTCACCCAATATTATTCCAATTGTCGCATCATGGATTTGCAACAGCATTTGCTGTTTGAATTGCAATCTCACTGGTTCAATTTTAGAAGCCTTGCACGTAATACCGAACAGAATATCAGCCCGGAAAATCTAGCCGGAAAAACGGTAGGCGATCTTTCCGGCTTGGAAGATCTCCTGAAAATTCCGGTCGGATTTCATGAGGACTGGTTGACCTATCCCCGATTGGATCAGAAATTTTCAAGCACGTTGGATGCTCTTTTAAAAATTCATTCTTCTAGCAAACCGGACCGCATCATAGATCTCACCCTCGCAGACCTTGCTCCCATTTCGTATGACTCCGAAAACCTGGATTTAGAAGCAACTTTTAAAACCTTTATTGCCGAGGCCTCACCATTAAGCAGTCAAGGTGAGAGGTTGGTTTGGGGGCAAGATCAGTTCCAGTTTCCCGGTTTTTCAGACCGCAAAGGGGAGCTTGCCCGTCGTTCTTTAGAGTTATTGGAAACTCAAACCACCTATCAGGGAAAAGCTCAGGAGCTCACCCAGCAATTGGAAGAGTTGTCACAAAAGCGGAAGGATTTAGATGCCCAGTTGATTCAAGCGAAGGTCGAAGACAAAGTCTCTCCCATTACGATCAATGACAATATCGCAATCGTGCAGTTTCAAATCAACCTGATTCGAAGAATGGTTATGAGCCTTGACATTAACCAGTCGCTCAACCTACATCGTCTCGTTCTCGCAGGGGCGTTTTTGTCTCTGGCGGATGACGAAGGCTCAGAAGCAAAGCAATTTTTTGAGTTCTTCAATGATTTTCATGTCCAGCGAGATCAACTAATTCGTGAAGCCTCGAAATCCCGCAAGGAAAAGACCTTCAAGCTCTCTGACTTGAATAACCAAATGACGGATTTGGCTTCTAAATATCAGATCTCTGAGATCTCTGATTCGATAGGTATTGAAGGAGAGATTGAACAGGTAAAAATTGACCTTGATCGACTGGAGTTAGAACATCATAGAAATTCCAGAATAAGAAATGTTTTGGACAGGCTAATAGAATTTCGTACTGGCCTTTCCCCATCCAGAGAAATTCTTAAATCAGATTTTCTGGAAGTCCAGATTATTGAAAAAGCCGGTGAGGAAATTGGTCAAACCCTGGCCCCACAAGGAATCCACTATAACCGCGAGGGTGATTTATTGATTGCCGACTATGAACATCATAGGGTATGTAGCTATTCCCACAAGGGGAGTTACCAGTTCCATTTTGGAGGATGGGGCAATGCACCCACCTGCCTGCAATACCCCGTCAATCTATCGACCGATAGCGAAAATTCAATTTATGTTATTGATGAAAAAAACCGGGAAATCAAAAAATTTGACCGCGATGGCGGTTTTCTTCTCCGATTCGGGCAAGGAGATTTTGGCCCCATCTTCTCCCTATCCATCGACACGAATGATCATGTCTGGGTAGCGGAACCCAAACACAATCGGGTAAGGATATTTGATGGACAGGGTAAAATCCAGAGAACTTTGCAGAGTGAAAACCTGAAAGAGCCCGTCAGTGTCTATTGTCTGCCAAAGGGTGAATACATCATCGGAGATCGATCAGAATCTTTGCTAAAACATTTTGATGCGCAGAACAACCTGATCCAAGAGACCGGTAAAGCCAATTTGGGTGTAGACGAAATTTATTTTCTGGCCTGGCATCCCACTTACGGCATATTTGGATCCGATTTCTGGAACAGCCAAATCGTGCACCTCAATAATCAACTTGAAGTTCAAAATATTTACCACAAGCCGGGCAGACGAGCAGGACAGTTAGGGAAAGTAGGAGGGCTGTCCATCTTCAACGACCAATTAGCCGTTGCCAATTTTGATGGAGGAAAGGTGCAGATTTTTGACCTCTCCACCTGCAAATAAAAATCAGTTCGTATTTTAATGGACGTTCGTGATTGGATAGCGGCGAGTTTTCGAGCTTTGCAGGTTTTCTCGCTCTACATCATGGAGAAACCCATTGCCCGAAGGATGGTCTTTAAATATGGAGGAGGAGTCTTCCCGAAATTTCCCCGGTCGATACGTTTTTGCCACTTCTTCCATAGAAAAAGGTTCTGGCAGTTTTTGAAATGTCAGGGCCTTATCGCAGATTTTTTCTTCGCTCCAGCGTTCCCCATCCGTAGCAATTGCCACCGTTGCAACCCGTTCATCATCTTCAAAGCAATAAATATTAGGAAATACCGAGAGAAAAGTTTTGGTATCCCTGGGTTTCAAAGTGTTGCCTTTGCCATAAAGATTTGATCCAACCACCCCCCCTGGCGTCAGTACCGCACGAATTTCCTGATAAAACTCCTGAGTCTTTAAATGATAAGGAATCGACCCACTCTTAAACGCATCGAGAATAATCCAGTCATAGGGCTCCTGCTCTTTACGATTTTGAATGAACACTCTGCCATCTTCCTCAAAGACTCTACAGTTACTGGATTCGCGAAGAGAAAAATATTTTTTTGACACCTCAATGACCTTTCCATCCACTTCCACAATATCTATTTTTAATTTTGGAAACCATTCGCCAAGACAGTTGGTAACTGCGCCTCCCCCTAATCCCACCATAAGCATTCTTTGGGGTTTCGGGCAAAACAGCAAGGAAGCCATGATCATTCGAGAATAAACCAGGGCAAGTGGGTTTTGTCCCAGGGTGTCCACCCGGCTTTGCAGGTAATATTCCCCATCACCTTTGAACCAGAGTTCACGGTTCGCCCCACTTTGAATGACATAAATATCGTTATATCGGGTATTTTCTCGTGCCAGAACCTTTATTTGAGGTTCTTCCTTTTTTTCTCCAAACAATCGAAACATTTTAAAACCCTGAATTTTTTATTTCTAAAGACCGGTTTCCAGACCAAAAAGCGTTTTTCATTCCCCTTAAATATGATAAACTTTGTAATAAACCTGTGATTTTATCAACGCATCAGGGTAAAACGAAAAAATCATTCCCTTTCAATAGGTTACAACCTTCACACTTATATCATAAAGGAATATTGTCCATGCCGCAAAAAGTTTTAAAGCATAAAGTTGGGTTGGAAACGCATGGTCTTAAAAATCTGAAAAAGATTCACTGGAATTTATCCACTCCGCAACTCTACGAACACATCATCAATAATCAAGAGGGATATCTATCCCATTTAGGACCAGTATGTGTCACGACAGGAGAACATACGGGACGAGCTCCCAACGACAAGTTTATCGTTCAGGAACCCTCCAGCCAGGAAAATATTTGGTGGGGAAAAGTCAACCGGCCTTATACCGTAGAACAATTTGAGGCCTTGTACTCCAGAGTACTTGCCTATTTACAGGGCAAGGAAGTTTATGTTCAGGATTGTTGTGCAGGCTCCGATCCCAAGCACCAGACCCATATTCGTGTGATTACTGAGCAAGCCTGGCACAGTCTGTTTGCCAGAAATATGTTTATCCAGATCAGGGATATGGCAAAACTGGAAACCCATGAGCCCGCGTTTACCGTCATTCAGGTCCCGGGCTTTAAAGCTGTGCCGGCCATTGACGGAACCAATTCGGAAGTTTTTGTCATCGTAGATTTCGCCAAACAGTTGGTTTTGATCGGCGGAACAAGTTATGCCGGAGAAATTAAAAAATCTGTTTTCTCTATTTTGAATTATCTGCTTCCGCAAAAACAATCCGTTTTATCAATGCATTGCTCAGCGAACATCAGTAGCAAAGGGGATTCAGCAGTTTTTTTCGGTCTTTCCGGAACAGGGAAAACGACCTTGTCCGCCGACCCAACCCGCAAACTGATTGGCGATGATGAACATGGATGGAGCGATCGAGGCGTCTTTAATTTTGAAGGCGGCTGTTACGCCAAGGTGATTCGCCTGTCCCAGAAATCAGAACCCGAAATTTTTGACTGCACCCGGCGGTTTGGCACCCTGCTGGAAAATGTGGTGCTAGATAATGATTCACGCCGACTCAATTTGGACGATGGTAGCCTCACCGAAAATACCCGAGCCAGTTACCCCATCACCCATATTCGAAATGCCGTGCTCAATGGTATGGGAGGTCACCCCAATAACGTGATCATGCTGACTTGTGACGCCTACGGAGTCATGCCTCCGGTTTCCAAACTCACGCCGGAGCAGGCGATGTATCATTTCATCTCTGGGTATACCGCTAAGGTGGCAGGAACCGAAAAAGGGATGGGCCGTGAACCCACAGCAATATTCAGCACCTGTTTTGGTGCTCCATTTATGTCCCTCCACCCCTCTGTCTATGCAGATATGCTTGGGGAAAAAATAGCCAAGTACAATGTTTCCTGTTGGCTGGTAAATACCGGATGGACGGGAGGCCCTTATGGAGTGGGGCACCGGATTGAAATCAAATATACCCGAACTATGATCAAGGCCATTCTTGAGGGGAAACTGGACGATGTAGAAACCCAGCCAGACCCAATATTCGGCGTACATGTTCCCCTAAAGGTCAAAGGGGTTCCAGATGAAATCCTTCAGCCCAGGAACACCTGGAAAAATCAAAAATCCTACGATGAAAAGGCACGAGAACTTGCCGTCCAATTTGTAGAAAATTTCAAAGAATACCAAAACAACGTCGACAAAAAAATCTTGGATGCCAGTCCAAATCCTTCCGGGATATCAAAAAAGAATAATGGAAAAATTCATAAACTAAGGAAATGATTTCCCTTAGAGTTATGAAATTTCTAAACTTTTAAATAGAGTTAAATTTGTGGATGTAGCACCTATTATTGCATTAACCATGGGTGACCCCGCGGGGGTAGGGCCTGAGGTCATAGTTAAAGCTTTTCAGGATGACACCCTGCCTCTCCAAGCTCGGGTAGTGGTTATAGGGGATGCTCGCCTGATTCAGGCGACCGCAAAAGAGTATGCCTCGGAAATTCTGGTTCACAAAATTAACAAGCCGGAAGAAGGCTGGTACCAGACTCGCACCATTGACGTCATTGACCTCAATAACGTTCCCGAAAGTATTTCCATTGGCAAATCCAGTGCAGAAGCCGGACAAGCCAGTTATGAGGCGATCAAAACCGCTGTCGATCTGGCACTCCGCGATGAAGTCTCAGCCATAACTACCGCCCCCATTAACAAACAGAGCCTGCATCTGGCGGGGCATCCTTTTCCCGGACATACCGAATTACTGGCTCATTTAACTGAGTCAAAAGAATCCGCACTCATGATGGCAGGCAGTACCATGAGAGTCGTTCTTGTCACCACCCATGTCCCTTTGGAACAGGTCAAGTCTCTTATTACTGAAGAAAAGGTACTCAGCACGATTCGACTGACTCACAATTGGCTGGCTCAACATGTAACAGATGTACCCAATATTGCGGTGACCGGACTCAATCCGCATTGCGGAGATGGAGGCATTTTTGGGCAGGAAGAAACGAATTTCATTTTGCCCGCATTGAAGACTGTGCAAACACAAGGTATCCAGGCTAGTGGGCCTTTTTCTGCCGATGCCCTGTTTGGCAGACCCGGTTCCCAGAAATATGATGCAGTGGTCTGCATGTATCATGACCAGGGAATGATACCGGTGAAAATGGACTCCGCCGGTCAAGGAGTAAACATCACCCTGGGATTACCCATATTAAGAACCTCCGTGGATCATGGTACGGCGTTCGATATTGCAGGAAGAGATAAAGCCTGCCCCGAAAACCTTAAAATGGCTTTGCGGACAGCCGCCAGATTGTCTCAATCCTCCCTATCCATGCGATGAAGAAGAGGCCACTCGGGCAAAACTTCCTGATTGATCCCAGCATCGCCCAGAACATAATCCAACTCGCCCACATTCAGCCCGGTGAACCTGTTGTAGAAATTGGACCGGGAAAAGGTGTCCTCACCCAACTCCTGATCGATGAGGCAGACTCGCTAACCGCTATTGAGATAGACCCTGTATTATCCCGGAACCTGCAAAACCGTTTCAGCAAATCTCCCACATTTAAATTGATAGAGGGTGATGCTGCCAAGTTTGATTACGGTTCCCTGGGAACAGGACTTAACATCGTTTCCAATCTTCCCTACTACGCCGCCACGCACATCATGAAAAAACTCATCCATTATCGTAGTAATATCCGCTCCATGACATTGATGTTGCAAAAAGAAGTGGTAGACCGCTTAACGGCTAAACCCGGCTTTAGGTCATACGGTTCGCTCTCCGTCTACGTCCAGTATCATTGCGAGGTTCAACGATTGCTTGAAATTCCCAATACTGCTTTTTCGCCAAAACCAAAAATTGATTCTTCTCTGATAGGCTTAACACCCCTTCCCCAGCCAAGGGTGCAGGTGAAAGATCCAAAACTATTTTTTAAAATGGTACACTCAGCATTTTTTCATAAAAGAAAAATGCTGAAAAATAATTTAAAAGACTGGGAACACTTGTTTAACGAAGAAAACGGGCAAGCCCAATTGGCAGGCATTGATCTAAACCGCCGTGGAGAAACCCTCTCGCTCAACGATTTTGCAGATATTGCCAACCATGTTCACACTCTCACGGCCGCCTGAATTGGGAAAAAATATAGCCGGTGCCAAGGAAAACCTGCATATTGATAAATAACATAAACTACCTCCCATCAAGTTATGACCATTAAAAATACAGGACGGGTCGTTCTAGTCGGTGCCGGACCCGGTGATATCGGCCTTTTGACTTTGAGCGGCAAACAGTGGTTGCAAAAAGCCGATGTTGTTTTATACGACCATCTGGTCAATCCAGATATGATTCGCTTTACGCAAAAATCGACAGAAATTATCTATGTGGGAAAAAAGGAAGGCGTAGCTTCCATGGAACAGGAGCAGATCAACGACCTGCTCATTAGCAAAGCCCGTGAAGAAAAAATTGTGGTCCGGCTAAAAGGAGGAGATCCTTTTATTTTTGGTCGCGGAGGAGAAGAAATTCAGGCCGTCCAGGCGGCAGGCATCCCATTTATAATTGCTCCCGGCGTGACCTCGGTAACAGGAGTGGCCGCTTATGCCGGCATCCCGCTTACGCACCGTCATCTTTCTTCTACCCTTTCTATCATTACCGGGAGCAACGAAAAAAATCAGGGTGATATTCATATAGATTGGGAAAAAATAGCCGCACGATCCGGGACACTGGTTTTTCTTATGGGGGCACGCAAGCTTCCGTTGATTGTCGAAAAACTCATCAAATTTGGTAAAAGTCCGGACACTCCCATCGCCGTTATTCAATGGGGCACAACAGCTCGACAGAAAACCTGGACTGGCACGTTGGGTACCATTGTAGAAATTTCTGCTAAAGATAAAATTTTGCCCCCCGCACTGACCATCATCGGAGAAGTGGTAAGTCTGAAATCCAAAATTGAATGGTATGAGCATCTTCCACTGTTCGGTAAAACGGTTGTCGTTACCCGAAAAGGCGACCAGGCCGATTCCATGATAGATCGTCTGCGGGAACTGGGAGCAGAACCCTTCTTTTTTCCAGTGATTGAAACCATTGCCCCGGATGACTGGTCACCGCTGGATAATGCGCTGAACAACCTTTCTCAATACGACGGGCTTATATTCACCAGCGTTAATGGCGTACGTTTTTTTGCCGAACGGCTCAAGACAATGGATCAGGATATTCGTGAATTGAAAGGTGCTCGTGTCTATACCATTGGTCCCAAAACCGCTGAAGCGGTTCGAGATTTGGGAATTCGTGTCGATGTGATACCCGAAAAATTTGTTGCAGAATCCCTGATTGATAGT
>Ga0233439_10001396_pt1 | contig 31018 bp, 22 predicted proteins | sample SI_123_September_6_FD_182713 | JGI IMG/M metagenome (GOLD analysis project Ga0233439, IMG submission 182713) | Seawater microbial communities from Saanich Inlet, British Columbia, Canada - SI_123_September2016_100_MG | ecosystem: Environmental > Aquatic > Marine > Inlet | place: Canada: British... | reverse complement strand
GGGGCCATAACGTTTTTGAAAAGCAGGAGGGTTGGTAAAATGGATATCTTATTCTTAGAAGCACCCTACTCAGGAAAAGTAGAACTCTCAGAAGAACTAATTAAACACTTAAAAGACAACAATCTAACCAACATAGCTCTTTACACAAGTGTTCAATTCATCTCAAAGCTAGATACAGTAAACAAACAGCTAAAAGACAATAGTATAAACACATTCACAACAAAAGCAGCCAGAACCCACGTAAAAGGCCAATTATTAGGTTGCGATTGTTTCAAATCGTCTCTAAACAACTTAAATCAAGACAACATTCAATCATTTCTCTACATCGGTGATGGAAGATTTCATCCATTAGCTTTAGTTTTCTCACAAAAAGATAACGATAAAATAAAAGACACTATCTGCTACGACCCTATGACTAACAAATTTACAATTCTAAACAAAGATAACATCAAAACAATGTTAAAAAAATACAAAGGTTCATTGCTAAAATTCTTCACAAAAAACACAATTGGTGTAATAAACACAGTAAAACCAGGTCAACAACAACTAGCTCCTTCACTAGCTTTAGAAAAAAAATATCCTGATAAAAAATTCTACTTCTTTATTGACGATAATTTGTCATTTAACCAGTTGGAAAATTTTCCTTTTATTGACGTGTGGGTAAATACAGCTTGCCCAAGAATTGGGTTCGATGATCAACAAGCATTTAGAAAAGGAATTGTTAATTTAAATGACGCACTTAACGCAAAAGAAATTCTAACTAAAGATAGCGTCCTAAATAACATAAATAACATCTAATATCAAAACAAATAAAGAATTGCTAAAAACTTCTAATCTCTCCTCGAGAAAAACAACTTCAATCGTCGATAAAAACAGAACATTTATAAACCATTTTTATTTACATGGGTTTAGAAAGATTATCTTTCAAAAAAGAAAAAAGAGGAGGAATTAACAATGGCAGAAGTAGTAGCAAAAGTAGGTGTTGAAAAAGAGAGTGGTTATCTATACTTTTTAGACAAAAAAGGAAATATTGCAAGAGCTCAAATGAGTAGAGCAGGTAGAGCAAAAGGCAAAGTTAAAAAAGAAGTAGTAGCAAAAGTAGGTGTAGAAAAAGAATCAGGTTACTTATATTTTATTGAAAAAAAAGGAAATGTAGCAAGAGCAAAAATGGCTCGTGGAAGAAAAACTGGTGGAAAAAAGAAATCAGCTAAAAGAAAAGCCGCAGCTAAGAAAGGAGCAAAAACAAAAGCTAAGAAAAAAGCAGTTCGAAAAAAAGCAGCTAAAAAAGGAGCAAAAACAAAAGCTAAGAAAAAAGCAGTTCGAAAAAAAGCAGGTAAAAAAGCAGCAGCTACTAGAAAAAAGAAAACAGCAGTTCGAAAAGCAGCAGGTAAAAAAGCAGCAGCAACAAGAAAGAAGAAAGCAGCTAAAAAACCAGCTAAAAAGAAAGCTCCAGCTAAAAAGAAAAAAGCACCAGCTAAAAAAAGAAAAAAATAATTTTTTCCTTTAATTTTTTTTAATTTATTTCTATTTCTTAAAACAATTAACTGTAATAGCTCTATTTCTATAAAAACCACTTATAAAAAACTAATAAAATAAATAAATAAAAGAAATAAACTATAAAATCACGGTTCTCCTTCTTTAAAAAAAGTTTTATTCATTTGAATATAATCTACATTTTGCAAAATATCAATTGCCTCTTTGTATATATATACAATCAGTCTTGTTCTATTGGTCTTTTTACCAACTTGCTCTTTAATTTCTAAAACCAATTCACCAGCAATACTTGGTCTATATATCGCCTTTTCAATTAATTTAAGCATTTTATCAATATATGCAGCTTCAGTGCTAGTTATCGAATCATCCTTATTTATTCTCTCAAAAGAATCAGCAATATTTTCCATCTTCTTAAAAATGATCCACAAAAATAATACATCTTCGGGTCCGGTAATATCATTATCATTTCTAACTTGGCTATTTTTCTGGCATCTAAGTAAAACTCTTTTAGCAAGCAAATATAATTTATCAACACTATCTTCAATTTCAGTTAATGTCTCGTAATCTTTAACCTTAACACTCTCAAACATAACTTTAAGTAAATAAAGTGTTCTTCTCATAACTCTCTCAATTCTAACATCAATGTCATGGTATAAAAAAGAGATTTCCACATAGGTTGGTGTTTCACTAGTAATTCCATAGCCATCAATAAATTTAACTCCCTGCTTAATTTTTCTAATACTTTGAATATCAAAATGTTTTGCGTGAATTACAATCGTATCAATATTTTTCATATAACAAAAATGTAAAAACCCAGATATTTCTTTAATTTTCAATAATTCTACGCTAACTTTTGACCCCTTATCACTAATTTTCTTAGCAGACTTAATTAATAATTCATTATTCGATGTTTTTTCAATAAAAAGTTTATCCGACGGTGCTAATTTATTTTCTGCAATCCAAGATTTTGGTAAAGTGATTGCATACGATCTTTTACCAACTAATTGTATTTTTCTAGTGTTCATTTTATCCTCCCTGGTTTAAAATTGTTAATTGTACTAATTATCTCTTAAAAATTCACTAAATATTTTATTTCTATATACTTTAAAACCCCGAAGTATATAATTATTTCTAATTTACATATATTATTTAGCTAAATTATATATCTATTTTAATTAGGTTAAAATGTAGTAATAGTAAATAAACCAACCCCCTGGTTTAAGAAATTGGGCCTTAGTCGGTCTTTTTTCTTTTTTTACTAAGCAAAAAAAATGGGAATAAGAGAAATAATAGAAAAAGAATGTGCGCAATATGTGGACATATCTTGTACAGGTGAAGATAATCATATGTATTTTCCTCACACTTATGATCAGTTATGTTTTCTTTTACTAGATAAAGGATATAGTGCACTAATTACAGATAAAGGCCATTTGGTATTATATCATCAAAATCAAGAATTACTTCACTAAACAATATTTCATCAAAAAATCATTCCAAAAAACAAAATCGGAATACCCCTAAACATAAATGCTTAGAGGGAAACCGACGGCAAAAATAACTAAGTATCAAATATATATAAATTTTTCGTAATAAATCAACCACTCATATTCAAATAACAACAATTTGAAAAATTAAACAAAAATAATTGGAGTACTCTATAGGGAAACCGGCGGCAAGACGTATTCTCCAATTGGCAAAAACATGGCTGATAGAAAATTTGTATGGATCTGTGATAGATGCACTCAATTTGTTGGCTTTGATAATCGAAATATGCTCGAAGAACACTTTGAGCAAGAACACGAAAAGAGTTTTTTAATCGATTATCATGTGGTCTCAAAAGACGAAGAAGGGTAAAAAAGCAGGTGAAAAAATGAAAAAAACGTTAACAGCAGCGATAGCTACAGTGTTATTATTAAATCCCTTTGGATGTAATTCAAAAATAAGTCCTTCAAGACACAACACTCTTGTAGAGGAAAATCAACATAGGTGGAAAACTAATTTAGAAGACATACTAAAATCTTCTTACTGTATTCGTGAAGTTGTAAAAGATGAACAAGGAAAATACTCTATAGCAGGATATGCAAGCGCAGTTGCCATAAAAAAAGAAGGTGGCTTTACATACCTAACAACAAGTGCTCATGTTTATACTTCTTCAAAAGAAGATAAACTAGAACATCGTTTTTTCATAGTTGAAAATTCTCATGATACTGATCCCAGTGACGATATTCCTATAGAGTTAATTAATTATCATCCTAATGAATTGGACACTGCTCTTATAAGGGTAAAAGGAGATTTACACGTTTCTAACAAATACAAGATAAAAGAGGACCTTAAATTAACTCCTGGCGATGAAATCATTTTAGTTGGATATCCTCTCTCTTTTGATAATTTACCAACCAAAGGGATGGTGTCAAAAGTTTACGACGAAGGCATTGTATTAGATTTAACAGTTAACTTTGGAAATAGTGGTGGATTGGCATTCTACAAAGATGGTCGTGGTGATTTCTATCTAGTAGGTCAGCTAAGTGGGTGTTTAATCTCAAACCCAATACTCCACACCTGCGCCGCTCTAGCGTTAGTAAAACCAATTGACAAAATAAAAAAAGCCTGGGAGATTGAACATAATGACTAAAAAAGAGTGTTCGCTAGATGATTATGTGAGGATCACTGATTATCAAAGACTAGAAAAACTATATGATTTAGTTGAGAGAAATAATTTTTCTCTCCAAGAAGACGTTGAACACCTAAATGATGTAATTGATGGTTATAAGGATCTCTATGATAAACTTCAATCAAATTACGACGATTTATATTCTGAAAACGAACGTCACAAAGAAGGCATAGATGAGTTAGCAGATAGAATGCAAGTTCTTTTTGAATCTATGAGTAAACAAAAAAGTGATTATGATTTAATGGAGCAAACTCTCAAAACTCAACTAAGAGCAAGAATAAATCAAAGAAATATCATAGATAAATATAAACAAAAATATGATGAATTAGAAACAAAATATAAAGAATTAACAGATAAATTCAAAAAAATAACTAATCAAGAAACTGATGATGATGAAGATACATTTATAGAATCAGATTATATCTCAGATGTTTGTTTTGAAGATATAGGAGGGCTTGACCATATAATTAAAGATTTAAAAGATTTTGCATACCATGCAAAAAACCCAATTGTTTATCAACATCTTGGTTTAGAACCAAGTTATTCTATTCTAATGCACGGGCCTCCAGGAACAGGAAAAACAATGATTGCTCAAGCAATAGCTAATGAATTAGATTTTAATTTTATTAAATTTAACATAACTGAAGTAGTTTCCATGTGGCTTGGACAAACAGAAAAAAATGTTAAAGCAGTTTTTGATAAATGTAGAAAACTTTACGAAAAAACAGATAAAAGAGTTGTTTTATTTGTAGATGAAGCAGAAGGCCTATTCAAAAAAAGAGGAACTTACATTCAATCACCTGCAATGGAAAGAGCTCTTGATGTATGGCTTCAAGAAGTTGAACAGATGTACCAACATCATGGTCTTATAGTTGTTGCAGCAACAAATCGAGTTGAAGATTTTGACAAAGCGCTAATGAGAAGATTTAAACAAATAGTGCAAGTTCCAACACCAAACAAAAAGGCTCTTGAAGAAATTTTTCAAAAACAATTAAGAAGAATCGAAAATAAAAGAGAAGAATTTTTAGAAGATAACGAAATAGAATATTATCCTTTATTTGATGAACTAGACATAGACAAATTAGCAAGTAAATGCTTTAATAACGAATTAACAGGATCAGACGTTGAACACGTATTAGAAAATGTAAGGATATCAATAGCAAATTCTAAAAATAAAGAGCAATATAAGATAAATACTTTTCAGGTAATTGAACATATAAAGCAGTACATAGAATCAAGACCACAAGATGTAATATCAAAAGCAATTGGTTTTAATAATGGGAATTGAAGACATAATACAACAAAACATTACAAATCAAAACTTTCTATGGTCTTCATTTATCGGATTCTCTCTAGGATTATATCATGGCGTTATGGACGCAAGAGATTATAACAAACAATTATCAAACCATCCAATGAAGATAGAAAACAAAGATTTAGAAAAACAAATAAAAAACAATTTCAAACTTCGAAGATCTTTGGGTGGATACACCAGTGCCCTTGGTTCAGGAGCCTACAACTTTTTAACAACATCAAGCCCAACAACGATGTTTTTAGGAGGTCTCTGGTCAACTTTTACCTTTTTTGCATGTTACGAATTAGCTTTTTACACTTTAGTATCTAAAAATAATCATCCAACTCCAACTTCATCAAATAATTAATCCAAACTTAAATCAAACTCAAAAATCAACAAAAAATCCTAAAGGAAACCGACGGCAATCATCTTCTTTTAGGTACAGGGAGGTGTAAAAATGGATAGTTTAGATGTGATAGTAGATAGCTTGGATGTTACAAGCAAAGTTTATTTCTTAAGTGAAGTTGGGTGGGACACTAGTTATTTTAACCAAAGAGCGTATGATAACCTAATTACATATATTACAAACGATTCTCAAACAAGTGGGATTTTAATTGATGGAGCCCTAACGAGAGTAGATAGACCAGAATACCTCAATGACAAATTAAGTTATTGGAATAAAGACTTCAAAGAAGCTCAAGAAGAAACAGACAACATCCCTAACTCCAAACAATATGAAACAATGGTTCAAAGGCAACTTGAAATTCTCGACCAAAAGTTTCATGAATTAAGAGTAAAACTTCCACAAACAAAAATAGTATATAGTGCTCACGATGATGATATGCAATTTACCATATCAGCCATGTTAAATGAAGAACTTCTAAGAAATTTGCAAAATGTAAATGATAAAATTGCAAAACTAAAAGGCAAAAGGAATAATTTTAGAAATGAATATTCTCAATTAGGTAAACAAAAATCAGAACTTCAAAAAGTAGATGGTTCATCAAAGCAAAGATCAGGAATTACAAGACGAATGAACACCATAGATCAAAAAATTCTAAACACTGAAGAGAACATAACATCTCTTTATGGAGAGCGCCAATTGTACAGAGAAAAAAAGGCAAGGCCAGCACATCAACAATTTACCAAAGAATTCATTGATGATTTCTACCAAGAAATTCAAAAAGTATGTGATAAACATCAAATTGATTTAATAACAAAACCCCAAGTAATAGATTTTGATAACCTCAAAATAGATTACGCTCACTCACGCCATTCCACCTGGACGCCAATAAAAAGAAGAGATCTACAATTTGTAAAAGGCTACCATGGAAAAATGCAAGATATTGCAAAAAAAGGAATTGATGCAGTAGTTGAAAGTGGCCATCATGGAATAGGATATAAACAAAACCAAAAAGCCAAAGATAATTTAGATGAAACTAATTTTAAAAATCAATCTGAATATAGTCCCAACATTCCAAATCAAAATGTGAATTTTGTAATGGTAATGCCCTTTGAAGATCAAGAAAACATTTCAAAATTTGTAAGAGGACTCGAACCAGTAAGAATGAGCGCAGGAAAACCAATGGGCTCAAGAAAACATAGTGTGATGGATAGATACAAAAATGGTGGTGTTAGTGGAGTTACATCAATTGCCAAAAGAGGAGATTTAATAGAAACGCAGTGGCTCTCCTATGATCTATTCAATCAAGATGGAGTTACTATCCCTTCAAACTATCAAGTAATAGCCGCAACTTCGGATGAGCACATAGGATCGCCTGAAGAAAATCCTCTTGTAAGAGATGGTATGCTCTCATTATACGAAATACTAACTAGTAAAGATTTAGAAATAAATGGAAAACCAACAAGAGCTAGTGGATTTATTAGTGGTGGTGATACGGCAGAAGCTAATTCAAGAAGATGGAACCATAGATACCATTCAAAAACATCTCCTCAACTAGTTTTAGAAAAAGTATTAGACACTCTTCAAAAAAACCCATCAAACAAAGATGAACTAATACAAGCAGCTCTAAAATTAACCAGTTTAGCAAGGGAAGGAAGTGTTGAGAACATGGGCGATATCTTAGAGAGAGTAGCAGATTATTATGAGGGATTTCTAAAAGTAACCCAAGATAACACAAATCACAAATGGCTCCATGTGTCAGTAACTGGAAATCACGCCGATGGTGTCTTAAGGGATTTAGGGATGAGAGAGAGCGACTACTTTGTCCAAAGACTAAAAGCAAAAGAAATAGATGTTTACGAAGTAGGAAAACCAAAACATTTTGACGAAGATAAAGACCCAAGGGTTGCCATAGGTGGATATTCTAGTGCAAGAATAATTAATATCGAAGACTACGGAAAAACAACCCAAGGCACAAATCTCTTTGGACCAATTAATTTGGTGGTACAACATGATCCCAAAGGAGGAAATTTCAATGGTTTAGTTGGCGCTGCAAAAAACGTAAATGCAGATTTAGCCTTAGCAGGACACACCCATGAAACCTACGTGAAAATATTTAACAAAGGCGATAACAAATTTGGAGTTGCTTATAGGATGGCAACACTGCAAGGAGTCTCCCCAACAGAAAAATACTACGCATCTTCAGTTCCAAGAACCCAAGCTGGCCACTTATTTGCCATGCCCTATGGCGAACACTTTATAGAAATAACAATCCCTGCAAAATTCTTAGAAGACGTAGGAATGAGGGCATTGGAAAATAAGATAAAAAACAAATAATTTTTTTTCATTTTTTATGATCTTTTTTTAAAATTATTTCATGGGAGCAATTTCTTTAGTTCTTTCAACCAAATCCTTCAATGTAGCTCCTTCTTTTGTAAATTTATTAAAATGACTCCACTCTCTTTTAAAATGTGGTCTGTTAAGAACTAAACCATAAAATGAAATCATCAATTCAATACTTAAAATCAATTTTCTATCTCCATCAACCTCATTGATTTTTTCTTTACCTTGGGAATTTTCATGATAAATTTTCAAATCAGTTTTTTGATTTATACTATATTGCGCTTTATCTCTAACCATTAATCTAACACAACCATCATAATCAAATGAAATTAATTTAGGAACTTCAATAATTCTACTTGCCTTTTTAATTACGCTCATTTGATAATGCCAATGACATAGTCTTGGATTTACCTGAGGTAATAATTCTTCAAAAGCATTATATGATTCATTAACAGATTCTCTGATATTTTGCATCCCAGAAGTATTACCAAGGCCAACATTTTGATATCTAGCACTTCCTCTATGTTTCATCATTAATTTATAAGCATCTCTTAAATTCATTTTTTAATTTTATTTCACAGGACTAATTTCTTTAGTTCTTTCAACCAAATCCATTAATGTAGCTCCTTCATTTCTATATATGTCAAAATATCCCCAATTTCTTCCTTCATGAGGTCGACTTAAAACCAAACCATAAAATGAAATCATCAATTCAATACCTAAAATTAATTTACGTTCATCCTTTATTTCTAAAAAATCATCCTCAAAAACCTTATCTTTAATATGTGTTATAACCACATCACTTCTATTGTCAATATTATATTGGGGCTGATTTGGGTACTTTACTTTCAAGCAAACAATTCCATTGTACGCTAACGATATTAATTTTGGAATTTCGATAACTTCATTTGGCATTTTAATGGGTTGGACACGAAGATGCCAACCGCATTGTTTTGGATCTACTCGAGGTAATAATTCTTCAAAAGCACCATATGATTCTTTAACAGATTCTCTATTATTTGTCATCTCAGAAGTATTATCTAAAACAATATCATGATGTCTAGCACTTTTTCTATGTATCATCATCAATCTATAAGCTTCTCTTAATCTCATTTTATCTCTAAAAACTCAAATTTCTTTAAAAACTTTTATCAAGAAACTACTAAAAAGTAAAAACAAAAAACCATCAAACTTTTAAACAACAAACCTAATCAACCTATCATGACCCTACCAAATTTCACATCCAAAGCATTTCTAGCTCCCATGGCAGGAGTTAGTGACGCAGCTCTAAGACTAGTTTGCAAGGAACTAGGAGCGGGGTTAGTTGTAACCGAATTTGTAAACACTCACGCAATTGAAGCAAAACAAACAGACATAACAAAGTTCATAGAATTTAGTGAAAAAGAACGACCTTTATCATGCCAACTATTTGGATCAAACTTAGAATCCATTAAAAACGCCATCAAAGTTATCGAACCACACTTTGACATCTTAGACTATAACATGGGATGCCCAGCCCCTCACATCACAAGTCAAATGGCAGGAGCAGCCTTGCTACAAAAGCCGCAACTCACAAGAAAAATATTTCAAACTCTAGTCAAACACTCATCAAAACCAATAACAGTAAAAATAAGAGCAGGCGTAGATAAGCCAGACCAATTTCTAAAAATAGGAAAAATGGCGCAAGAAGAAGGCCTAGAAATGATAACTCTTCACGCAAGAACTCTAAAGCAAGGTTATAGTGGCTCAGCCGACCTATCACTAATCAAACAACTAAAACAAGCAGTCAACATAAAAGTGTGTGGTAATGGAGACATACAAACACCCCAAGACGCCAAAACCATGTTAAAAGAAACGAATTGCGACTACGTTATGATAGGACGAGGCGCTGCCAAAAATCCTTTCCTCTTCAAACAAATAAACAGCTACTTAAAAACAGGAAAATATAAAGAAATCACAGACAAAGACAGATTCAAATACTTCTTTAGATACTTAAAGTATACCAGAAAATATCCTAACATTAAAGTTTCAAGTATAAGAATGCAAGCAATGAACTTCTCCAAAGGCTGCAAAGGCAGTAAAGAACTTCGAGGAAAACTCCTTAGCATGAAAAACCTAGAAGACATAGAAATGGTTATGCAAGAATTCTACGAGAAATTGTGAATGAAAAACCATTGCAATTTCCAAAGCAATCTTTAAATAATCCAACCAATCCCAACCAAAAATGCAAGAAATACTAGAATTAGCCAAAAAATTAATTGAATTTAAATCAGTATCAACAAACCTTAATGAAATAAATAGATGCATCACTTTCATCAAAGACTATTTCAAAGACACAAATCTAATCATAAAAACTCATATTAAAAACGAAAAAACATCGCTAGTAATCACATTCAAAGATACTAAAACGCCAAAAGTATTCTTCTCCGGTCACATAGACGTAGTTCCAGTTCAAAACGAAAAACAATTCACACCAATCATCGAAGGAGACAAATTAATTGCAAGAGGCGCAGCAGATATGAAAACAGCAGTAGCAACTTTCATGCACATCTTCAAACAACTAAGCATACAAAACAAAACACCTGACATAGGACTTATGATAGTTAGCGATGAAGAAATAGGTGGATTTGACTGTTCAGGTCACTTAGTTGAATTAGGATATAAATCAGAATTTTTCTTAGCAGGAGAAATAACAAATCTTCAAGTAGGAAACATGGCCAAAGGAATCTTATCATTTGATGTAAAAACTAAAGGGGTAGGAGCACATAGCGCATACGCATGGGAAGGCGAAAACGCAATTGAAAAAATGATGGACGCTCTAAAAAAAATTAACGAATTATTTGAAAAACCACAAGCAAATACTTTCAAAACAACATGCAACATAGCAACAATTAAGGGTGGCAGCGCAATGAACATGGTACCGGAAAATTGCCAAGCAAGAGTTGACATCAGATACATTCCTCAAGAAGACTCAAATCAAATTCTAAACAAAATAAAACAAACCTGCCCTCAAATTCAAATAGATCAAGCCCTAAACGAACCAGCTTGCCTATGCGATGAACAAAATCAATACGTTCAGAAACTAATCAATTTAGGAGCTAAAGGATTTTTAAAAAAACACGGTGGCTCAGATGCAAGATTCTTTAGTAAAGTAGGAATACCAGCAATCGTATTTGGCCCAGTTGGCTACAATCTTCACTGTGAAAACGAATATCTGGAAATCCCATCAATAGAAAAATATCAAAAAATAATTGAAGATTTTATTGAACAGATTTAAATAAACAAACTTTTTGAAAAATTTTCAATTAACCACATTATAACACAACATATTCAATTAACCAAATCATATACTTGATATAATAGAATATAAAACCATTTAAATAATTCAACAATATACTTATATTAAATGTTAAAAAAGACATTCTCTCTCTTAATCATTTTCCTATTTATTATAATGCCAGTTTCTTTAGCTGTAAACTCAAATCCATATAGTTTTCAAGACCCATATTCTAAAATAAATAATCAAGAAAATATAGATTTATTTTTACAAAAACAAATAGAAGACAAAGATAGTAATTTAAATGTTTTAGTACAATCACAAGATACAAACATCTTTGATAAATTAAATATACCGTTTACAAAAAGATATTCGGGTCTTTATTCCATGAATATAAATTTGAATCAACTAAATCAAATAACTCCTTATGTTCAAAGAATTTATTCTAATAGAGATTATCAAATGCAACTTGATAATAGTTTAGATTTAATTAATTTAAATCAAGCAAATCAAAACGATTTAAATGGCCAAGGAGTAAAAGTTGCAATTCTAGATACAGGTATAAATGAAGAACACGAATTTGTAAAAGGAAAAATAATTGGTGGGATGCATTTTATTACAAATTCAAGAGAAGATGGTAATGGCCATGGAACTCATATTGCAGGGATCATAGCTGGAGAAAATAATGAAATAAAAGGTGTCGCTCCAAGGGCATCTCTATTAAATGTTAAGGTATTAAATTCAAGGGGAAGTGGGGATAGCGCATCTATTTCAGATGGAATTCTCTACGCCTTAAATCCAGATGGTAATGATCAAACAGATGACAAAGTTGACATTATAAGTATTAGTATCGGTGGAAAAACAAATATTCAAGATGAAGTAATTAACCAAGCAATTCTAAATGCCATAAATCAAGGAGTTGTAGTAATAGTCGCAGCAGGAAATTGTAATCAAGCAAACGATTGTGAAGGATTTCAAGGAGTAACTATTCCTGGAAGTTTTGAGCCAGTAATTACAGTTGGCTCAGTTGACAAACAATTAAATCATCCTGATTTTAGCGCAGGAAATCAATATCAAAATTATATCAAACCAGATGTAGTAGCTCCAGGAGTTGGCATTCTCTCATCGGATCTAATAGGCTACGAGAGAAAAAGTGGAACCTCAATGAGCACACCATTTGTTACAGGCCTTGCAGCCTTAATGATTCAAAATGGAATCCAAGGCCACTTTAATATCAAAAGAGAATTAGAAAATCGAGCAATCGATTTAGGGCAAGCAGGAAAAGATATAGAATTTGGCTCAGGATTAATCTCCCTTAATAATAACATTCCAATTGAAGAAATCGAAGAAGAAATTATTGAAGAACCAATTGAAGAAGTAGATGAAGATGTTGAGATAGAACCTATTGAAGCACCATTAGAAGCTCAGCATGGTGATCATGTAAGAAGAGCTGGAACCATTAATTTTGATCAAGTTTATTATTATGAATATGATGATGATTTTACTTATACATTTCATTTAATAACTCCAGAAGATCAAGGAATAATTTCATTTTCTTTGTATGATATTACAAATAATGATGATTTAGACTTATATGTTTATGATTTTCAAAATAGATTGGTTTGCTCAAGTACAAATGGAGGAAATAGAAATGATGTTTGTAGATTAGATAAAAACAATGATGGGCAGTGGGGATATTATGTTCAAGTAAGGACTACTTCTCTATCGGGTCAAACTGCAAATGCTAGACTAAGAGTAAAATTTGATGAAATTCATGAACCTGAGCCAGAACAAGATTGTAATGATTTTGAAGATACTTTTGGATCTTGTGATGATAGAAATGATGGAGACAGAAGAAGAAACGGTGATGATATTCAAGAATGTGAAGATCAAATAGTTCTTGGTGAAATTCTTTGTTGGGAAAGAATAAGTGAGTTGGGAGATAATGATTTTTGTGAATATTTTGGATGTGATTTAGGTGAATACGATTGTGATCGTGGTTTTAATGAATGTAATGATGGTCTAGTATGTAAAGCTTCAATTAATGGTGGATCTGAAGGGTGTTGTAGAGAAGATGAAGCATGGGATTTTCAACAAAGAAGTTGTGTTGGAGTATGTGAAATCAGCTCAGTTTCTTGGAATACTAATTCAGTAGTTGAAGGAACACAAGTAACTGGAAGAGTTAGGGGCAATGATGCTTGTGCAAATCAAAGAGTTACATATGAAATATATGAAGCAGATGCATGCATTCATGAATTTGAGGGTCAAGAAAATAATGATCTTGATTTTGAAGCTCAAAGAGGATTTTGTGATGATTTGATTACACAAGGGTCCTTCAATTTAAATAATAATGGTGATTATGATTTGGATTGGAATTCGATTTATGTTGAAGACGTAGCAGGAAATCCAGAATATTTGTTTGAGATCACTCATGATGATCAAGAATACAGATCAGGAGAATTACAAGTTTCACAAAGACAAAGAACATGCGCACAAATAGGAAACAATCAAGGAAGTTGTAATAACGAAGGATCATTTAGAAGACTAAATAATAATGTAGAAGAATGTAACGATTTAGAAAGAGATACACTTTGTTGGCAGATAATAAGTAGATTGGGTGATGATGATTATTGTAATGATTTAGCTTGTAATGAAGGAGATTATGATTGTGATTTTGATGATGAATGTAGTGGGAATTTAGTATGTAAAGGTGAAATTGGTGGGTCTGATGATGGATGTTGTCAAGCAAACCAAGAATGGGATTCACAAAATAATCAATGCTTCATTCCATGCATAGACAACGACAACGATGGCTACGGAACAAACAACGCAGATTCGTGTGAAAACCAAGGGGTAGATTGTAACGATAACAATGCCAACATCAATCCAGGCGCCTTAGAAATATGTAATCAAGTAGATGACAATTGTAGAAATGGCGCAGATGAAAATTTCAAGTTAGAAAACGATGAAAACAACTGTGGTGCTTGTGGAAATCAATGTAACGAAAATCAAGATTGTCAAAACTCACAATGTATAAATGAAAATCAATGTGGGGATGGAATTTGTTCAGATAGAGAATTTTGTGCTCAAGATTGTATTGAAGTTGTTGGAATAACTTCAGCATCAGATCAAGTAAACGCAGGAGAAGAAGTTCAAATCGGAGTTACCTTTAGAAACAATGGTGATTTTATTGTAGATACAATCGCTGAAGTTGGTATAGTTCCAAATGAATGGCGAGGCGTTATGTTTAATGCTCAAGAATCTACAGATAGAGCAGAATGTTGTCAAGGCAATAATTTTTACGATGCTAGGAATCTAAGATTAGCAGCTAATGGAGTACAAGAAGAAATAACATTTACATTCAATGCTCCAACTCCAAATTCTATGGATGCATGTCCAAGTCAAGGTGAAGAAGCATTACCAGCATGGTCCAATAATGGATTTACCATAGTTGCAGGGGCATTCAATCAATGCGGCGCAGGATATTTCTCTCAAACAACAAGTAATATTCAAGTAATAAATGAGCAATGCCCTAATGGCTTAGATGGAAGTTCACAAGAATGTAGTTGTAACCAAAACCAAGACTGCCAAAATGGTTTTATATGTAATCAAGAACAAGAATTAGGAGTATGTATTCAAGCTCCAATAGTACAAGAATGTAATATTCCAGATGGCTCTTCACAAGATTGCGATTGTGATTCAAATAGTGAATGTCCAAATAATTTTTATTGTGATCTAGGCCAAGGATTCGATGCATGTGTTCAAGAGCAAGCAGTTAATGAATGTAATAATGTTGGACAAATGTATTGCGATCAAAACAATGTATTTAGGTGCGAAGAAGGAATCAGACATAACGAAAAAATATTAGTTGAAGCTTGCACTCAAAGAGAAATATGTAATCAAAACAACAATCAAGCAGAATGTATTTCAAATGAAGATTACGATTTAATAATTGAATACTCATCATCATCAACAACAATTAACAAACAAAGAGGAGATAGCATCTTAATAAAAATAACTGGTATTGCTCCTAACTTAGAATTCGACCAAAACTTCTTTAGTGGCAATTGTAATGCCATGAGCTGCACACTTCAAGTAAGAGATGATGCACCCTTAGATACAACTAATATCGTATTAGGCCAAATCAGTCAAACAATCAAAATAATTCAAAACCCTCATATTTTATACATAACAAATGTCGATCAATTAGAAAAAAGATATGGAGATAACCAAGGTGTAAATGCTCTTTTAAAAAAGACATACGAAAAAGCAAGCGCAAATAGAGGCGTTGTATATGACTTAGATAGAGAAATAGACAACCACCCCTTTAGTTTCCCCTTTTCCAGATACTTTGAAAAACTAATCCCTCAACTTGATAACAACAGAAACGAATACGTAATTGCTGCAAGTAATTTCGTCCACTCCAAGTGTGATGGATGTAAAGAAGTATTGTTAGTAGGAGATGATTATGTTGTACCTAGTGCTGTAAGGGAAAGTTATTTAGATGAAAGTGAGTTAGGATACTATACTGACTTTAGTTTTACAAAAAGAAAATATGATGAAATATCTGATTTAGATGAAATGTTTGATGGTGATACCAAAAATTATTTTGTAGTTCCAGATGAAGATCAAACAACTCTCGAATTTGAAGAATCATTACAAACTCTAAGAAATACTTTAATGGCGCAATTTTTAGGGGCAGGAGATAGAGGAATTATCAGAGCATCTCAATTTAATGATCAAGAATTTGCTAATCACTTTAATGCAATAGATTCAATTGGAACAGAAAAAATAAATATTTTTGTAATAGGTACTCAAGATACAAACCGGATAGTTTCATTCTTTCCAATTGTATCGGAATTAAGCGAATCAGTAACAATTGATTCAAATCCTTGGGATAGAGAAGATGGTGGATTATTAATAATAAAATCAATGGATCCTAATTTTATAAATGCAATGGCCAATATGATTGATAGTAGGGCATACGAATATTATCATGCATCTTCTTTAGTACAAACTCAAATGAATGTTGAAGATTGTACCAATATTGGATTTATACCAGTTGCAGATGTAGTTGGTGATGTTTGTGAAATGGTAAACGATTGCTATTTTGAATCAGAGTGGGGTTGGTGTACTTTTGATACTGTAATGGTCTTTGCTCCGGTAGTTTCAGCAAAATGGGGTAAAGTTATAATAAAGGCATTTGATATAGGAGCGCCAGGAATAAGATTAGTTTACAAACTAGGTGCAGATAAAGCAGCTAATCTATTATCTCCAATGTTAAAATACAGTGACAATGTATTTAGAAAAGGAGTAATATTGTTAGATAAGATTCCTGTTGATAAGATTAAAGCTAAATTTGTTGAGAAGACTTTTAGATTGGTTAAAAAATTAGGTATTAATAGTGATGCAATGAGGGTTATTGAAAATAATTTAGATTTGAAAGGATCTGATGAAGTTTTATCAGAAATTATAAATGGTGTTGATGATATATCAAACCTTAGGGGTCATTTATATAATTTCCAATCAGCTCAAGATTTAAAAAACGTTTATCCAAATAATGCAATTCATCTAGAAAAAAAATTCAATGAAATAAGCTGGAATGATAATAGAGTTGATTTATCAACTAGAAATGTTGAATTCAAACCAGATATTATTGTATCCCATAATAACCAAATAATTGCTTATGAAGTAAAAAGCGTATTTAAAGGAAAATTAACATTACAAAATTGGATGGACGCAGAAAAAAAAAGTGGAGTAAATAGGTTTAGAAGACAATTAGAAAAATTAAATGAAGCAAAAAGATTAGGTGTTAATAATGGCGGAGTATCAGATATAAAAATAATTGTAACTGGTGGCTTAGATAATGTTGATGAAAGCGTCTTTAATTATATTGAACAAAGAGGTCTTGATATTGGGAGAGCTGATTTTATTGATGGACCTGCTTTAATAAATATTGGTGAATAAAATGGGAAATATGAGATTAGAATTTGATTGGTTAATTGATTCAAATTTATGGAATGATGAAAATTTGAAAAGATTAATTTATAATTTGTCAAAGGAATTCAATTTAGAAATTAATGAAAAAAATTTCACTCCAAAAAAAATATTTGATTATTATGATTCATTAGGTAAATCAAATCAAAAATATAATTGTAATAAAGAAAAAGTTGTAGAAAAAAAGATATCTACTAAAAATTATTTTGAAAGCTTATTAAATCTATTAATTATATGGAAAAGAATAGAATTAAATTTTATGGGTTATTTTGGATTTGGAGTAAGTAATGTAAATGAAGATTTTTATATTGTTGGTGGTTCTGAAGAAAATAGAGACATTTACAACTCAGAACTATTTTTATCACAATTATATTCAATATACAAAGTTTTTTGTAACATCTTCAATCCAAGATTAAATTTATTAAATTTAATGCATGACAATGTTGATATTTCAAAATATGAAAATCTTAAAACAGAAAATAACTATTACGAAAACTCAATCCCTGCAATAAAATTCATTCCTAAAGATGATCTAGAAAAAATTGAAGTTGATAAACTTCTAAAAGAAATTAAACCATTTAAACACGAATTTTCAGAAAACGGAGGTTTATTAATTCAATTAGTTAAAAAATATCCAGAAGATGATGATTTGCCAAAAGATTATTTTATTTCAGATTTCCTAAAACCAGGAGAAAAATTAACAACAGTAAATGACATAACTAAAAAATGAATAAAATACTAACCTTAATCATCGTACTCTTGCTCGCTTCCTCAGCTCTAGCTATAACAACATCACAAGAAACTGCATCAGTATCAAGATTAGTTGGAGAGACACCTCAAGATCTAATCAATCAATTAGATACTATTGAAATTGATCTAAACCATGCACAATACTATGGACAACAACCCTTTTTGTCTTCTGACACATTTGATGAAAAAGAAGATATGCTTCAAACAATCTTCAACAACAATCAAGAATCAACAAGCGATTGGAACTACAACAGTTTAGACATCGAAGATTTCATAACACCAAATAATGCCCATTCTCTTTTCATAATAGAAGCAGATGGAGAAGTTACACAAAATTCAATTAAATCAACCCAAGATAACACCCAACTAACTCCATCACAAACAAATCAATGGAGAGACGATTTCTCACATAACTATCCACTATTCTTATTAGATTCAGATTATGCAGGTCTAACAATTCCAAGACAAGAATCTTTCGTAACGCCTCTATCAAGATACTCACCAATTGTTGCTCCAACTTTTGTAAACTCACCTGAGTTTGTAAGAGCCTTCTTATGTAATATTGGAAATGGACAAACCATCGGTCACTCATTTAGAGAAGCAAGAAATAGGTATTTTGCCTACACAAACCCAAGCGAAGACGAACTAATTGGAATAACTTTAATGTCGTATCATCTTTACTCTAATCCACTAACTCTAATTAACCCAACATTTGATAGAGATCGATTAAATAATTATTGTAATGATGGAAAACTAATCGGTGAAGAAGAAAACCTGAACTTTAATGTTGCAGACCATGATGATTTTGATTTTCATCTAAATTTAGAGGTTGGTGATTTTGGTCAATTTGAACAAGACGATTACCTCTGGATCACAAATGTAGATGGACAATTAGACACTCAAAATGGATATATAGAACCTATATTTTTAATTTCAAGAGAGATCCCAAAAGATGCGATAATCACAGATTTTTCATATGAATTTGGTGAAGCAGTTGTTGGTGATGAAAATAGTGGAATTAATTTTCCAAATTTAGAAAACGATGAATTAGTAGATCGGTTTTGCTACAAAAATGAAATTGAACCAAGCGTTGATATTAAAACAACTCTATTAGAAAACAAGAAAGTAATCCTACTTACAGTAAGACCCCTTGAATTTACAAATTGCGAGCAAGGAATAATCAATTTGTATATGCAATTCTCATACAACTTAGATTACGTATCACCATCAAAAGTAGAATTTGATGAATTAAATTATAATCCTATTGTCGCTCCAAACAAAAATCAAAACATAATTGTTGATCTAAATTACCTTCAAAACCAGTTAAATGGTGAATTAGAACTATTTGAAAAAGAAACTTTAATCTATCAAAGATCTCTTGAAGATAGACCAAATCAATTAACCATTCCAATAACATCATCTAATCAAGAAACATTTACCAAATACAAATTAATTTACAAAGAAGAAGATCAAATTTTAGGAGAAAAAACTTTCGACATAGAAACCAAATTATTAGATTATTCCGTTACCACAAATTATGATCATCAAAACAATCAAGCACAATACACTCTTAACGTAATCAACAGAGATCAAGACCAAGAAGTTACAATGAAAGTCTCTTTAATCCATGATAACCAAGTGCTTCAAGAATCAACCCAAGAAATAACCTTCGAGTCAGGAAACAATCAAGTATCAAATCAAATTCAAATAGATGAAAATTTACAAATAGAATACGACTTAAGATTTGATATAACTTATAACAATAAACACAAAGTAATCAACGAAGTTGTAATAACAAACCACAAACCAATTCTTGAACCAATTGCCCCAATAACAAAAAAGATAGGGGAAGTAATTACAATTGAACCAAGAGCAACTGACCAAGAAAACGAACAAATTCAAATCACAATAAGTGACCCAATTGGAAATGATGGTGAATGGGATACCTCAAACGATCAACCAGACGTATATGAAATAACAATTACAGCAAGCGATGGGCAACTTCAAGACACCCTAATTTTACCAATAACCTTAGTTGAAAACAACTTGCCAATTTTAGAAGAAATAGCAGACATTCAAATTCAAGCTGGAGAAATAGCTAACATCTTTGCCTTTGCTACCGATGAAGATGATGACCAATTAGTATACTCAATTAATAATGATAACTTTGAACAAAACGAACAAGGTTGGTTTGTATGGGAAACAAATGATTTAGATTTTGGTGAATATCAACTAGAAGTTAGCGTATCAGATGGACTTAATCATGCAACAAGAGAATTCACTCTTAACATAATTCAAATATTTGAAGATGGCGATGAAGATGGAGCAAATGATGATGTAGATAATTGTCCCGTAGATCCAAACCCACTTCAAGAAGATTTAGATGAAGATGGCGAAGGCGATGTATGTGACGAAGACAAAGATGGAGACAACATCGAAGATATAGAAGATAACTGCCCATTAGATTCCAATCCAAATCAAGAAGATAATAACAACGATGGTGTAGGAGACGAATGCAGCGTAGATGATGATGAAGATAATGTAATAAACGAAAACGACAATTGTCCAAATGCACCAAACCCTAATCAAGAAGACCTAAACAACAATGGCGTTGGTGATGCTTGTGACGATACAGATAATGATCAAATCAATGATGACCAAGACAACTGTCCATTAATACCTAATCCTGACCAACCAGATGTAGATAGAGATGGCATCGGCGATGAGTGCGATGATGACGAAGATAATGATAATGTAATAAATGTATTAGATAACTGTAGGTTCGTTGAAAATCAAAATCAAGAAGACTTAGATGAAGATGGTATTGGAGATCATTGCGACAACGACAAAGATGGAGATGCAATTGAAAACGAACAAGACAACTGTCCACTAATAGCAAATCCTGATCAACTAGATACTGATAATGATGGCATTGGAGATGAGTGCGATGATGATGAAGATAATGATAATGTGATAAATGAATTAGATAATTGTCCACAAGATCCAAACCCTCTTCAAGAAGATTTAGACGATGATGGTAGGGGAGATGAATGTGATAGTGACATCGATGGAGATGGAGAAAGTAATAGACAAGACAATTGTCCTTTATTTGCTCCTAATTTAGAACCAAGATGCCATATTAATAATTTTGAAGATCAAGACAATTTAGATTCACTTGTTCCTGTGAATGGCATATGGGAAGTGCAAGATGGATCTCTTCATCAACAATCAGAAAGAGGTTCATGGAAAATTGCATATGCAAATATAGCGCCAAGGCAGGATTCAAAAATAAATGTAGATGTGTATTTCGAAGAAAGAGGAGCAGATAAAATTGCAGTTCTTTTTAGATATGATGCTCAAAGAGATGAAGGGTATGCAGTAACACTTACGCCTTCTGGAAATGACATGATCATTGTTTTGGAAGATTTTAAAGGAAGTGAGTATTCACGTTCAATTCGAAACGCAGAGCCAGGTTGGCAATATGGGTCATGGTTTCCGTTAGAGATAACATCGGATGAGATGGAAATTATAGTTACATTTAATGGAGAACGTTTGACGCAAGCATTCATTGGTAAGCACACTAATGGGTTAGTTGCCCTAGGAACATACAGGGGGCAAGCAAGTTTTGATAATTTTCATATCTGTCCTACTGGCCAAGAAGACTTAGATGAAGATGGTCAAGGAGATGTGTGTGATGGTGATATAGACGGTGATACAATTGAAAACGAACAAGACAACTGCCCAATCAATTCAAACGAAAATCAACTAGATACAGATAATGATGATCAAGGTAACATATGCGATATAGATATGGACAATGACAATGTATTAAATGAAAACGATAATTGTCCTAGAAATGCAAATCCAGATCAAGAAGATTTAGATGAAGACAATCGTGGAGATATATGTGATTCTGATATTGATGGTGATGTGAGAAATAACGAACAAGACAACTGTCCTCTAATAAGAAATCTTGACCAAGAAGATATTGATAATGATGGTGTTGGAGATGTCTGCGATGAAGATATGGATGGAGATAATGTAGTTAATAATGTTGATAATTGTAGAACAGATCACAACCCTAATCAAGAAAATTCAGATGATGATTTAAGTGGTGACGCATGTGATTCAGATATAGACGGAGATACAATAGCAAACAATAATGACAACTGCCCACAAATTTCAAACCAAAACCAAGCAAACTTAGATGACGATGAAGAAGGTGACGCATGCGATAACGACATAGATGGCGATAATGTAATTAATAATCTTGATAATTGTAAAAATGATCCAAATGAAGACCAAGCAAACTTAGATGAAGATAAATTTGGAGATGCATGTGATCTAGATATCGATGGAGATTTAATAAGAAATAATAGAGACAATTGTCCAGCTGTTAGAAATGGTAATCAAGCAAACTTAGACAATGATGAATTAGGAGATGCTTGCGATAACGACATAGATGGAGATAATGTAAATAACGAACAAGACAACTGCCCACAAAATCAAAACCAAGACCAAGCAAACTTAGATAACGACGCAGAAGGTGACATTTGCGATAATGACATAGATAACGATAATGTAAATAACGAACAAGACAACTGCCTACAAGATCATAACGAAGACCAAGCAAATTTAGATAACGACGCAGAAGGAGACGCTTGCGATAATGACATAGATGGAGATACAATAGCAAACAACAACGACAATTGTCAAACAATACCAAACCCAAATCAAGAAGATTTAGATAACGACAACGCAGGCGATGCTTGTGACGATTCAGATGCAGATGGACTTTTGGATGAGATAGATAACTGTCCATTAATAGAAAACCAAGATCAAGCAAATTTAGATAACGACGAAGAAGGAGACGTTTGTGATAATGATATAGATGGCGATACAATAGCAAATAATGATGATAACTGTCAAACAACACCAAATGAAGACCAATCAAACTTAGATAACGACAACGCAGGCGATGCTTGTGACGACGATGATGATAACGATAGAGTAAATGACAATGAAGATAATTGTCCACAAAATTCAAATCCAAACCAAGAAGATTTTAATGATGATCAAGAGGGAGATGTTTGCGATGATACTGACAATGATAGAGTTATGGATGATATTGATAACTGTCAATTAATGTTTAATCGAGATCAAGAAGACTTAGATGCAGACAATATAGGAAATGTTTGTGATAGAGATAGAGATGGTGATAATATATTAAACATTAATGACAATTGTATAAATATAGAAAATCCTAATCAAGAAAATTTAGATAACGACAATGAAGGGGATGTTTGTGATTGGGACATCGATGGTGATTTTCAAAGAAATGAAGAAGATAATTGCCCAATAAACAATAATAGAGATCAAGAAGATAGGGATAACGACAACCAAGGCGATGTATGTGATGAAGACATTGACGGCGATAGTGTGTTAAATGAAAACGACAATTGTCCAAATTCAATTAATCCAAATCAAGAAAACTTAGACAATGACGAATTAGGAGATATTTGTGATAATGATAGAGAAAATGATGGTATCTTAAATGTAAATGATAATTGTCAATATATAGAAAATAATGATCAATCGGACATAGACAATGATAACAGAGGCGATGCTTGTGATAATGACATGGATAATGATAATGTCTTAAACAATATAGATAACTGCCCACTAATTCAAAACCCTAATCAAGAAAATATAGATGGTGATGACTTAGGAGATATTTGTGACGATATCGACGATAGGGTTGATGAACATGTTGAGAATATCGAAGAAGATCCAATAGAAGATCCAATAGATCTAATTGAAGACCCTGTTGAGGAGTTTATTTGCAACAATCAAGATTGTTTGCCAGATTTAAGTATTGTTTCAATACAACTAATTAATCCTCAAGAAGTAATAGAATCAAATTTAGCAATTTATGAAATAGTGATAGAAAATATTGGAGATCAAAATCAAAGACATGTAACTTGGACAATTACTAATGAAAATTCAGGTGAAATAATCTTATCTGAAAATCCAATATATGAAATAAGATCTAATTCCATTTATTCCTTAGTTGTTAAAATACCTACTTTATGTGAAAATTTAATCTTTACAATAGATAGCAAGGATAACATAAATGAAAGAGATGAAAATAATAATATTATGGGGATTTCAAATGAACAAATTTGTCCTGAGCAACAATTAGAATGTAATCAAGACAATGAGTGTAATGAAATTGCAAGATGTATAAATCATGAATGTTTACCAGTGGCAGAACTTTTCATCGAAAACATAAGATTAACTAATCCTCAAGACACAATTAATGGACAAACAGCAATATATGATTTTGAAATACATAACCTTGGACAAATTACAGCAAATAATGTGAATTGGAAAGTAATAAATAAAGTTACAAATGAAGAATTATTTAGAAACGAACACCCAATTAATTCAATTGATCCAAATTCATTTTACAATGATTATGCAAAAATAAACAATCAATGTGTAGATCTAAGATTCATTGTAGACTTTGACAATGAAATACCTGAATTAAAAGAAACAAACAACTTTAAAGATCATAATGATAACGATATTTGTAATCTAGACCCATTAATAATAAATGACCCTTCATTGAGACAAAATTCAAATCCTTTACTTAACGAAAATTTATCAAATAATAATGTGAGAAGGGGATTTAGAATAGTTCCAAAAGACAATCCTTTAGAAAATCCCATAATCAAAAGACAAAAAACATCAAAAAAGAAAACTAAAACAAAAAACGATCCACTAAAACATTTCAGATACAGATTTGGCTAATTATGCGGATTTCTTCAAAAAAACAAAAAATCAACAATTCATCCTAAATTCTTTTAAATATGACTAAATATTGATCTATATGTTACTTAAAGATTTAGAAAAAATCCTCGATATTGCTGGATTTAATGAAAATACAGTAAGTCAAACCATGGGTTTAATAGGTCCAAGGTGGTCAAGAAAAGTATCTCAATTAAATATAAATCCATTCTCTTATCAATCCTTTTTCAATGAATTATATGAAAATTATGGACAACTAAATCCTCATGCATTACATCAAATGGTGCATTCTCAATTAGCAATAGATACTGCTAAGGTTAAAATATCAAAGGCAATTAAACATGATGATGAAAGAAGAGCATTAGAATTAAATTTAGGATCTAAAGAAAAATTATATCTCTCTCAAAGAACACTAGATGGAATAGAATTAATGTTAACTATTCAAGAAAGAAGATCAATTGAAGTTCCAGGATATATTAATGTGAATAAATTTGAAGGAAAAAATATTTATTTATTGGATGAAATTGAAATCCCTACAATTCTAAAAATAAAATCAGAATCAGATAACGAAGAACAAATAAGTTGTACTTTAGGTTTCTTTCAATATCTCTTTACATCTCTTTATGGAGGTAAAATTCCAGATAATCTTTCACTCCAAGGCATAGAAAATTTTGTATTAGGTTCTATTGATCAAGAAAGTCAAGAAAAACTTGATATTTCTTATAAATTCTCCAATTGTAACTCTCTTGGTGATTATATTATCTCCAATGCAAACCATTTTGCTATTTCAACAAGAGATAATATTTTTTCCAATTTTTTTTCACATGATTTTTTAAATAAAGTTCCAATCCACACTCATCCGCAATTAGAATCAAGATTAAATGATAACAGATATCCATCTGAAGAAATAGTCTTTTTAGAAGAAACTAACTTTTTTGTTTCACAAAATGGTGGAAAAACAAGACTTCCATTTCAATTAATAGCCACAACTTATGATTCTAAAAAGTGGATTACTGCATATAGTCTTGATGATGAAGAAAATTATCATATATCTATTTTTCAAATCTAAACAAATATCACCCACAACCATTATAAATAAACCCCACAATTTAACTAACAATGGAAATTAACAATCAATTATGGCTCTCACCAATGGAAGGAGTCTCAGACTTAGGCTTTAGAAAACTTTGCCACAAACACGGCGCAGACCTAACATTCACGCCTATGATTAGAGCTGACGCTCTAGTTAGAAACAACAAAGCAACTCTAGATCTAATTGACACTCATCTTGCCTCTGTTCCAACTGGAATTCAGCTATTAGTATCAAAACCTCAAGTTCTAAAAAAAGCCTTAGAAATCATAACTAAGAAACGAGAAGAAAACGATCCAATTTATCTAAATATCAAATGCATCGATTTAAATTTTGGCTGCCCCTCAAAAGAAATAGTAACAAGAGGAATGGGACCAGCCTTATTAAAAAGAACAAATCGAATGAAAGAATTATTATCAACACTTAAAGAGTTCTCACCAGTTCCATGTGGGATCAAAATCAGAATTGGACTAAACAAAAGAGAAAAAAACAACAAAATCTATCTAAATGTTTTAAAGATTGCAAACGAACAAAAATTAGATTGGATCACTGTGCATCCAAAAAGAGTAGATCAAACATCGCAAGATCCAATTGATTTAGACGCACTAAAAGAAATAATCCAAAATGCCACAATTCCAGTAGTAGGAAACGGCTTTGTAACAACCGGAGAAAAAGCAAAATACATGCTTGATATGGGATGTAGCGCCGTAATGATCGCCAGGGGCGCAATTGGAAATCCTTGGATTTTTACAGAAATAAAACACTTCTTAGAAACAGGCAAAGAGTTAGATATGGAAAAAGACTTTGAAAAAGCCCTAGGAGATTACTTCGAGATAGCTAAAAAATACAGAACTAAAGATAAAGTCTTCAATTTCCACAAAAAAACATTTCTATTAAGACAAAAAGGCGATATGGCTTATCATTCCCCTAGTAGGATTTATTGAAAAACTTTACTAGCTTTAATTACAAATTTTCTTGCAAATTCTAAGCTATCTTTAGCATCTTGGGGCAATATTTGAACAGCTCGATAAACAGAATCATTTCTTAAAACTCTATAATAATCAAAATTTGAAATATCTTCTTTAGAAAAATCATTTTCATGAAATTTAGCAACAAAACTAATAGTAGCTTCATGTGAATATGGTTTATAACCTTTAATTGACATCAATCCTTGGGCAGCTTCTCTAACGGCTTCATATGCATCCTCAAAAACAAATTTAGCACTTTTTGTAGTTATTTCTTTGTCTTTAACATAATCCAATCTATCTTTAGCTTGAGACAATAAAGCCTGACCTTCTTGTGGATCGGGCGTTTTTTTCTTAACTTTTCCTATTTTAATAAATGATTCAAATTTCATTAAATTACCTTTAAATATCCATGTAAAACAATTCCATTTACAATACTATTTTTAAATTCATTGGAACTTTTTTCAAGTGAGCTTAAAATAATAAAATTTATTTTTCTATTTAATAATTTTTCTACTTTTCTAATATATTTATTAAAACTCTCATTTCCTTTTCTATTAGAAATAATTAAAATATCGATATCACTATTTTCAATATCTTCTCCCTTAGAAAAAGAACCAAATAAAACTACTGTTTTAGCTCTAAATGTGTTTATTATTGATTTTATTACTTCATATCTTTCCAATCTATACAAATTAAATATTTTCTTATAGAATAAATAAGAATCAGATTCTTGATTTGCTTTAATATTACTAGTAATTGGAGTTTTTTCAACTTTAACTATGCCATATTGTTCTAATTCCTTAATTGCATTTACGCCAGCAGTTGTAGAAATTCCACTAGATAAACTAATTCCACGTAGATGAAATGATTTATTTGGTTCGTTAAATATTTTTTCAGCTACTTTATATACAGATTCTCTAAAAAAGAGAATTTTTCTTTTGTCTTTTTTTAATAACATCTGTTATTTAAAAAACACGCTTGTTATTTAAATGTTACGGTCATTTTAAACATAAAAACAAAACCCCTCAAAGTTCTAACTTAGGACTTTAAAATCACATATCTTTATATATATTCATAGTAAAAAAAAGTAGATGCGATATGTGGTTACTATTGTTTTAATTGTACTTCTTTTTGGAATTTTTAAAGTAACTTCTACTGTGAGTGTAGCTCAAGTACGTGAGCTCATAGACGAAATAGGTGGATTTGCCAATAGTGTTGCACGCCCAGTATTCATTGAAGGAGATATTGATGCAGCAGCAAAACAACAAATCAAAGAAGGAGTACAAAATGAATTAAAAGCGCCATTTCGAGTACTTTCTTGGAATATGTATCGTAACCACTACCCAAATAAGATTGAAAAAACATTAAAGAAACTTATCGCCAATCACGACATTATTCTTTTACAAGAAGTACCAGTGTATGAAAAAGAAGCATTTTGGGAAAGTTCTCTTTTTGAAGGATACTCTATCAATTTCGCTCCATATCATCAAGTACATCAATCAACACCTCTTTACAATTTCACTCAAACTGGGCAGATGAGCGCAGTTCGTGGAAAAGTAATTGAACAAAAAGCATACAACATGCCAACAATCACAAGGTACAAAATTGAAGGACAAACTCTTAAACGAATAGTATTATATTCCAAAACGCAACTAAGTGATGGACGTAATGTAGGAATATATAACATTCATTTAGAGAATAGTGCAGGTCCAAAATCAAGAGCAAAGCAAGTAAAATATGTGTTTGAAAAAATCAAAGAAAATAATGATGATATTGTAATTGTGGGTGGAGATTTTAATTCAATATTTGGGTCATTTGTTGAGAAGGGATTACAAGTTCTTAGTAATGAAGGTTTTCAAAAATCATTTAAGAAAGAGTTCAGGTTATTTCCAAGATTAGACTATTTCTTTGTCAAAGGAGCAAATTTTCAAGAATACAAACTTAAAGGAAGCGGATCGGACCATAGTCCTATTGGAATGAAAGTTAACTAAATATTCCTAATATCCTTATTTAGTTTCATGTTTTTATGACCACCTTAGAAGAAAAAATCAATTGTAAGGTAGACATAAAAAATATTTTAAAATTAAGCAGGTGTCTACAAAATCGAGATGCAGACACTTTTTGATTTTCAGCTGAATCTCAATAAATTAACTTTGTATTTCATTTAGCGTTGAGTATAGACAAATATTAATGTAATTCTCGTTGCTCTCCAAGAACTTCTAACAAAACATCAAAATACTCCTCAGCGCCTTGTACAATCACTCCTTGTAATGCTTTCAAAATCGCAGGATCTTTTTTACGTATATTGCTGATTAAATCCTCTTTTGTCTGAAAAATATGATGGATTTTAACTTTTGAAATGACATTTATCTTATGAATTTCTTCTCGTAATTTTGCGAATTTTTTCTGTTGAGCTACAAACACAACATCAATATCATTTGGTTTTTCTTTATGAATAATTGAACCAAACAAGATAGCACAAGATGCACTTTTGATTTCAGTAATTCTATTTACCCACATCTTCACCCTATTTGGTGACATTCGTATCTGTTCTTGTATTGCATACGCTAAAAGCGCTCGTACATGCTCTTTTTTTGGATGAAGACGATACGTATTAGCGCTTCCCACTTTCTTTACACGTATGAACTTATCATCTGCAAGAGAGCGAAGTAGTTTTAACGCTCCCACTCGACTTATTCCCAGTTCTGTTGCTAAAAGCTGAGGGTACACATCTGTTAAGGGATTTTGTAAAAAAAATAAAAGCCCTTTAACGTGGTTTTGTGTTATTCTTTCCATTGTATCACCATACTGTGCTTTCGTTTTCAGTAATTGTAAGGATTTCTTGTGCAAGATTTTTCATTTCTGTTAATAGATCTTTATCAATTGCTCCTTCTATGCCATATTGAAACCGTTCTCGAAAACCACGAAGACCTTCTTCAACGTCATAACTCATAATTTTCTCCAACTTTTCAATTTCAAGTGGAAAACTTCCTTTTTCAATCAACGTAGCTACTAATGCAAACGTACAATCCTGATTCTCTGTTTCAAATCCTTCTTTTATGAGTAATGCTAAAAAACAATGATACACAGCATAGAAGATAGTTGGAGCACACCATCTCGTATATTTTCCTTTCTCCAGATAGTCACATGCTTGTAAATTCTCTTTTGCAGTACTAATATGTTTCATAGCAGTGCCAACATTTGGCGGTATTTTCTTCAAACCTTTATTTGCCTTTGTGAGACACCATTCAATTTTCTTATCATAATTCATTTTTTAGCCTCAAAAACCCAGAGTTACATTTGTGTAATTCTAAGTTACATATAAACCTTTCGGTTTGTTACTTGATTTTTTAAACAAACAACCAATACATCTCACCCGCCGGGTAGATAAGATTTTGTGACACAAGGACGTGTACCTAATTGATAAGAAAATTAAAATTAATCAATACATTATTTCTTTCTTTTTATAAGATAATGAGCTATGGCAGCTGAACCTATCAAAATTAAAAAAACATAAATTAAACTTTTCAAATTGGTAACAAAACTTCCAAGTAAAGCCAATAAAAAACAACGTACAAAGGAAGTAATAAAACTAATTGAATAAAATCTTTTTTTTTCAAAATGCATAATTCCTGCAGCATAAGAGATAATATCTGAGGGATTATAAGGTAAAATTCTAATCCATAAAATCAAAGAATCATATCTTTTAATTTTAAAAATTATTTTTTTAACCTTTTCCTTTGAAAAAAAAGCACCCCATTTTCCCTTAATTTTAACTCCAATATGATAAACTAAAATAGACCCTACAAACAACCCTAACCCACTAATCAAACCAGTTATTTTCCATCCATAAATACTAGCAGCTGAAATAACAATTAATTCAGCAGGTATTGGGGGAATAACTACTTGAAGAACCATGAC
>Ga0233439_10001389_pt1 | contig 31084 bp, 25 predicted proteins | sample SI_123_September_6_FD_182713 | JGI IMG/M metagenome (GOLD analysis project Ga0233439, IMG submission 182713) | Seawater microbial communities from Saanich Inlet, British Columbia, Canada - SI_123_September2016_100_MG | ecosystem: Environmental > Aquatic > Marine > Inlet | place: Canada: British... | reverse complement strand
ACATCCCCTTCCTTGTCAGGGTTTTCTTGAGGACCCCGCCGGGCCTTTTCCCATTCTGCTTCGGTGGGTAGTCGTTGGTTACGACTACGGCAATAAGTTTCTGCTTCATACCAGGTGACGCGAGTCGCCGGACAATGGTCACAGGATGAGGCGGAACTTCTTTCGTAATGAGAATCAAAGGTCTCGTACTTCTGATTACTGACTTCAAAATGGTCCAGGTAAAAATCATCCAACCAGACTTTATGTGCAGGGCGTTCTGCTGAGGTGCCCTGATCGGTGCCCATCAAAAACTCCCCGGCGGGAATCAGGGCTTCCTCTGAAGATTCTACATGGTTGACCATCATTATCAGCACTATGAAAGTATGAATAATGTTTTTCATATTCTTTTATGTCTCCGCGGGAGCATTAAACAATACCTTTTCACCTGAGCTATCGGCGTTTACGCCGATTCGCGAATGGTCTTTAAAGGTTTATCGCGGATCACATCCAGACTGCTCAAAATACCAGTAGTCACTGTGATCAAAACTGCAAACCCAAATGCCCAGACAACCGTGACCGGTTGAACATGCCAATCGGATTTAATCATATACTTCATCACTGCCCAGGAAAGCCCCTGTGCGAGGCCAATGCCTACTAGAGCAGAAATGATTCCCAATGTGATGTATTCGATTCCTAAAATGGAGGCGACCACCTTGCGCCGGGCACCCAGTATTTTTAGTATCGCTGACTCCTGCAAACGCCTGAACTTGGTGGAAGCGATGGAGCCAGAGAGAATGAACAGTCCTGCCGCAATTGCGAACCCTGACATGAAATCGACTAGGGTGGTCAGTTTGGATACATTGGCCTCAATGGTGTCGACAATATCGCGTGTGCTCACAGCAGTAATATTTGGCAAGGCCTCAACAACTGCGTGTTGCAGTTCCAACTCTTTCTGATCAGAAACATTGACCGTTGCGACATAGGTGAGTGGTGCGCCCTGGAGTGCTCCGGGAGAATAGATCATGTAGAAATTTGTGCGCATATTTCGCCAGTTTACTTTGCGAATGCTGGTAACCGTAGCTATAACCGGTACCCCTTGAATATCAATAATGAGTTCCGATCCAATTTTAGCGTTCAATCGCTTTGCCGCATCCTGCTCCAGAGACACTTCGGCATTTTTTGCCCGGACCTCATCCCACCACTCCCCTTCGATAACTTCATTGTCTTTTGGCGGAGGCCCATTCATATAGGTCAAAACAAATTCGCGGTTGATGAACCATTCTTCCCGTCTTTTATCCTTATAGTTCCAGTTTTCCATCAGCTTGCCATCAATGCTGTGTAAGCGTGACCGCACTAGAGGCGTTAGGGTTCGCTCCGCTTCCGGGGCTACCCGATCCAAAACCTGAGTGAAAGTTTCTGTCTGGTCGTGCTGAATATCAATGAAAAAATAATTGGGCGGACTCATCTCTGTATTCTTATTCAGCATGGTCAACATATCCATTTGTACCAGACGAACAGTAAGAATGAGCATAATACCCATACCGAGGCAAGTGATGATGGAGGTCGCCTGATTGTTAGGTCGCATCAGATTGGCAAGGCTATAGCGACGAGTCATTGACCCGGAAGGGGGAAAAACTTTCAGAAGTTTTAAAAGAAGCAGGGATGCCAATGCAAATACCCCTGCTGAAATCGCCAGGGCAGAAAGAAAAATCAGGCCGCGCTTAATGGATTCTGCCTGCCAGCAAATCATCACCGCCAACCCCAACCCCAGAACTATGGCGGAAACCCATCGTTCCCATAAGCTACCCTGTTCTTCTTTCTCAAAGTTTCTGCGGAACAGGCGAAGAGGTCGGGTTTTCACAGCTCGGATCAAAGGCCATAAGCAAAACAAAAGTGTGGTCGCGCAACCCAGAAGGAGAGATTGCAAAGCCGGAACCCAATAGAAGACCGGCTCCAGTTTTAAATTTATCAATCCTTCCATTTTGGGTGGAAGCAGGAATGTGAGTGAAAAACCTATAGCCACACCTAACACACTTCCTGCCAATCCCATTAACATGGATTGAAGGAGATACACTTTAAACAGGGTCCTGGATGAAGCTCCAAGGCAACTCAATATCGCCAGGGTGTCGAGTTTTTGCGCCATGAAAGTTCTAATAATCATGGCGACACCGATCCCTCCCATTAAAAGAGCAATGACACCGAGTGCCCCCAGGTATTGGCCCATTCGCTCAATGGAACTGGACAAAGAAGACTGCATGTCCTTATAAGTGCGAATAGAGATAGACTTGTCGGTCAATCCACGTTCCAGAAGGACCAGAGCTTTTTCCAAATCAAAATGCGAAGGCAGTTGAATAAGGGTGCGATGTTTGATTCGACTTCCAGGTTGAACCAAACCCGAAAAGTCTAGAGAAGCGCGGGAAATAAATACACGCGGGCCGATGCTGAATGCTCTTGAAATGCGATCCGGTTCCGAAAGGACCACACCGTTGATTCGCACTTCAGCTTTTCCTAGCGAAAACGTGTCTCCCAGCTTTAGACCCGTTTTTATCAGAAAAGAAGGGCCTACCACCGCTCCACCTTTGGCTAATAACTCAGCCAGGGGTTTTTCCGGTTTAATTTGAAGTTCCCCATAGAAAGGGTATTGCGGGCCGGTAATTGAAACGACTTTGAGTTCGGTAATCAAAGAAGATGATTTTATTTTATTTTTAAAGTCTTGGAATTGCGCCATGCCATGCAATTCTTTAATAAAGAGGAACTGGGTTTCTGGAGGCAAAACCTGTTTCTGGATATCCAGGTCTTCTTTGTTTTGTTGCCAACTCCCTTTAATGGCGAGGTCCGCAGATAGAAGTCCCTTTGCCTGGCCTTGTATGGTTTCACTCACCAGGTTGGAAAAACTTTTCACTGTCATCACCGCCCCCACACCTATGGCGATACAGAGAACAAAAAATAGCATCCTCCGCCATGCTCCACGTGTCTCGGAGAGGAGAAGTGCAAAAAGTTGTCGAAGATTTAATTGTTTCATGGATTCAGTTTGTCCGAAATAATTTGCCCATCTGCAAGGGTCAAAATACGTTCAGAGCGTTCGGCGACATGCTGTTCGTGGGTCACCAGAATGATGGTTGCCTGCTTTACTCGATGCAGTTCCAGCAGTAGCTCGATAATGCGATCGCTATTTTTAGAATCGAGGTTGCCTGTGGGTTCATCCGCGAGAATGATATCGGGTTCGTTCACAAATGCCCGAGCCAACGACAAGCGTTGTTGTTCTCCCCCTGAGAGTTGAGCGGGATAATGGTGCAGACGGTCACCCAGACCGACTGTGCCTAAAAGGTCGGTAGCTTTTTTGGTTGCGCCAGGGGTGTTGTTCAGTTCGGCCGCGAGCACCACGTTTTCCAACGCAGTTAAAGTAGGAATAAGGTGAAAATTCTGAAAGATAAAGCCGAACCTTTTTCCGCGTAAGAGAGCGAGTTCATCCTCATTGAGTTGGGTGATATCCTGCCCATCGATCATAATTTGACCGATGGTGGCGGTGTCCAATCCTGCGATCAAGCTGAGCAGAGTAGTTTTTCCACTCCCCGATTGGCCAGTGATGGCTAAAAACTGGCCAGTGGGAACGGTGAGGTCGAAAGATTTCAAGATTTTGACCTCGTGTCCGCCTCCATACAAAGTTTTTGCCAAACCTGTTATTTCAATCACAATTCATCTCATTAGAAGTCATATTATAGATGCCATATATTGTATTATAAAAAGATGCGAAAGATTTTGATAAACTTTAATCTAACATTCCGGGTGGTATTTTTGCTCGGGGCATTTGCTGTAGGGTTTCCTACAACAGTTTTAGCTAAGGAGAAATCTGTGGTTTTAGCATTTGGGGACAGTTTGACGGCAGGGTATGGTGTGAAAGAAGAGGAAAGCTTTCCTTCCCGATTGCAATTGAAGATCACCTCTGCAGGGTTTCCGCACCAAGTGATTAATGCTGGAGTGAGTGGTGATACCACTGCGGGAGGAGTGCGACGAATCCGCTGGTTGATGAAGCATGAGCCAAACATTGTAATCCTGGCACTTGGTGCCAATGATGGTTTGCGAGGACTTCCTGCCGATGAAATGCAGAGAAACCTGGAAACCATGATCGAAATTTGCCACGAGAATAATGCCCGGATTTTACTTGCAGGAATGAAAGCTCTCCCTAACTACGGCGAAGATTATATGCGGGAATTTGAATCGGTTTTCCCGAGTCTTGCCGAAAAATATAACTTGGATTTTCTTCCCTTTTTGCTGGAGGGGGTTGCCGGAGAACGCGAATATACCCAGCCTGATGGATTACACCCTATTGCCTCGGGTTACCGTATTATCACAGATCGGGTCTGGGAACGCCTCGAACCCATGCTTAAGCGGAGCGCCTCCGTTGACTAGTCGCTATCTATTGTGACGGTAGAACTTTTAGTCTTTTGCATCCTCAATCCAATTCATGAGTGAATCGTAGGCAGTGCCGGATTCCAATACGGTAAAAGCTTGTTCAAGTCCTTCCTGCGCCGTGGAAAACAATCCGCAAAGATGAGCTAGTGTTCCTGCCTGACTGGCGATTTGCAGGCTGGCGGGTCCTTGCCCCGTCTTCAATGCGTTTTCTCCCATTTTCGCAAGGATTTCAAGGCTGGGTTCTATTGATTTTAACTCTTCATGGGCTTCTGTGATGCGCTGTGCTGTTTTCTCTGTATACAAAGTTTTCAGGGACAGGTTTATTTGTTCCGCTTCGTCAGTTCCATTTTGGACAAACACTTTTGTTTCTTTATGAACGCCGAACAAAGTAGTTCCCTCCATGCCATTTCCGATGATCACCTTATCGAATGGGCTGAGTTTCCCGATTTCGGTGAGTGCTACCTCATAACCCCGGTGGAAATAGGTGGTGGCTAAAATATTTTGACGAGCCTGGACGGGTAGAAGAATTTTTTCCAAGGTAGCCAGCATGGGACGTTTGACAATTTCAATGCGTAATGATCGCAAAGCCTCTAATTGTGGCAGGGTGACTGCGGTATTGAGATAACCAAACTGGTATTTTTCCAGCAACGCCAGGCGTTGTTTTCCTTCTCCAACTTCATAATGATTCTGCAGAATCTGCTCGAAAGTGATGCCAAATTTGGGCGGTAACGGAAGGGCCGAGTGTCCATAAACCGGAAGGCCAAGCCGGGCTATTACGGGAACTGCATAAAATCCAAAATAGGGAATACGTTGGAATCCATCAAAGGGGTCGGCGATTTGCAGGAGCCTATTGATATCCACTTTGACTGGAGAAATACGATTTTGCAAGGCTCGCCAGTAACCGATGTTTTCCGGTACCGTTTCAAGTTTCATGCGTGCGGCAATGAGAAAAACGCCGGCACGTACTTTTGAAACCTGGTCATCAAGAATCATTAACAAGGCATCTTCTGCCTCCCCTTCGGTCAGGTCTTTGCTCAAGCGGGGGCCTGCGGCAATTTTTTGCAGGTATTCCTTCATTCTGCTTTCGGGGTCAGCCACTTTTCGCAGTTTCCTTTCTAAGACGGGTCAATTAGAGTATGATAATAACTCTTAACTTATAACAAGTTGTAATATTTTTCCCCGGTGCTTATGCAGGTTTCTTATTCAGCCGAATCGGCTCTTGATTCGACCCTTTTGCGCAATGATTTACGGGTGTTGTTGGTTTATCCCAATACGCGAGATGTGGCCATGGCCAATTTGGGTTTTCAGCAGGTTTATTCGCTGTTAAACCAGATTGATGGAGTGGAATGTGACCGCTATGCTTTTCCAGTCGGATGGAAGCCTGAAATGCAATCGCTGGATCGAGAGGCGTTGCGCTCCATAGAACTGCAACAGCATCCTTTAGAATTTGATGTCATCGCGTTCTCCATTTCTTTTGAGCCGGACTATTTGAATGCCGTTTTAGCCTTGAAATACTTTGGCATCCCTCTGGGTCGGGAGGAACGGGACGCTTCGCACCCGATGATCACCGCAGGAGGATCGGCGATATTTATCAACCCTGAACCGTTAGCAGAATGCATGGATGTTTTGTTTATCGGTGAAGGGGAAGGGATGGCCGAACGCTTTTTTGGTCTGCTTCGGGAAAATGAAGACAAGGATCAGTTTTATGAGCGTGCCGTTTCCATTCCCGGAATTTATTTGCCACAATTTTACCGTCCCAGAATGAATCATGACCAGCAGGTTGGAGTTTCTGCGCTGGAGGGGTTTCCTTCCCGTGTCGTGCGCCATTGGGTGGAGCAGGAAGAATCGCTATGTACGCACTCAGTCCTGCCGGATGAAGATTCCACTTTTAAGGATATGGCGTTGATGGAGGTAACGCGAGGGTGCATTTGGGCCTGCCGATTCTGTACGGCAGGTTTTATTTACCGTCCGCCGCGCCTTCCTGATTTGAACAAAACTTATAGTTCTATGGACACCTTGCTCACTGGAATGGGAAAGTTGGTGAAGACAGTGGGCCTGGTCGGCCCCTCGGTGACCGATCATCCTGACCTTCCCGAACTGGCACGTAAAATAACAGAAGAAGGCAAAACGCTTTCGTTCTCTTCCCTGCGCATGGAGACGCTCACTGATGAATTGGTGGATTTGATTCTCAAGAGCGGACAGAAAACTTTGACGGTTGCTGTGGATGGACCCTCGGAGAGAATGCGCGATGTTATCAATAAAGCCGCCACCGATGACTTTATTGTCGAGAAGTGCCGATTTTTAACACGCAAGGGAATTTTACATTTAAAAATCTACTCCATCATTGGACTCCCTCTTGAAACTGAGGAGGATATTGACCAGTTCATACGGTTGGTCGAGCGGGTGCAGGAGGGTTATGTCGAGGAATGTCGTTCACTGGGGCGTATCGGACGAGTGACCATTAGTCTGAGTCCACTAGTGCCTAAACCGGGAACGCCTTTCCAATGGCACCCAATGGAAAAAGTAAAGAGTTTGAAGAAGAAGTTTGCCCGAGTAAGAAAAGCTTTAGGAAAATTGCCGCATCTGAAAATGAGTTTTGGTTCCCCGAATGAAGCTTACCTGCAAACCTATTTATCACGGGGAGACCGGAATGCACATGTTTTTTTCAAAACCTACCTTAATAACGGTCACGATGCCAAGAGTGCTTTAAACAAACATTCCGTGGACCAGATTGTATACCGTCAGTATGAAAAGGATGATTACCTTCCCTGGGATATTGTGGATCATGGCTACCGCGATGACTTCCTTTGGGAGGACTATCAGCGCGGGTTGAATGCCGTGCGTACTCCCGTCTGCGATACCTCTATCTGTAAAATCTGCGGTCTCTGCCACTAACTACTAGGCGTAGAGTGAGTTTCCCCCTGATATGAGGACGTTATATTTTTCTTTAGTCTTCGTGACCCGGAGGGGAATTGGTTTTTCTTCTCTTTATTGAGTATTTTGATATGTCTTTTGATATTGAAAAGATGAATAAGCTTCCCGTCGAGGCGCGGTTCTTTGATGTGAACGAACTTTGGTATTCCATGAACCGTTGGGTGGTCCGTCTGTTGTATCCCACCTCAGTGACTCCCAACCAGATCACTTTTCTTTCCCTTGTTTTTGGTTTGGTTTCAGCCGGTTTTTATATTTCAGAAATTCCTAATGCTTTGGTTTGGGGCGCAATTTTTCTCTATGGAAAAGTATTTCTCGACAATGTCGATGGCAATCTCGCAAGAGTGAGGGGAACCACATCGCGGTTTGGCAGGTTTCTCGATTCGCTTGCCGATTTTCTGGTTACTGTGCTGGTTTATATTGCTGTGACAGTAGTTTTGGTGCGAACTACGGGAATGCCGGAATATTGGGTATTGGGACTGCTTGGAATGATCGCCTGTTTTTTGCAAAGTACCTTTTTTGTTTTTTATCTGGTCCATTACACCTCTCGGGTGGGTTCGTATGAGAAAAACAGGGTGAATGAAAGTGTGACCGAAGAGGACCGACGCAGAGTGGAGGAAGGAAAAACAGACCCTTGGGACTTACGACTGCAAACCCTTTTTGTTTGGGTCTATGGCTGGCAGGATAGGGCGGTGGAACAATTAGACTTGTTGTGCAGAAGCCTTGCGCGAGTGAAAAATACAGAAGAGGCCTTGCAAAACTGGTATTCCGACCAGAAATTTTTAGCATGGATCAGTCCTTTATGTTTATGCACCAATAACGTCATGATGGTATTTTTTTCTCTAGTGGATCAATTGGAAATGTTTATGATCCTGCTTGTATCGCTCATGAACTTGTATGCGCTCGGTCTGCTGGCATGGAAAATCAGGACATGCAGGTAGAATTCTTCTAATCGGGAAGAGCCTGTTTGAGAGGTTTTTGGTAACCTACCAGTTCGACATAGCCTTTTCCCAATACGGGTTTTCCATTAAGTTCCCCCTTTATAGAGACGCTTCCTTCCCAGTATGAACTGGATATGGAGCGCAGGTTATAAAGCTCCTGATCTGAAAAATCGGGAATGATATTGAGTTTTCCTGCGGGCAGGGAAATAGTCCAACCCGCGGGGTAGGTGGCACCTGTATGTGGACTGGTCCAGAATTTTTCAGGTGAGATGGAAAACTCGTGATGGAGGATGTGACGGGATTTCCCATCGGGCAATATCAGGGTTCCGCTGGAATGAGGGTCTTTGCCGCCATTTTGGTCGCGCAACTGGTAAAGCATGATTTCGGTCTGATTATCGAGTTTTATGGAAAACCAATCCCAACCCACCAGATTTTTATTTAATTGATTACTGGAAAATTCATGATCCATCCAGCTGGTTCCCTGAACCGGAATAGCCTCACCTTTAAGGAAAATTTGTCCGGTGGTTTCCATGCGGGGGAAAGAAAAATAATGCGAGGCGTTGCCAGAGCCACTTCCTTTTTTGCTGATTCCTTCCTTGCCGTGCAGGATTCTATTTTTTATTGGCATTAGCTTCAACTGGAGCCCTGTTCCCTTCTCTACGGCCTGCAAATGATGAGAGTTTTCCTTAAACGTAAGGCTCCAGTCTTCATTCCAAACATGTAGCTGGTTGGAATCTGCACCAGCATTTTTGATTCCTCTCCGGTTGATGCGCTCGAAGAAATGGAATTTTTTGTTATTAATATCTGACACAGTCATGTGCGCGAAATAGATATTATCTATTTTCCAGGAAGAAGGATTATCTATCGGATTTTTTTTTTCGAGTCCCACCCGAAAGAAAGTGAGTTGGTAGCCAAATGTCTGTTTTCTTTCACCAGCCAGATTGCCAGTGTAATACCACCATTCGATGCGGAACTCATCATGCGAGAAGTCATCGCGGGGAAACTGGTAAGAGTAACCGGGAAGTGCCTGTTTGAACGGAGCGGAATTTTCCGTTTCTGCTTTTGCAGGCGATGTGAGGCAAAACAAGACCAGAAACAAGATGGCAAGGCGCATAGGTCTTAAGCTCCTGAGGAAAAATTCCGTTAATTATACAATAGAATGGTTAAATTCAGTCAGGGTTCGGTCTGGTTCTGTTGGGTAATAAAAGGTATACTTTGGATTGCTAATTTCGTTTTCCCTTCATGCTGGATTCCATAAAACCACGATCACATCTTGTTGATGTGGCGTGCACGCAAACCTAAAACTAATAATCAATGCGTATTGGCGTAACCGGGGCAAAAGGTTTTATAGGAACGCATTTGGTATCTGCGTTAAAGAAGCGGGGGACAGTGGTCACACTTCCACGTCGAAAAGGATTCCCCAGCAAACAGGATCTCAAACAGTTTGTCACAGGCACAGACCTTTTTTTTCATCTGGGCGGGGTCAACCGGGGAACGAATGAAGAGATTCTTAATGGAAATATCATTGCCACCTCTCGCCTGTTAGAATCTATTTTGAATGAAGGTAAACCTTCTGCTCGTATGGTCTTTGCGTCTTCGGCGCAGACTTACTCATTGGCAAATTGTAAAACACCTATTCGTGAAACAAAGAAAGCAACACCGGATACGGTGTATGGGGTGAGTAAGCAAAATGCGGAAAACCTTATTAAGATTTCTGGGATTCCCTATACAATTTTGAGATTGTCGAATGTTTATGGGCCGGGTTGCAGGCCGAATTACAATTCTGTCATTGCGACATTGTGCTATAGAGCGATAAAGGGTTTGCCATTGCTGATCAATGGCGATGGTCGGCAAGGCAGAGATTTTGTGTATATCGATGATGTGGTGCAGGCTTTCACTCTTGCCGGGTTTATAAATGTTCCCGGTTCGGGAAAAATTTATAATATAAGTTCCGGGCGGATGGTTGCAATAAAACAAATTGTAAAACTAATCTGTCGGAATTATAAAAACACAAAGGCTGAATTTTTAATGGATAACAAGCAATCGGAAATTTCCTATTGTTGCGATCCCTCAAGATTTTCAGAGAAATATGGTTGGCGACCTCGGGTTTCTTTATCCAAAGGGATTGAGCAGACTCTGTCCTATTATGGGAGGAAAAAGAAAAAGTGAAGAAATATGATATTCAGGATTTGGACAAGAAATCGGATGAGAGAGGTTGGTTGATAGAAGTTTTGGGGGGTGAACTGCCAGAGGGATGCCGGGAGTTCGGGCAACTTCATGTTTCGGTGGCCTACCCTGGAAAAGTGAGGGGAAATCATTATCATACGCGCAAGGTGGAATGGTTTTGTGTTCCGACCGGGACCGGCCAACTTTTGCTGAAAGATCGGGAAACCGGAGAGACCCGCGAGTTGGTAATGGGGGTGAATGATTTGAAGACTATAAGGATAGACCCTGGAACCATTCATGCTATCAAGAATGTTGGAGAAGGAGATATGGTTCTTTTAGTTTACGCAAATGAAAAATTCGACCCGGAAGATCCCGACACCTATTATGAAAAAATTTTAGAATAATAAAGAGAACGCTTTGTAACAACGTAGATAGTTTTTCATACCCCTTTAAATTATTTTTTCTTCTATGTACGTTGTATCCTAAATTACTGATGAAAAAAGTTTCCCTAATTGTTGTGAACTGGAATGGCAAGGATGTTCTATCCGGCTGCCTTCAATCTCTATTAAAACAGAATTATGAAAACCTGGAAATCTGGGTCAGCGATAATGGCTCGGAGGACGGGTCGCAAACGATGGTGAGGGAACTCTATCCTTCCGTACGTTTGTTAGAAAATGGCGAGAACCTTGGGTTCGGTTCAGCCGTTAACCGAGTGTTGGAAAAAGCAGAGGGCCACTACTTTCTGTTTTTGAACAATGATCTGGAGTTAGCACCTGATTGTGTTGTCCAGTTGGTGGATTTGCTGGAATCTGACCCGCATATCGGGGCGGCGATTCCAAAAATACTTTATCACCCTGACAAGCAGAAGCCGTCCCTGAATAATTCAGCGGTGATCAACTCATTTGGCGTTTTAATTAATTATACGGGAATAGCGTGCCCAAATCTTGTGGACCAGCAGGATAGGGACGGTTTGACTTTAACAGAGACCGCGTGCGGAGGAATATTCATGTTCCGTCGGGAAGTGTATGAGCAGGTAGGTGGATTTGATGAGGATTTATTTCTTTATCATGAGGACCATGATTTATCCTGGAAAATTAGATTGGGAGGGTGGAAGTTGATGGTGACCCCCAAATCGGTTTGTTATCACCATTATAGTTTTAATAAAGGTGTGAAAAAATTTTATCGGTCTGAAAAAAACCGCCTCCACATCCTTTTCAAAAATCTGGAAAGCAAAACCTTGTTGCTGATTTTTCCTGCCCTGATCGTTGTAGAACTTGCTCAGATTGTCCATGCTTTAGTGCATGGTTGGTTTGGGCTTAAAATAAAAAGTTATATTGAGATTCTGGGTCAATTTCCCCAGATAGCCCGAAAACGCAGGCAAATACGATCTTTCCGAAAAGTGAATGATAAAGAGATATCTCGTTTATACCTTGGAACGATTGCAGTGAGTGGCATGAGGAATCCGTTAATGGACTATATTTTAAGTCCGTTGCTCAATTTTTACTGGAAGCTTATTCGAGGATGGGTTTAATCTTTTATGATAATAGTTTTTTAATCTGCTCCCTCCTAAACATAAATATTTTTTCTAAATCCTTTTTAATAAATTTATGCGCCAGAAGATCTCCGGGAATCCATCCGGGGAGTTTGTAAACCACGTTATCGCGAATAACCGTGCCACCCCTGTCCTCGTAAAATTCATGAGTATGATGCCAAAATGTATAGGGGCCTCGGGTTTGCTGGTCTGAAAACCTTTGGCCGGGAATCCAACCGGTAATTCTAGACTGCCACTTTACTGGAACGCCGTGTAGTTTTAGCTGGTAATCGAGAATGGTTCCTTCTTGAACCCTGGCATGAGAAGTTTTCGTGATTTTGAAATGAAGGAAACCAGGAGTGAGGGTTTCCAAATTTTTTGGGTTGGAAAAAAACTCGAAGACCTGATCTATAGGTTGCTGAACCCATTGCCCAGTAACAAATTTATGCCCTATTTGATCACAAATGACCTTTAGCGCAGTGTTTAACTTTGGATACATAAACTTGTAACCCAGGCCTATTGCTTTTTGGGATGTGACATTCTGACTGGCTAATAATAGGCAAGACATTTCTCCGAAAAATAATTTCAGCATGAAGGCCGGGATGGTGAAAAATGCAGGCCGGTTAATTGTCTTTGCCATGACACCGGTAAATTCTTTGTTAGTTACTGGATAAGGGCTTACAGCATTAATGGGTCCTTGATAAGCAGAGTTTTCCAGAGCTGTCAGGATTAGTCCGGCTACGTCCCGGACATGAATCCAACTCATCCATTGTTCTCCATTTCCTAAAGGACCTCCTAATCCCAGTCGGAATGGAGGAAGCATTTTAGCTGTGACACCCCCGTCATGGCCGAGAATTATTCCTAGGCGCAAAGCCAGGGTTCGAATTCCTAGCTCCTTAGCTTTAAAAGTTTCCGTTTCCCAATCTTTGCAAACTTTTGCAAGAAAACCATCGTTAGATGGAGAGGTTTCATCCAAGACCGCTTGACTGGAGTTTTTGTAGTAGCCGATTGCTGAGGCAGAAATCCATACTTTCGGGGGGAGTTTAGAGTTGACGAATAGATTGAGTAAATTGCGAGTGGAAAGAACTCTGGAGTCATAGATTTCTTGTTTACGTTTTCGTGTCCAACGTCCCTCGGCGATTCCTTCCCCGCATAAATGTATGACCGCTTCAATGTTTTCGGGCAAATCGGGAAGGTTGGGTTGAGAATGAGGATTCCAAAGAACTATTTGGCAGTCAATGGGCAATCGTACTCCGGCGGTTTCCGGGTTTCTGGTCAAGATAACGATTTCATGTCTATCGGCTTTTAGCAGGGGGAGGAGAGTTTTTCCAATGAAACCTGTGGCACCTGTTACCAGTATTTTCATATTAACTCTTTAAAGTAGGCGAGTATAAAAGTGTTTCATAATGGAAACTCATTGACAATACCAAAAAAATTTGCGACCGTTCATTTTTTAACAATCTTAATAAAAGGATTATTCATGGCTTACGAAAACAGTCCCATTTTTTCAGATGAGACCCCGGGGAAGAAGTTTTTTTGCACTTGTGGTGAATCTGCGAACAAACCTTATTGTGATGGTTCGCACAGCTCCAAAAATACTGGAAAATCTCCCACAGAATTCACCATTGAAGAAGCCCGCCGGTATGTGATTTGTGATTGCGGACGTACAGGGAAATCTCCTTTTTGCGATGGTACCCATTCTAAAAGCTAAAAGAGCAGACCTTTTGCATTTTAGTTTCAAAAAACGTGAACTATTTAGCGATTAAGGTATACGTTACTCAAGCTCTTATCCAAATGGCTTTCTGAAATTTTGTATCGTAAATTATGCATGTGATGTTGCGTATGTTAAAAATTTTTAGCATATGCAACACCCCTTCCTTTTCAGCATACACCAATCAACTTATTGTTATATCTGCTGTTATAAATTTTTTCCCGAATCGGAAGATTTTGGCAAGGGCTTTGCATTTTAATAGGTCAGTAAAATACTGACCTATTAGGAGAATGAGCCATGTTTTACGATGTGAAAATATTAAATCCACAAGGGGAAGTTAAAAAAATCATTTCGGGGCAGGAATTAAGCACGAAGTATTGGAAAGCGTTTTATACTTTAGAAGCTAACAAAACTCTCAACTCAAATGGTACCAAGCAGGTTCCTAATTGGGTGAAGAAAAAACTGGATGTGATGTATGCCCATGCAAGGGTTACTGCTATTTCAGGTTGAAACATTTTTATAGCTCGTTGGGTTAATTTTTCTGGGTGGAAATAATATCCTGATAAATTTTCAGCATTGCATGGGTATTTGTTTCCAGGGAAAACTTTTCTGCCAGTAATCGTGCATTTTGGCTTAGGGTCTGGCGCCAGGCTGGGTCAAAGAGGCTATTGATATTATCGGCGATCTCTTTGGGAAACTCGGGATTTTCTACAATCATGCCATTTAACTTATGCTGAATGATATCTGCCGCGCCGCAATGGCGGGTGGTTATGACCGGTAGTCCTGTTGCCAAAGCTTCCAGGTTGGCGTTTCCAAAGGGTTCATAAATGGAAGGCAGACAGAAAATATCTGCCGCAGAATAATATTTTTCAATTTCCAGCACCGGTTCTTTATATATAATTCTACTCCTGAGATTTTCGGGGGCAAATTGAATATATTTGCTCCACTTCCCTTTTCCCATTATTAAAAGTTGCCAGTTTTCTGACTGTAAAAATTGAGTTGCCTGAAGTAGGTACTTCAGCCCCTTCCTTTCAAAGCCAGAACCCACAAACAATATAAGGGTGGAATTTTTTGGAACTCCCAGTTCTTTTCTAATAATTGCCCGGTACCGTAATTTATTTTCAGAATTAAAACGCTCTAGATCGACACCGTTATAGACGACCGAAATATTTTCCGGGGGGCAGTGATAATGCCTGAGGATGTCCTCCTTGACCATTTGGGAAATGGCGATAAATTTTCGACACTGGCCCGATTCGAACATGTTTTTTTCCAGTTTTAGAATCAACCGATGAAAGGGATTGATAGTGAGAAACAGTTCTTTCAGTGCTGGGAAAAAACGTTTTCTTTGTTTCAGCCATTCCTTATGGCACCCATCTCCAACACGATATACATCCTGCTTCCAAGTTTTTTCATGACTCTGGATAATGTCAAAAGATTCTTTTTCTACCGCCTTTGCTGAGAACCATGCAAATGAAAGGGTCCTTATGAAGGAGTTAATATTATAAGTAGGAATATGGTGAACATGAATATTAGGGTGACTGGAGGGGGTCCATTGATTAGCAAAAATATGAATATCGTGCCCGGCCTCAGCCAACTGGTGAATATAGCCTTGCACAAACTGCTCTGCACCACCATAAAGGACAAATTTTTGCCGAATGATAGCTATTTTCATTACGAAGTAAAACCGAAGGGGTTAAGAGTGAGACTCGTTCAAGACATCCATATATACAGCAATTGTTTGATCCATCATATTATCAGCACTCAATTCTTTTTTACAGAAGGTATACGCTTTTTCGACCCTGACTTTGGCTGATTCTGGATTATTTAAAATGTGAATTATTCCATCGGCCATATCCTGTGAATTTTTAAGATCGACCAAAATACCCCGCTCTCCGTTTCCAAGGATAGGTATAATAGAGTCCATTCGCGTGGAAACAACAGGAGTCTTCATTGCAAAAGCCTGGGGGATGACCTGGGTCGTGCCTTCCACTGCAAAGGAAGCGACACAATGGATATCCAATGCTGCCATGATCTCTGGAATATCTTCGCGGTGTCCCAACACAAAAATAGATTTTTCCAAGCCATGATTTTTAACCCGGGAGCAAATGGATTGATAACCAGGCCCGTCACCAACGATAACAAATCGCGCTTCTGGAAACTTTTTTAAGACCAAAGGAGCGGAGTCTACGAAATAGTCGTATCCCTTCCAGCCGCGAATCACAGCAATTTTCCCAATTAATGGTTGATGTGGATTCACTCCCAGCTCTTTTCTTATTTTCTCTCCGCTAATATTAAAATCAAACCTTCTAAAGTCAACACCGGCAGGTATGGATTTAATTTTCTCCAGCGGAATTCCTACTTGCTCTGAGACCATTTGAGCAATTCCGTGACCACTTGTAAGAATCCTGCGGGGAGCTTTTGCATAGAGCCAGCGGTTAAAAATATGATTTCGTATTGGGATTTTGACATGTCGACTTCGGACAATGGGAACACCTAAAAACTGTCCTGATATGGCGATCAGCCAGCTGTCGATAGAACTGTGAGAGTGAAGAATATCTGGTTTGGCACCCCTGATGATATTGGCAAGGGAAAACAGGGTCGGCAAACTAAAGGGCCGCTTCATGCACAGGGGAAAATAAGTAAAATGAGGATGGCTGAGTTGGTGACATCTTTTCCCAAGGGGACTATTAGGGAGACAAACTATGGAAACACGATGTCCGCGTTCCAGCAATAATTGGCATTCTTGAAATATTCTGATTTCCTGTCCACCCCAACCGGTGGCCGCCTCGGAATGTAAGATGTGGAGGGTTTTCAAAAATGAATCTTTTAGAATAGTGAAGGTTAGTGATACATGACAAAATTTACTCTACCACAATCTTTTAACGTAGTACAATCCAACGAATTTTAGAAAGTTTTCCAATAGAATGCTATAAGAGTTATGCAGAAAATCAATGGGACATGTAACTGACAATTATAATATTTGTGTTACTTTTTGCTAGGTTCTTAATCCTCATTAAATTATATTCTCCATAAAATAATGATTTCTTTATAGAATGACTCAAATCATTAAGAGAAATTCTCCCTCTGGTTATTATGAATAAATTTGAAAATATTTATATGGTATGTCCACCTAATACTGAAACGGGAGGACCGGAAGCATGCCACCAGTTAATAGGTGAAATGAGCAAGCTGGGTATTAAGGCAAACCTTATATATTACAAAAAGAAAAAAACGTTAAACAATTTAAGGGGTCGACTGGACCAATCCATTAGAGAGGATACCATAATAACCCCCAATACTCGGGCTCCTGTTCCAAAGGCCTATGAGTGTTATGAGGCACCTTTTACAGATACCATTGTGGATAGCGCAAACAATCTACTGATTTTACCTGAAAACCTTCTTCACTTGATTCATATTGGAAAAAATATTAAGAAGGGTATTTGGTGGTTAAGCGTTGATAATGCATTATTGGCAATTTCTCGGCTGGGAAGTATTCCGATGTTGCGATCAAAGGTAATGCACTTTTACCAATCGGATTATGCAAGGCAGTTTCTTGAACTGCTAAGTCTGGAGAATTCTTTTCCTTTGTCAGACTATATTTCTGAAAAAATTTCTTCATACAAAGATGAGTCGGTTCCTCGCGATAAATTTGTGGTCTACAATCCTAAGAAGGGTATTGAGTACACCAAAAAAGTTATTCAGTCGTTTCCTGAACTCCAGTTTGTTCCCTTGATAGACATGACAAAAGATCAGGTTTACCAAACCTTAAACAAGGCCAGCTTGTACATTGATTTTGGCGACCATCCTGGAAAAGACCGAATTCCACGGGAGGCGGCCTTGTTAGGGTGTTGCGTAATTACCTCTAGAAATGGTTCGGCAAAAAATTTAAAAGATGTTTTTATTCCTGAGGAATTTAAGTTTGAAAAAAAAGAAGATAATTTGAAAGTGATTGGAGAGTCGATGATTTCATGCATAGAAAATTTCCCAGATCAAACAATTAAGTTTAACGACTATCGTGCTGAAATTTGCAGAGAAAAAAATATATTTATCGATGAAATTAAATCGGCGTTTACGAATTAAGAGATCAGCCAGAAGGAAATACTATCCAGGTAGAATATAAAAAGATTTTCCTGGTTTATTGTTGTTTTACAGGATTTCTTTTTGAAAGAATTGTAACCCTCGAGCTACTGCTTGATCCATATTAAAATATTGGTAATCTGCCAACCTTCCAACGAATGCAATCCGCTCCTTTATTTTTTCTGCCTCTGCCCGATATTTTTGGAGGAGGACTTTATTTTCCTGGGTGGGAATGGGGTAATAAGGCAGATTTTTTTTTGAGTTATAAGCTTCAGGATATTCACGGCAGAGGGTCGTTTTAGGATTTTTCTGGAATGTTAAGTGTTTGAACTCGGTCATACGAGTATGCTTAAACTCGAAGCCAGGAAAATTCATGGTGCCAACTTTTTGTTTATATTCTGTGTCGTGTGTAATAAATTCGAATTGAATGCTTCGGTAGGGAAGCTCCCCGTGACGATAATCAAAGAATTCATCAATGGGGCCGGTGTAAATTATTTTTTTAAACTCATTGGGATTTGAAACATCTTTAAATTGAGTGCTGAGTTTGACCTCAATGTTGGGATGATTCAGGATTTGCTGAAACATTTTTGTGTAGCCTTCTTTCGGCATCGCTTGGTGCTTGTCATTAAAATACCTGTCATCATAACCTATTTGAATGGGGACACGGGAAAGAACCTGAGGGTCGAGTTCCTGCGGTTCCAAATCCCACATCTTTTTTGTGTAATTGTAAAAGACATTTTTGTAAATATAATCCGCTAGTTCTTTTACAAACCTGTTCTTCGATTCCATTAAATTTAAAATTGGAACCTTTACATTATTTCCATGTTCTTCCAACAAGTGCTTCTTTATGATAGTAGCTTCTTTAGTGGAAAACAAAGTTTCTATGGAAGTGAAATTGAAAGGAATAGGTATTAATTTCTTGTCGACCTGCCCAAGTACTCGGTGTTCGTAGGGAATCCATTCTGTGAACTTGGATAAAAAATTCCAGACTTGTGGAGCATTGGTGTGGAAAATATGGGGTCCGTACTCATGTATGAGTATCCCACTGTTATCGTTGTGATCGAATGCATTGCCTGAAATATGATTTCTTCTATCAATCACCAGCACAGGTTGGTTGCATTTCTCGGCAATTTCCCTTGCTATAACCGCACCGGTGAAACCAGCTCCGACAATTAAATAGTTGTATTTCATGTGAAGTCTATAGGGGAGTCAGGAAGGTGTTCGAAAACTTTCTCGATTTTCAGAGTGAAACTACGTTTGCAAAGAAAAATTTCCAAATTCCAAGCAGTTGGTATTAAACATTTGTCAGCGTAACATGTCAAGGGACTAAATAAATTGCATAAATTATTCTATTTCGGGATGGGAAGCTATTAAAATTTAAAAGGATCGTTATGAATATAGAAAATATTCTTATTCGCTAATTAAATGGGATGATAGATCGATTTTGATAATTTTTGCTCCCGAGAACTGAAGAAGATCTCTCTTTCAAGAATTAACGGTGGACAGGATATGGAGGAAGATAACAAATTTTAGTTCGCAGTAATTGTGGGGGCAGGGTATATTTTGGCGATGGAGGAAATTATGTCTTCCACCGTGATAAGCCTTGTACACTCTGGTCTACCATTCCAGCATTCTTCCTTTCTCGTTTTTAAATTGCAGGGCCGACATTCGATTTCTTTTGAAACGATGGTGGTGTTGTTCCCCGGGGGGTGCCAAATCTCGGGATTCGTCCACCCAAACATGCCTACTACGGGAGCACCTAGAGCTGACGCAAAATGCATATATCCACCGTCATGGCACACCACAAATTGAGCCCGTTGTGTTATCGCCCCAAGCTCTTGCAGACTTGTGCTGATAAAAGCATAAGAGGCATTTTTAATTTTGGGAAAAATTGAATCCACCAGGAATTTTTGTCCCGGACCGCAGGTAAATAATGTTTTCATTTGATACCGGGAATAAATCGCATCAGCGAGTTGCGCAAATTTTTCTGCTTCCCAGCGGTCATAAATTTTTGCTCCTGGATGCAAAATGCAAAACGGATTCTGATGGTCTAATTCTTCTGCACGCAATAATTCGTTCGCTTTAGTTTTTGACGAATCTGAAATATGAATGGAAGGAGATATTTCATCAAATTCTACGCCCATTTTTTTTATCAAGGCAACTTGATAATCAATGGGATGTTTGGGTTTGAGGTCTCCAAACTCCAGTTTCACATTATAAAGGAAGGATCGCTTGGCAAACTTGTGTCCAACGCGGTAGGGAGCCTGAGTGACGAAGCACATGACTGCTCCCCGTGTTCCCTCATGCATATCAATCACCACATCATATCGGTTTGAAAAAAGTCGGAAATAAAACTCCAGTTGCCCTAACCCTGAACTTTTATCAAAAGATAACACCTGATCAACGTCAGGGTGATGGCGAACCAGATCTACGGAAAATTTTTCAACCAGCACGGTTAAATGGCAATCAGGAAAACTTTTTTTTAAAGGAGTATAAACCGCCGTATTGTAAACAACGTCTCCAATGGAGCGTAGTTTTATTATGAGAAATTTCGGTTTTTTGGGTAATTTATCACGAGGGAAACTTAGCAAAATCCGTTAGAACTCCTTTCAAAAAAACGCAGTTAAAATCAGTAAATAGGCCAACGGTATATATAGATTATAAACCATATTAAATTATGCGTAAAACACCAACAACAAGAATTTAAGGGTATTAGATTGTTCGATCGTATTATGAGGGATTAACAAAAATTTCGATTAAGTTCTGTAGTTTTTCCTCCATGACTTTAATATCATAGAGGTCTATACACCTTTGCCTTGCCTGAAGACCTTTTTCTCTGGCCTCTTCAGGATGATCGAGAACATATTTGAGAGTACGGCTAAGTTCTTCAGGTTTTCCAGGTTCGACCAGGTAACCATTTCCTCCTAATACTTCAGGAATATCTGAAACATGGGTTGCAATTACAGGAATTGCCATAGCCATGGCATCAAATAATTTTGCCGGAATCTGCCCCTGGGTATCCGTTGTATCTCTTTGAGGAACAACCAGAATGTCTGCGGCCGAGAGATGCTTGGGAAGCTCGTCAAAAGGAATTTTGGGAAGCACCACCACCTTTTTTTGTTTTGATGATGAATTGCTTTGTTGTGATTGGAAGGAGGGTTCAGCTCCAATAAAGACCAGTCGAACATCTGGATGATCCAGGTTCTCAACCGCCTGGATTAGATCGTCCATTCCCTTATGAGCCCGAGGGGTGCCTAAAAACATGATCACTCGATTTCCTTCCAGGCCGAGCGATTTTTTAATTTCCTGCCGATTAAAAAGATCAGGGTCTAATATTGTGGTATCCCGGCAATGAGGAATCAGGCATCCAGTAAAACGATTTTGCAAAAACCTGTTGCTGACAATGATGGAATCTGCAAAGCCAATAAGCTTTTCCATGAGCCACGTATAGGGTAAACCATTTGGATTGGAAAAATTTAGAAATCGACCAACACGCCCCCAGAACCCAGAGTGATAATAAAAACCGAGTTCCCAATCCTCGATATCGACTATCACGGGTTTTCCTGTAAACCACTTCTTTAATAAAGCAATGCCAAAACTGGTAGGACGTAATTTGCAGGCGATAAAAATATCTGCGTCCATTTCCCGGACCATTTTAAAAATCGTAGTGAAAAAAGCTGGATAACGTTTCCAAGAATATATTCGGACAGGAATATCGATATTGCGCATAGGATACCAGATATCCCCATTCCTTGAGGTGCCGATGATTTCTACGTCATGCCGGGTCGCGAGTGCGCTGGCCAGTAAAGCGGTTCTCCCAAAGGAGTTATTGGAAATATCAAAGCAAAGTAGGCAAATTTTCACAGTAAATCAGTTTAGGGTTGGATTAATCTCTAGTTTGCGCGGGTGAACCTGAATTGATTGAATATTGGTCTCCATTGGCCATCCAGAGGTGGATGTTAAAGTAATTTCTTTGTCAGTGATCCTTCGAAAGAAAATTTGAGGAATATCGAAAGGACCCAGTTTAATGAACTCGACCAGGGGTTTAATGCTTTTCCCGGGAGAAAACAGCAACTTTATTTGGGCGGATCCTTTCACAGTTTTCCCTTGAGGAAGGGTATAGCTGGCATGAAGTAGAATGCTGTTGTCAAAACCTTCGATATTAACCGTACCTCTTTTTTTCATGGCTTTATAAGCATCCTGTTCAAGGGAATCAAAATTCAGTGTCCCTTTAGGGGTTATCCTTTCTAGGTCGAAAAGGATTAACTTGTTATTTAATAATAGATCATAAATATTGATTTGAATATTTTCAAATATTAGCTCAAAGTCGTCAATTTTGATTTTATTGCTAACTACAGAATCTGCTTTGACTTTTATTTGCTTGTAGCGGCCTAAGAAGATGTCATTTGGATTTCCTGAGGGGATGATGGATATTTCTAGATTGATTGCATCCTTGATCCCATAAATAGGATACTGGGAAAAAGCAGTCAAAAATCGTTTGCCTATTTCCTCAAGGTTATTTACTCCCGGGAAGTTTGTGGCGGGTTGGATATTTTTTTTCAAAACTAAACCTTCTGACCCATCTGGAAGAGGGTAGGTTTTGAAGGGTGTAAAGGTTTTTTTGAGAGCAGGATTCTCCAATAACCGGGTTAACTTGGGGTTTATATCTCTAAATGCGTGCTTACCAAAATCTCCGGTTTTCGTGATAAAAAAGTCTGTCATCTCTCCAACGTTTCTTTTCACGCTTTTCATTATTACAGGTAGTCCGCGAATTTCAGCGGCATCGCGAAACCCCCCTCGTTGGAAAAACATATGGTTGGTCAAGGTGCGGACGGTCAAAAATTTTCCAGGATTTGGGTCTGCCTCATAAATTATATCGTCAAGTACCTTGTCAATGGGCCAGATTTGGGTAATAGGCGGATTTTTGGAACCAAATAATTGCCCTCCCATGAAAGGCAAGGGAATGCTTCCAGTACCGAAGCCAGAGAATATTGAAGTTACTAATCCCAAAATTCCTGTTAAGGCATAAAGGCTTTGCCGCCAATGAATATTCTGAATTTGAGTTAGAAAAAATGAAGAAATTAATGCCATGGCTGGCAGTGCTGGCATGGTGTATCGGGCACCTTTATTGTTTATGAAGGTAAACAAAATGATCGGTAATATTGCCCAGGCTAAAACGATAGGTTTTGAGCCATTTTTATTTACTAGGAGAAAAATAAGAGAAAATATAAAAAGTAATAGTAGAGGCATTCCCATTTGTCGCTCAGCCATTTCTAAATAGAACCCCCAAATAGGTAGGTTCCAATCCATGCCTCCTTTAAGTACATCAGAAGGAAACCCAAACTTGGACATTCCTATAGAAACATTGATTAAATTGTGGGCATACCATGGAAAACAGATCAACACTGCAATGCAATTCAGGGTAATCAGGTTTAAAAGTTTTTGTGGGGAAAGAAAATCCTCTGAATATTTATTAACTAATAGTCCGATTAAAATAAACTCCACCAAAAGAAAAAGTCCGCTGATTTGGCCTGATATATAAATAAAGAAAGGAAACACCAACAAACAAAAAATGAGGCCCGTATAATATGCGCATTGCGCAATTCTTTTTCGAGGTGAAAGTGACCCATTAAATAAGCCGGCAAGAACGATTGGCAATGTGTAAAATAAAAAAGTCCACTTAATCATCAAGCCGCAAGCATAGGCTACGCTAAAGAATATTGAAAAAGTTTTGTCCTCAAAATTCTTTGACCTGATGAATAAATAATAAGTAAGAGTGACCGCAGAAGTCAGCATGGCACTAATTAAATATTGCCGAGACATGTTGACCATATAGGGGTAGCAAGATATTAGGAATCCTGCGATCAGCCCGACACGACGGTTATAAAGAAGTTTTCCAATTCCATAGGTGGAGAGAATGGAAACGGTCAGGTAGAAAGAATTAGCTATAACGGCAGTATCTAGAGCAAAACCAAATATTAACGAAAATGGAATTAAGGATAAATGAAAAAAGGGTGGATAAAAGGGCTCAACATTTAGCAAGTCAATCCACCAGCTCTCCGAGCCGGAAGCCAAGACTTGCCAATAATGAAATGTGTATCGCAAATGACCCCCTTGGTCCCAGGCAGGAGGGCGATTATCCAGAATCATCCAAATGGCATTGCTACCCCATACCCAAAGGATTATCAGGTATAAAAGATATCTGAAATATTTTTGTTCTGACCGAGATTCGGTGAGAGGGATTAATGATTTCATTCGAATTCAGCAGGAAGTCTTTATAATAGTATCAACGAGTTTCCTCGTCCTTTGAATAGGAAAATCTCTTTTCCGAGTTCAAACAGTTCTAATATTGTGTATATTAATGATGCTCGACTAGCCTCTATACAAACTATGCATTCTTCAAAAATTTAGCTTCACTTACCCCGCATTATTTTATGCCCACTTTTTTCAACGATTATTTCAGCAAAATAACTGAAAAACAACTGGTATTCTTTTGGTTAATTTTCTGTTTAATTGCTTTGACTTATAAACTTGGTGGCATCCCACCTTATCATAGCGATGAGAATTTTTATGTTGAGTCCTCTCGCAACATGATCGAGTCGGGGGACTACCTGACACCTATTTACCATGATAAAAAGCGCTTTAATAAACCTATCCTCTATTATTGGCTGGTATCGGCTTCATATAAAATTTTTGGGGTTAATCTGGCTTCGGCAAGACTAGCATCAGCTTTTTTTGGAAGCCTCACCATTGGACTCCTCTATCTTATCTCCACCCGGTTGTTCAAAGGAGGAATTGGTTTTTATAGTATTTTAATCCTGCCAGCCACTTTTTTACATTTTCAAATATCGCGATGGGCCACCACGGACATTGTGATGAGTTTCTTTATCCTTTTAACACTTTATTATTTCGTGTGTTCGTATCAGTGTGATTTCAAGAAAAAATCTGAAATTTACTTGTTTTATGTGGCGATGTCTCTTGGGTTTATGACCAAAGGACCCCCCGCAATCATCATTCCTGGTGCGATTGCAATATTATTTCTTTTAGTAACAAAGAGGGGGAAGTTCATATTCCAATTGCGGATTGGGCAAGGTTTTATTATTTTCCTGCTATTGACCATTCCGTGGTTTGCCACCATGTACTCTCTGCATGGGGATCAATTTAAGGATCATATAATTGGGGCTGAGATAAAAGGGCGGCTCGTTCATGCTACTCCGTTCAGCCTTTATTATTTCGGGGTTTTATTTCGATATCACTTACCATGGTCATTGTTTTTTCTTATGGCGGTCCTACATCAATTTGGATTTTATAATAATTCTCTTTCTCCGGTTTCTGGATGGCTAGAATATTTTAAGAAAACCCCATCTAACTTTAAGTCCCAATTCAGATTGTTATTTGCAAGAGAAAATGAATCAATTTTATTTTGTTTTATCTGGATTTTAGTATGTTTGGTTTTGTTCATTCTCGTGAGAACAGAGCATAGTCGATATATGTTACCGGCTTCCGCTGCGGTGGCTATGGTCACCGCAAAATTTTTCTCGGACTTGGAAAATTTGAAGGATGGATTGAAATGGCCAGGTTACAAAGTTCCCTCTATTATAACGGGAGTTATATTTTTAATAGCGGGCATATTTTCAGGAGTGGCATTGTATGTTCTTGACACGATTTATCATATGCCCCTTCGTTTTTTCATATTACCCGTAATATTATTTGCGGGAGGTGTTTTTGCTCTAGGATTATTAAAGGCACAGCAAGTCGGGAAACAAATTTTTGCCATTGCTTTGACCCTGATTCTTACATTTTCTTTATTGAGTGGGGATGTGCTATCTCATGTTAATCGGTATCCGATGAAGTTGTTTTCTGAAAAAATATTGACAGATAAGTTTTCTGGTCCCCTTGCTGTTTACCGGTTGGGCAATCAAAGAGCCCGTTTGGGAGTGTTAACCGGGCAAAAGGTCTTAAAGCTTTATGTTCCAGAACAACTCGAAAGTTTTCTTAAAACCGATGAGCAAGTCAGGGTTGTAATGAAGGAAGAGGACTTTAGTGGAAAATTTTCCAATTGGCCATTGAAAATTGTGGCGGAAGATATTGTCTGGTTGGAAGGACGCATAGACTGGAAAAGGATGAGGGAGCTTTTTGGAAAAGCAAAATCCGCTGGTTTTACCAGGCTGACCGAAGATGTCTATCTTTTGTCAAATAAGTAGAAGAAGGATGACGATTGGCAAATGAGCAAGCTTATTTTAATAAATGGTTTATATGTTTCTTGTCTTCATTGCTTAATCTGGGACTAAATAAAAACCCGAAAGTTTCAAGCCTCCAAATCAGAATGTCCAGACTTTTGAGCATTTGAAACCAATAGATCATGGCAGAGAAAAAAGGTTTTTGAATCAAACCATTTCTACAAAGAATAAAATCCCATAACTGATTTTTTGATTTTCTAATTAGAGGCCAATTCCCTCGCGCTTTTAATATCATACAGAGTCTGTAAAGATTTTGCAGGTTTTGTAACATATCAAACTTTAGGAAAGAAAATTCATGCCTGGCGGAAACTTCGACTTAGAGTTCCAAAACTCCTGAAATTCTAATCAGTAGATATCCAATATCATACGCTAAATGAAAAAAATAAATTGTGAGCGATCCAATTTTATCATACAAATTGAAAACTTCAGCATTTTGGTCCAAAATAGTAATACGAAAATGAGGTTTGCCGATAAGCTATAATAAGGTTAACTTTTTATGCGGACACTATGAAAGTTCTTTTGGTCAAACCTAATAATTTAAGCGATCATATCCAGCCTTCTTTGGGGCTTGCCTATCTGGCTGAAGGGATTCGTGATCGCCATGAAGTGTTTATTCTGGATTGCATCAAGGAAGATATAAATCCTAATGAGTTTGCCCATCAGGTTTTGGAGAATTTTCGCCCAGATTTAGTAGGTATCCAATGTTACACCTTTGATTTGGGGAATGTGCGCAAACTTTTAAGGGCGACCAAAGATTGGAATCCAGACATCGTTACGGTGGTTGGGGGAGCGCATATTTCCAGTGATCCGATTCGGGCTTTTGATAATCTGCATGAGGACCTGGATTTTGCCTTTGCCGGAGAGGCTGAAACAGGTTTCCCGAAATTTATTGATATGCTAGATGATCCTGAAATTGAATCCGACTTTCACTCGATTCCAGGTCTTGTCTGGAAAAATGATCAAGAGTATGTCGTTAACCCGGGAAATATGGAAGATGATTTGGACCGGCTGGGTGACCCGGCGTGGGATTTGATTCGACCTGACTTATATCCTGAATCACAACATGGTGCTTTTTTTAATCAGTTTCCGATAGCTCCTATTATCACGACAAGAGGTTGCCCATACTCTTGCACGTTCTGTTCAGCTCCTATTTTATCTGGGAAAAAATTACGTCATCACTCGAAAGAGTATGTCCTGAGAAATATATCTAATCTTTATCATAATTATGGGATTCGAGAATTTCATATTGTTGATGATAATTTTACCCAGGATATTGAGTACGCAAAAGTAATTGTGAGGGGAATTCTCAGCCTAAATCTGGATATCAGTTTGGCAATGCCTAATGGCATTCGTATGGACTATCTGGATGATGAATTACTCGAATTGTTAAAAGAAGCGGGGCTATATTTGGTGAGTATCGCTGTAGAATCCGGAAATGATGAAATTTTGAAAAAAATGAAGAAGGGGACCAATGTTCACAAAATTCATCGAGACGTAAAATTGATAAAAAAGCATGGTTTCGACATTGCCGCTTTTTTTATTCTGGGCTTTCCCGAAGAGACTTTGGAAACCATTCAGGATACTATTGACCTGTCCATGAAGCTCCCACTATTAAGGTCTAATTACTTTACCTATTTACCGCTTCCCGGCACTGAAAGTTATCATCACCTTGAGGAGACGGGCGAGATTGATAATGTGGACTGGGATAATTATTATATTATGAGTGCCGCTTACACCCCACAAGGAATTGATAGGGAAGAGCTTTTAGCAATTAAGAAGAAAGCGTTTTTAAAATTTTATTTTCGTCCAAGGGTGTTGATCCGTAACCTGATGAGAATTAAAAATTATCGTCACTTCAAATTCCTGCTTAAACGCTTTTATAACTGGATCATCGTGAAAAACCATCATTCTACTGATTTTGTGGTTCATCATGAGTCTTCATCCTCCGCTCCTGTTTCCAATGTTTCTTTTAAATGAATTCTGAGCACATCGGGTCGCTTTGTTCGGAAGTCATTCGCCCTGACTCAGAACTTGTGCTAAAGCATTTACAAACACTCGAGCAAATGGTCCGCATTGACAGCCGGAGTTTTGGTGTCAACGAGTTTGTTGGGGACCGTACTACGCCCAGCGATATGCGGGAAATTCTTGAATGTGCCCGTGATTACCTTCTTGGAATTGGCCTGTCCAAAGTCAGAATTAACGATTCTCCTTCCAGCAGTCCGTTCCCCATTTTGATGGCAGAAACCTTTGTGTCTGAAGAAAAACCCACAGTCCTTTTTTATGCCCACCTTGATAAGCAACCTTATATGGATGACGGGCGTTTTCAAAAATGGGGAGGAACTCCGCCTACGCAATTGAAGTGGAATGAAGACCGTTCTCGAGCTTATGGGCGCGGTGCCGCCGATGACTTGAGCGGCGTTGTCTCCATTGGCATGTCCATTGATGCTATTTTCAAGCATGTTGGTATCGAAGCAGGAAAAATGCAGAAAGATAAAATGTTAGGCCTTCCCTGCAATATAAAAATAATATATGAGACGGAAGAAGAAAGTGGTTCCCATAGCTTGATTGATCAAATCCGGGAAAATGAAGAATTTTTTAAAGGGACCCATTGTGTGGTGATTACCGATGTAGTCAATCCTGCTCAAGGTAAACCGGGTCTTACCACCTCCCTGCGTGGAATTGTGCAGTTAGATGTTAGGGTCAATGCGAAACAAGTAAAAATTACTATGGATGCGCAAACGGCTCTTTACAAATTACTGGCAACACTTATCCAGGAAGATCACTCTCTAAAAATTTCAGAAATTTCCAATGCGGATCAATTGGTAACAGATATTGAGCGAGAAGGTTATGAACGGGTTCCGACTTCTGTATCAGCCTTGAAAGAGACTGCGGGACTCCTTCCCGATACCCGCCTTACGGTGACCGAAGATGTTTCTTCAATTCTGATTGCGCAGTTAAGAACATCATTCGTTAATGCCCGCCCTGGAAACCGGGTCACAGGAAGTGTGATCCTGGGAGCGGCGGGAGCTCGTTTAACTTTTTCTCATATTAGAGATACAAAAGAATTCAAAATGCGATTGGAGAAAATTCTTAACGAAAAAAATCGTTATAATCTGGAACTAAAAATTGAAATTTTCTGCGAGATGCCTTTTTCGATAGATATCCTTTTGCGATCAGCTGATAAAGATCCTCATTCGGGAGTCAATGGCGGGCCAGTTCCCATTCCTGAATTGCAATTGGCTTGCATGATTGATGCACTAGTTTTTTCCGATGGACAGTGGCATCCACAGCTAGAGGAAATGAGGGAAGAAAAGACCAAACAGGTGCAAGTGCAAGCTCTTAATGTCGATCATGAATTGACAGGACAGCTCTTTGAAGAAAAATGTGCAAGGTCTTGGGTGGAAATTCGGTTAGCTCCTGGTAATGACGAAAAGCGGGCTGAAGAAGCTCTTCGAGCATACCTTGAGAATAATGTCCTTCCTGGGTTTAAGTTGGATATCAAGGCAGATAAGGGCGCTTCCCCCTGGATGACGGAAATTAGGCATCCTGCATTTCCCTTGATTCTGGATTGCCTTGAAAAAGGTTTCGATGAAAAAGCCTGTCTCTATGGATGTGGAGGCACTATTCCATTTGTGGCAAAACTCATGCAGGCTTTGGGAGATGTCCAGCCCCTGTGCCTGGGTGCCTACGACCCGGATGCGAGGATGCATGAGCCGGGTGAGAGCTTGTCCATGCAGGATTTAATGGGGTGTACCCGCACGATCATACATTTTCTAGCAAGAATTGATGAGGCATACAAGAGTTCCGCTCCCTGATACATTCTGTATATATTTACATTGCCCAACAGTTTTCCAGTGACAAGTTTTTAAAGTTCAACTCCCCAAGTTTCCAGAAGTTATTGAAATTTAATTTGCTATAGCTATTTCACCCCCTCAGTCTACAAACAGTATAGGCCACGCTAGTAGATTAAAACTTTTTATAAAAACAGGATTACTTTTAAGTCCTCAAAGGTTTATAATCAGGAAAAATATTTTGTAAATATTTTTCCTCAGGTTGTCATCTGTAATGGTGATGGTGGCAAATTAAGGGAAAAGGCATCGTTACTGTTTTTTACGAGGTTAGGGTGGGCACAGCAACAGAAGAAGGTGATTTCCGAGAGATTAATATCGAATTCCTCGCAAAGGGAGGGGATGAAGGATTTGATATTTTTTATAAAACGGATAGTTTTGGAACGGTAAAATTTGTAAAGTTTGCCAGCACGGAGCCAAAGCATCAGGAAAAGGTAAAGCGCCTTCTGGAAGAGGGAACCGATCAGGACTTTTATATTCACGAAGAGGACTTGTTTAAATATTACAAATTTGCCACTAATGCTCTGAGAGCCGATATGGCAAATCCCAATATTTCTCTCAAAGTAAAAACCGAAAAGATTTACGATGTTTCCAAAGGAGTGATGAAGGAATTTTTTGATAACAACTCTTCTGAGAAGATTTTGGAATCCTCCGAGGAAGTCATGGAAATGATGGAAGAGTGTATGACCACCGCAGAAGCGGGTTTTCATGGCATAGCTGAAATTACCAGCAAGGACTATTATACCTACACCCATAGCGTGAATGTGGGCCTTTACTGCATGACTTTTGGTGTAAAGAAAAAGATGTCTAAAAATGATACCAAGCAATTGTCCTTAGGCGGAATGTTGCATGATGTAGGCAAATCAAAAATAGACCATGCTCTGATTAATAAAGATGGAAAACTGACTGATGAAGAGTTTGAGCAAATGAAATCCCATGCCACTGAAGGAGGCAAAATCATTACAGGGATGAATTGTTTTGGGGGCAATGTGGCGCGAATGGCCGGAGAGCATCATGAGAAATTCAAGGGAGGAGGTTACCCTCTTGGAAAAATTGGCAATGAAATCCATTTATTTGCGCGAATTTGCAAAATCATGGATGTTTATGATGCCCTGACTACAAGGCGGTCTTATAAGAAAGCCTTAAGGGCACCTCTAAAAATGATGATGTGAGACCCAATTCGAGGCTTTCTTTGTTTTATCCTGTGCCTTCACATTGATAGCGTAATAGTTCTGTATGATTTGAAC
>Ga0233439_10001382_pt1 | contig 31163 bp, 45 predicted proteins | sample SI_123_September_6_FD_182713 | JGI IMG/M metagenome (GOLD analysis project Ga0233439, IMG submission 182713) | Seawater microbial communities from Saanich Inlet, British Columbia, Canada - SI_123_September2016_100_MG | ecosystem: Environmental > Aquatic > Marine > Inlet | place: Canada: British... | reverse complement strand
TGATGGCACGCCTGACAATGAGGTTGATTGCGCTGGTGTGGTTAATCATTACGAATCCTGCCAAGTTTACGTTCCCGATTATCAAATCGAGTCAGTAATAATTACAGGCACCGGAGAGGTGAAGGTCACACTGACAGGTCGATTACGTGCGAACTCAACCGCACCGGCAAGCGTGACGAATTCCAGCGCGGGCTGGGATACTTACATTGGAACCGAGACAGGCGCCAGAAGCGATGAGAACGCGGTTGTCGAATACTTGCGCTGGGATCAAGGAAGCGGCACACATTGCACCGCCAGGGTTGGAGATACGGCGCCAGATGCACCGAACACAGGCGGCGCCGATTGGACCGGATTCATGGAAGGGTCATGCCTTCCGCGCTTTTATTTTACGCGGCTTGTTCAAAAAGTGTATGAGGACTCAAACAATATTTACGAATCACATGACACGCGTTTGGTAACAGATGAGTTGACTTGGTTGGATTTAGTCTTGAGGGCGATTTGTGAAGGTTACGTTGACCAGGTGAACACAAACCAACTCAGATCTTATTTTAACGCTATATCCCAAAAGGATGATTGTTACACAAAACGCCTGTTTGATTATACATACGAAAACCTATTTAGTGTGGCAAATAATAACCGCTGGCCGCGCTTGGTTCCGTTGAGCGAGAGAAGCGACAACCCGAAAATGTTTGGCCCGCTTCCAATGGTTTTTACTTATGCGGAACATTTCAACCAGATTGCAAGGGCGGTTAATTTATTAACGAGGGCGAGATTATATTTGCCGGTTGTATTAAAAGAGCGGACGTACGACTACACAGGTCAAGGTCCGGTTGCCGTGTATGGCGATGGGAATTGCGTTAACGGTGCGGTATGGGCTGAAGATCAAAGCGCACCGGCGGCGACAACCCTTGACCCTTCCGTCTCACCAAACCCAAGCGCATGGTCTGAGGTAATACCGTCTGGTGGATATTTGACGATTCTTTCCTACCAAAGAACAAAGATTGATGATGATGGTTCTGGCAATTGTATTATTGTAAATGATAGGCGTGACACCGAATATATAATTGAACTCTCACAACTTTCCAGCAACGCGCTTCCAACAGACTTACACACGCTGGTTGTCAATGATGAGTCGGTTGGATATGCGGTTGCCGTTGATACGCAAGACAACACTCACAATCGAATTGTTGAAACAGCCGGAAACGGTTGGGGCGCTGGCGGCGTTGGCGCGAATGGTGCCGAAGTGGATTATCAAGACGATTTCGGTCAATATCAATTCTGGGAGTCCTTAAACACGCCTGGAACAACATGCGAAATTGCAAGGTCAGGAATGTTGACCGCAAATTTGCCAAGTGTAAGCGATTATATTGACACAGTCCAAGGTAGTTTTGGTGAAGGCGCAAACACTGAAAGAAACCTGACCGTTGAAAATATTGAAGCATACGTAAAAGTGCCGCTCGTTTAATTATGCCAGCCAATCCTTCACCGTTTAGCTTGTCTTCGCCAACTTACAGCGGGGTATCAATGACGTGGGGGAGCGTTGGTGGTGTTACCGGTTACAGGGTTTACAGGAAGCGTCCCAGCGTTGGTAGTGCAACATATGTTTTAGTTTACGAAGGAACCGCTTTGGCTTTTGCGGATACGGTTGCAAATTTTGACATCGACACAGCCGGAACGGTCGCAGGTGAACAATGGCGATTCCTGCTTGTAAGTTATGACGGCGGCGGTGAATCAAGCGGCGTTGAGGCTACGGCAACCATGCCAGCACAAACCGCCTCAGACATTACAAATGTCGGTATTAAAGATCCGCCATACAATGACGGCGCCGACCAGGTAGCCACCTATACAATTACGAATCCAGACACGGTTACGGCAACGGTCACGGATGATTCAAAGTTGATGCATGAGACAAGATTGCGTACAATAGACGCATATGGACGCAACGCGGCGAACTAGGGCAAACATTCGGTTTAAAAAGGCCCATGATTTTGAAGTAAAACCGCGCCAAGACCCGAAGCTACCTGGTGCTAAAACTATGGCAAGGGGCGTTATAAGATCAGCAATGGAACTTGCACAAAAGGGGCCAATGCCAGCGTCAAAGGAGGAGCAAGACCAACGAATGGCAACATGCCGAAAATGCGAACACTTTAGAAAAACAGACAATCGTTGCAGTAAATGCGGTTGCTTCATGGCTTGGAAAAGTAGAATGAGAGCATGGAGTTGCCCTGTGAATAAATGGTAAATAATTCAACAGCCTTAATTGTCACAACAATAAACAGGTTTGACCTGCTTGACCGTTTTTTGTTTTGTGTATCAAATCAGACCGTTAAACCTGGACGTGTTGTTGTCGTGGACAACTCAGGCGGACGCTTGAATCAACACCGTTTGAAGCGGTTTAAATTCGAGCAACTTGAAGTGGTGACTGCCAACAATCTAGGGGTTGCTGCAAGTTGGAATTTAGGGCTGGAATTGAACAACAGCCAAGTGTTTATTTCTAACGACGACCAAATGCTCTTGCCAACCGGCATTGAATCTATGCTTACCGTTATGGATGAACATCCATTACATCCAATATTTTCCGGTCAGAATGAAAATTTCGCGTTCTTTGGGACGCATCCAGCGGTTGCAAAGGAATTGATAGGTTTGTTTGATGAGGCTTTTTATCCTGCCTATTACGAGGACGTTGATTATTACCATCGAATGAAGTTGGCGGGCGTTGGTTGGAAGACGCCTAAGCGCCAAGTAATTGACACGCCGCTCACTGAATCCGTAATGAAAGACAATAAGTCTTCTCGTGAGTTAATCGCTTGCATTAAGTCGGGTCAGGTTTCAAATCATTGCCGATACATCCAAAAGTGGGGCGGACAGCCAGGAGATGAGATTTTTAATGTACCTTTCAATATGAAGCGATTTGATGTTTGCGAAGCAGGAATAAAACCCGATTCGTAAACCGCTCCCAAGTCAGATATTTGATGGAATTATAAGCCGTTAATCCAATAATTTCACACTTGTCAGGATTATTGAAAGCCCACCGCATAGCTTCAATTGCGTCTGACCGGTCAGGCATTGCCCAATGACCCAAGCCTTTATATTGATCAGACGCCTCAACAACTCTGTATCCAATGGGGATGTGATTACCAAATTTGAAATACTCACAGCGGGCGCTGTAATTTGTCCCAATTACGGGGCGACCTGTTGCCATTGAGTGATGATTCCACATGCCCCACCCTTCAAAGGTCGAGCCGTCAATATAGCAATGGAGTGATGTTAACCATTCTTTGCACTCAAGGTCTGTAACGTCGTTTTCAATAATTGAGATTCTTGAATCCTTTGGTATGATTCCGTTTTCAGGAAATTCATTTAACTTCAAAGAAAGTCGCACATTCTTTTCATTTGGGAATGCAGATTCAAACCAGTCAATGATTCGCTCAATTCCCTTGCGCGTCCTTCCATGCCCAACATGAGCCGCCGCACCGAAAACAAAAGGCCCGCTTTGGTTGTATGGTTGAAGGTTGAACAGGTTTTCATCATGGCCAAGATTGCAGACTTCAACTGGAATCCTTAATTGTTCTGCAAAATCAACCGCGTTTGCATGGCTTGGGGTAATAAGAACATCAAAAGAATTTATTGCCCGACACCATGCAGAGTTAAGTTTTGACGTTTCAAACATTGTTAAAATCCCGTTGCGGTTTCCCCATCCTGCTTGCATTAGTGAAAATGTAGGCTGAATTGAAAAAAGGGAATTGGGTTTGACTGGATTTGAACCAAGGGCGTGCGCCAGTCCTAAATCACGTAACTGAGCCGCATAATCACCATGCGGCAAAATCCCTAAATCAACACGCTTTGCCGCATGAACACAGAATTGCCGCGACAACTCACCGTAACCATTAGCCTTGTTAAACATAGCGGACACATAAAGGCTTTTCTGAAAAGGGCTAGCGGTTCTTGTTTTTCGAGGATTCACTCGTGGGCGCAGCGAACGCATTAAGATAAAATATGCCAACGAGTTGCCACCGTCAAGAAAGACCATTTGCAAGGTATTGCATACCATCACTTACAGCATATGCAACACACACTGACACTGTGGGGGTCACTGGTTCGAACCCAGTATCGCGCACCATTCTTAACATCAGTAACTTCCATACAACCACAACGCCTTACGCATAGACCACGGCTGGATTTACTGAAAGAAATACACGGCAAAAACCAGCAATAAACAAGAATAATTCCATACAATAGTTGCCAACGAGGTGCCAACGGATACACTTAAATCATGGCAAAGATACGCGCAGTGGTTATACATGGCAGGAAAAAACAGGAAATTGACCTTGGGAGGGTGGCGGGAAAGCGGCGGCGGCGCTTTGTTGACACTAAAACCACAGCCAACGCGGTTTTAAAAACCTACAAAAAGAAGCGTGAGTTGCTAGGAAATCAATGGGATGAACTCGAAGCACGTAAAAAGTGGAGCATTCTTGAGATATTGGACGAAATCAAGGATCACGGCATGAATTTGGCTGAAGTTTGGGAATCCTACCAGAAAACGCACCTCTCCCATGGAAAATCCACGCTGGAAGATGCCATTGCCGATTTCATGGAGCTGAAGAAAGAGGCTGGAAGGCGGTCACGTTACACAGAAGAAATGACAAGAACCCTTGCAAGATTCGCTCAAGGCCGGGAAAAACGGCAAATTGGCAGCGTAGGCACCGGCGAACTCCGTTCATGGATTACCAGCTTTGACGGGAGCGCGGCCACACGTCACACGATGCAGACACGACTCAAGGTGTTTTTCTCGTGGGCCGAGCGGCAAGGATTGATTGCCGAAAACCCTACGAAACGGCTTGAATCCATTAGAATTGACCAGGCAGACCCGCAAATTTTAAACGTGGAGCAATGCAAGCAGTTGATTGATTCCGCTTCAGAAATTGACCCTGACATGCTCACTTACTTTGCCCTGGCGTTATTCTGCGGCATCCGGCCAGATGAGTGCATGAGGTTGACAGGTAATTCGGTTGACCTGGAGCGCGGTCAAGTTGTGGTGAGCGGTGACGCCTCAAAAACGCGCAACCGCCGCATTGTTGCCATGCTTCCGCCAGCGGTTAAAATATTCGAGAAGCACAAAGGTTTGAAGTTTTCTATTAATTTCAGGAGGCGCCGCGCCGCAATTAAAAAACACGCTAATATTAAGAAATGGCCCAGCGATGTTTTAAGGCACACAGCCGCCAGCCACTTTTACAATATTTACGGAATGGATGAGGCAACCAAGCAGCTTGGCCACTCAGGAGCGATCATGTTGAAGCATTACCGGCAGATGATCAGCAAGAATGAAACCGAAGAATGGTTGATGCTATGATCAGCAAGCCTAAGCTTTAGCTAGTAAAACGAGCAAAATTAAAAGCAACAGAAGGTTGGTAATTGCAACTTGTCCTTTCGTGGGTGCGCTCATTCTTCGGTTGGTTTAATTTCAAACCTGCCGCCTTTTCCCAGATCCTTCATGACAAGTTGGTTAATGTAATTTGAAAAACTCAAACCCAATCTTTTCGCCCTAACTTTTGCTGCGTTTTTGGTTTCTTTGTCCGGCCATGAAATACTGGCCACATGGTATTTGTTTTTCACTTCGGTCAATTTTGTCTTCCTAGTAGTTAGCATAATTACTTCCTACACATAATAGGCGTAAAGTAACCCAATAAAGGGTCACTTCTAGTTAATTTTTATTATTTTTTTTTATTTGCTAACTTTTAGCATAAAAGTGTTGACCGCAAAACCTGTTTCTGTAAATGTTTGCTTCATCGCACTTGCTAACTTTTAGCATCTTGAATGAAAAATAAAAAACAGCATTTAATCACGAGCTTTTCAATGCCGCTTCCTGTTTGGAAGAAAGCAAAAGCGAAAGCCAAGAAAGCGAATCGTTCGCTTTCAGGACACATCCGGTCGCTAATCTTAGAGGACTTGGAAACATGAAATATGTTTCGCTTCCAGAAATGGCGAAAATCATTGGCGTCTGTAACCGTACAATGTGGACGTATGCCAAAGAAAAAATGATTCCAGGGTTCAAGACGCCCAGGGGCCACTGGCGCTTCGACCAAGAAAAAGTCATCCGGTCACTTGAAGCCAAAACAAATAAACCGCAACCACAAATTTAAAGCCAGCCATGAAACCTCTAATCCTCCTAATTCTTACCGGAATTCTTACGCTTCAAATCGCCTCAACGTGGCTGGCCGCTTTTATGCCTTGGGTATTTTTCATTGCTTGCTTTGCCTGTCTCGCAGCAATGAGCTTTGCAAGTAACTACCAGCACTGCGAAGCGTGTCAAGCCGAAGGAACAATTTCGCCTGATGGGGAATCAGGACCAACGAAAACCAAAACAACAACCCGTCAATTATGAGATATTCGGGGAGGGGTGACGGCCTCCCCAAACCTTTTAAAATTATGACAACCAAACAAACACTCATGCCGATTATGGCGGTCATTCACAAGGGCGGCGCAACGTTCGCATATCAGCCAGTTGGAAACACATCCATTTATTTGATGATGGGCGTTCAGCATACGCAATTCGGGCCGCGCTACTATCGCCAGCAAGAGGCTGGGCCTTGGGGCAATACGGCATTGATTGCCCAAGGTGAAGAGGAAGTAACCGAGCAATGGAAATCTTTAATGGATGACGCCACTGACGAATCTTACAAGCTCCTTGCATACCTTGAGGGAAACAACCCTGAAGGATGGACAGGCCCAATCATTGATCAAAGGGACGTTGCCGAAGGTTAAATTTCCCAGCAAACGCTGGTTCTCATAGGTAAGTAACACGCGGCCCCTGAGTGGGGGCCGCAAACTAAAAAGGCCCTGCGTCAACAGGGCCAAGTAAAACGAAAAACAATCAGGAATTCAATATGTCTCAAAATTCACAAATCGTCAAGAGCGACCCTTCAGAGTGCACTTTTACGCCATTGGGCAACACTGATCCAATCAAACTGTCATTAGGGATCATCGAGCGGCAAATCGCAAATCCTACACGATCAGGAAAAATGCCAACAAAGCGCGACATGATGGACTTCCTTATGCTCTGCCGCGCTCGCAAATTAAACCCGTTTGAGGGAGATGCCTTCCTTGTTGGATATGACGGCCAAGCGGGAGCATCCTTCAGTTTGATCACTGGGCAACAAGCATTTTTAAAACGCTCTGAAGCATGCCCACAATTCGATGGAATGGAGTCCGGTCTGATCATCATTGATCAGGACGGAAACCAAAAGGAAACAGAAGGCGATTTCCTTGAACCAGGATGTCAGGCAATTGGAGCATGGGCAAGAGTTCACCGAAGCGATCGTAAAATCCCAACATATCGACGCTTAAATATAGAAAAGTATGACACAGGCCGAAGCATGTGGAAAAAGAACCGTGAAATGATGGCGGTAAAATGTGCGGAAGCGGATGCCTTACGGTCTGCTTTTCCGTCTGTAAACGGTGGGCTTTATTCGCAAGATGAAAACCAAGACATTCCACGTTCGATTGACATTCCACGTTCGATTGACATTTCACCGACGATGCTCCCAAGCGCAAAACCTGATAATGATTCGGACACAGATTTTGCACCATCAAAACAACACGTTTTAACGCCAAAGCATGACAATCAAATCATTGAGGCGGAACAATCAAAATCTGAGCAACAACCAGACGCTTTAATCTCACAGGTGTTTGATGTGTTTGAAGGCCACTTGGACGGCGTTCGAAAATATGCGGTTGATCAAGGGTGGATTACATCAAAAGAAACTTTGCACAATCTGAAAAGCAAATATGCAAAAGGCATTCTGGCCAATCCTGACGCACTGATTAAAACGGTTACGAAAGGTGCGAAATGATAAATGGATACATTTTTGACATCGAAACGGGACCACTACCGATTGAACAGCTTGTGCACGTCATGCCCACTTTTGAGGCGCCAAGCAATTGGAAAGACGATGAAAAGATTAAGGCTAAGATTGCGGAACAGGAATCCAAGTGGTTTGACCGCGCCGCACTGGATGCAAGAACGGGGGAAGTTTTAGCGATTGGTCTTTCCAAATCGGTTGAAGGCGAATCTGAAACGATAATTTTAGACAGAAATCAGTTTACAGAATGCGAGTTACTTTCTCAATTTTGGGATATGGTTTCCGAGTATCGAAGCAAGCGCTGGATTGGTTTTAATATTTTCAATTTTGACCTTCCGTTTCTCATGCGCCGGTCACTCTTTCACGGTGTAACGCCGGGGCTTCAGTTGAGCAATTCACGATATTTCGACCCACGTTTCATTGACATCATGAACCTTTGGCAGTGCGGCAATCGAGAGCAAACAATTAATTTAAACTCACTTGCAAAATTCGTTGGGTTGCCAGGGAAATCTGGAAGCGGCGCAGACTTCGCCGAGTGGTTTAAAACTGAGCCAGAACGCGCAAAAGCTTATTTGACGCAGGATCTTGAACTTACAAAACAAATTGCTGACAGAATGATTACATGGATTGACGCAGGAACAAAAGAAAGGCAACCAGCATGAATTCACCAATTGAAATTGAACGTATCCATGATGTCACGATTGCCATTTCAGGAGACATCCAAGAGCGCAAGGAAGTTGCGTTGATTACGAGCGGATTTATTACAGAAGTAAATGACGACGATTCACAAAATTCCGCAATTTCAGCAATTCGAGAGCTTAAAGACATTGCAAGCCAAGTTGAAAAAGCACGGCAATCTTGCAAGAAACCATTTCTTGAAAAAGGCCGAGAACTCGACGCAATCGCAAAGGAATTCAGCGAATCGTTGATTACCGAACAAAAAAGAATTCATGGCGTCATGACCGTTTACACGGTTGAACAAAACCGGATCCGTCAAGAGGCCGAACGCAAACGCCAGGAAGAAATTCGGAAGGCAGAAGAAGAAAAACAAAAGGCTTTGGAAGCTGTCCGAGATGCTGAGCGAAAACGGATTGCCGAAATAGCCAAAGCCGAAGAAGAAAAGCGGTGCGCAGAACAAGCCGTCATTGACGCCAAAAACGATGCCGAAAGAAAAAAGGCGGAAATTGAACGACAACAGGCAATAAAAGCTGAAAAAGAAGCTCAAGAAAACCAAGAATCCAAAATTGCGGCAACCATTTCTGAAGAAACAATTAAGGAAGCAAAACAGACTGCATTGGACTTACTAAAGCCAGAAAAAGTTAAAGGCTTGCAGGTTCGTAAAGAGCTTAGGATTGAAGTCGTCGATGTTTCAAAACTATATGCAGCACATCCAAGCCTTTGTGATATTAGCCCGAAACTCGGCTTGATTAAGGCGGCAATCAAAGACGGTGAAAAAGAAATCTCAGGCGTCAAGCACTGGATTGAAGAAACTCCAATTGTGAGGTGATTTTATGAAAAAAGGATTATCATGGAACGACATCCAACCAGCATTCCCAGGCATTCAAGATTACACAACAGCATTTCGGCGCACAACACAAAGGTGTTTGATGCTGGGATATATTAAACCGGGCAAAAGTCAAAAACTGACCATCAGGCAAATTTCAAAACTAAAAGAAAACCACAAGAAAAATGACAACTGATATTTGTGAACGAAAACACGGAGGGGTTGCAACCAGTGTCGAGGCATTCGAAAAAGTGGAGCCAACACTGAGGCTGGTTCACCAAGAAATATTGGGATTGATGATACACTTAACAAATGGCCTCACAGCCAAGGAGTATGCAGGTATCACTGGAAAGGGACTCAACGCCGTAAGCGGCAGGTTTTCAGAGCTTAAAAAGGCTAACAAAATCAAGATCACCGGAGACAAGCGCGAAGGGTGCGCTGTTTGGGAGGTTTCAAAATGAGCCAACCAACCAAAGAAAACCCACACGTCAAATTCTCGGACGGCAAAGGCCGTTTGATAATCAGGCCGTTGTCAACAGTCACCGTGATTAAAACGGAGCAAGACCATTACAAGCGGGATGTTGTCACGGTTGATCACGAGGGGCGAAGGTTCAAAAGCTTCATACACACTGAATGATGGCACGACGAGCCGCCAGAGTTGACGCCAACCACGCTGAGATTGTCAAAGGGCTAAGGCAATCAGGCTGCACTGTCCTTGACCTCTCACGAGTGGGTATGGGTTGCCCTGACATCCTTGTGGGGCGAGCCGGTCACAATTTCCTGTTCGAGATTAAAGACGGCAACAAGCCTCCATCATCAAGGAAGCTTACAATTCCTGAGCAAGCATTTTTCGCCATGTGGCGAGGCAATGTTCAGGAAGTCAAATCACTTAATGAAGCCATTGAATCAATCAATGAAACACTGAAGCACAAGGGATAATTATGGAACCATTTTCAATTTTCATTTTAGGGAACATTTCAGGGCTTTGCTTGGGGGTAGTTGTTGGCATGGCTTTAATTTATTTGAAGGGGTAATTATGGGGCTTCCGTATTCAAAATTCTTTTGGGCTGATTACATGAGGGCCACGCGCATGCTGTCTTGCACAGCTAAAGGCGCATGGATGGATATTTTATGTTTACTCGCTGACGCAGATGATTGCGGCACGCTCACAAACAGTGCCACTGCTTGGGCGCGATACATAGGACTCACAAAAGATGAGTTACTAGGCGTAGTCCAAGAGTTGGAAGCTGGCGGAGTTGGCAACATCAAGATTGAAGGCGAAACATTGTCCATTACCTCAAATCGGCTCAAGAAGGATTTTAAAGAATACAAAGCTCAATGCGATCAGGCAGCCCAAGCAGGTAAGAAATCAGGAGCGGCAAGACGTAAAAAGAACACGAACGACCGTTCAACGACCGTTCAACGAGAAACGAACGACCGTTCAACGACCGTTGCCATTCCGTTGGAACGAAACGCGAACGAAACGTCAACCATACCAGAAGCCAGAAGCCAGAAGCTAGAATCTCTCTCTAAAAAGAAAACGCCTAACGGCTCAGAGAGAGAGAATTCTTTTGCTGAGATCCCAACATGGGATGAAGTTTGGGACCACGCTCAGATTCGGGGGATACTCCGAGAAACCGCAGAAAGCTTTTTCAATTGGCATCAGGACAATGATTATTGGCTTAACAAATTTGGAAAGCCGATCAACTGGAAATCAAAACTTCAAAATTGGAAGGTCAAGGGCCAGACGTTTCAGGCAAACGGGAAAGCCCCAAAAAGGCAAAAAATGACTTCAGCCGAATTACTCGAAAGGATTAAAGATGCCGATTGATGAGACAGCATGGGGAGTCCAAAGCAAATTTTCAGCGAAACCCGTTGCAAATTTCGGAAACCTCAACACTGAGGGATGGCCAACCGAAACCCGATCATGCCGGATCTGTGACACCATGATTCACCTGCCGATACATCCAGACGCTCACGCTGAATGGTCAGAAAACAGAGAATCTGACACGATAGGGGCAAAAGTCACTAGCATGGCCTTAAAGGGCGCAACATGCGACAGATGTGGAAATGCTAGGCAAATGTTTTTAGAGGCCAGAGAAGGCGTGTCAGCTATCGCTATCGAGCTATTGAGAGCAAGGTCGCCCGATGGAAGTAACCTAACAGAGAAACAAGAAGAGCTTTTGGGGGTCAATTTAAGGAAACGGCTCAAGAGATATTGTGAGGCTCTGAGGATCATGAATATGGGATTGAATGTCATTTGGGATGAGCAATTCGTCTCTTTGATATGGGACAAACCTCAAGGCTCGTGGCGATTCTTGCGAGGCATGGCCAAGTTTCTTTACACCGATAAACCAGTCAAGGATCAGATGGCTTCAATGATCAGATGGCTTCAACAGATGAAAACATCATGAAAAACCAAAAAACATATTTCAGAGATTCTGCAATTATCCAGGCTCAGTTCTTGAGTTCCAAAAACCTGCCGAATCGAACCACGTGGGAGGCGTGGGAAAGCCCTTACATTTTAGATTCTGAGACAGATATTGCAAATCAAAGGAAAAAACGCACAGCGCAAATTAACGAAAATTACCACAGGCTCATGGATAAAAAAAATGAAGCGGTTGAAAAGCGGAAAAACAATGAACCCTTACCCTTCAACATTTATACCAAATGAACCCTCTTGAGAATGCAAATAAATGGGAGAAAGCCAGATTTGAATCAGCGCATGCCCTTATGGCATTGGGTAAATTAAACAGCCACCCAGATATTGCCCATGCGCAAGCAGATGCCATCGTCGTTGGGTTGATTCGGAAAATTGGATTTTCCAAAGTGGCAGACAAATTTGAAAACCTACGGGATGAAATGGGATGGAGCTACTCACAGGAAGGTGAAGGATGACATGCGAGAATTACACTTATTTGCAGGGGCAGGCGGCGGAATCCTTGGAGGAATGCTCCTTGGACATAAAACAGTCTGTGCCGTTGAAATCGAGCCTTACTGCCAACAAGTCCTCAAAGCCAGACAACAAGACGGAATCTTGCCCGACTTCCCAATTTTCGGAGACATCAAATCATTCGATGGCCGACCATGGCGAGGAAAAGTTGACATCGTTGCCGGAGGATTCCCTTGCCAAGACATCAGTGTTGCCAACGCCAATGGAAATGGAATTGAAGGGGCCCGGTCAGGACTCTGGAAAGAAATGGCCAGAATCATTTGCGAAGTTAAACCGCGACTTGCATTCGTGGAGAACTCACCAGCGATCCTTTTTCGAGGATTGGGAACCGTTCTCGCAGACGTGGCCAAAATGGGGATGCATGCTCGATGGGGAGTGTTGGGAGCTGGAGACATCGGAGCTTGGCATAGGCGGGCCCGGTTCTGGTTGTTGGCTACCAACAGTCGTGGCATCGGAGTACATAGGAGCATGCAGGGCCCGGTTTGTCGGGAGTCCGGAATTCCGTGGGAGCAAGATGTCAGAGGGATTAAGGATTTGCAGGGAAGATCCTCTGTACCTTCACCCCAACTTTGCAGAGCACACAATGGGGTGGCCAATTATGTGGACAGGACTAGAACCATTGGAAACGGGCAAGTTCCAGCAGTGGCGGCAACAGCATTCAAAATTCTTTCAGAGGGATTGATATGAGCCACAACAAACGAATCACTGAAATCATCGACAAGACCGCGCAAGGGTTTGGTTTAACCTCTAGGGCAATGCTGAAGAGGACCAAGCGGCCAGCAATAGCTATACCGAGAATGACCGCGATGGCGTTCGCAGTTGAGGAAGGTTTCAGTTTAAGCGAAGTGGCTCGGAATTTCGGGAAGAGATGTCACCAAACCGTGGGCTACGCGCACCGGGCAATCACCGACCAAGCCGAAACAGACCCTATATTTTTAAAGAAAATTAGAACCATTTGGGAAGAAATACAAGAATCATGAGTGACATTAACACGGTAATAATCAGCGGACGTTTGGCCAGAGATCCAGAATTGCGACACACGCCAGGAGGTTTGGCCATTGCAGAAATCACAATTGTCAGTGAACGCAAATACAAGGACAGCTCAGGCGAATACAAAGAAAAAGCCTCATTTATAGGTTGCACCGTATTTGGGCCAACTGCCGAATTTGCAAGCAAGTGGCTTCGGAAAGGGAAACGAGCCAATGTGCAAGGCGAGTTAAATCAAGAGGAATGGACCGACAAAGAGACTGGCAAAAAACGGTCAAAAACCAAGGTGAAGGTTTTGCAAATACAACCCATTGATTGGCCTGATAAAGACGAGCAACAACAGCAAGCCCCACCGCCACCAGATGCAAGCCGCAACGCTCAAGCTCAACCAACCGATGACGACGACGTTCCTTTTTAAATCATGAAAACAATCCTACTAATCACGCTGATACTCTCAGCCCAAATTCAAGCCTCCGATATTTCTGGTTTACTGGGTGAAATCCAAGACCTTGTGAACCTTTCAGATAGGGTGAAAGCGTTGGAGGAATCAAGCAAGGATGCGCCAAAAATCAATCCATATGAGTTCATTCTCAAGGACAAGGACGGCAACGGATATGTGGACACCGAATGGGAAGAGATCATTGCTCAAGGGCAAGCGATACAAGCCCCATATTGGGACGAATCAGAAAAGGCGTGGACTGATGCGCGTGGACCATCACCGTCTGGCGTTGGTTGGTATGGCACAGCCGAAAGCCCTATCATTACGATTCTATGCACCGATCCGGTTTATAAATTTCAGAACACAGCACGGCTTCCAGGTCGATTCGCAATAAAGGCCGCAACGAGATGGAATTCGTTCATGCGATTTGAAGCGACAGGCGATAAATTATTGATTGATGATAACGCTTGGGGAACGCAAACAAATGCACCAATTGGAATCTATGTGGAACCCTCAACGGTTGTGAATGGGCGAGCAATCAGGAACTTTGAGCAGACAATAGAGGGCGTTATGATCATTGGCCAAAATGGAACAATGCCGATTTATATCAGCGAGAATGCGTTCAATTTTCAAGTGAGCAATTGCAATATTCAGGCACATCAGGGGGCAAAAATTGTCATTAAACACGGCCCTCTTCTAGTTGCTGATTGGTATCCAGTAACACAGGAGCGAAGCAATGTTTACTTGCCTGACCCTAAATTCATTAACGTCCAAATTGAAGGGCGTCACAGAGCCGAAAGGAAGGCGTGCGGGATTCTGATTTCAGGCAATAACATGATATTTCAAAACCTGAATTTTTACGGACTTTTGCACGGAATTTACGCCCACGGCGGAAGCAACCGCGTAGTCAATGGCTGCGCCTTACACACCGGCAATACCTCCACAGGCCAGCAATGGGCCAACCCTAATGAGTTCATTTTGTGCCTGTTGTCATACCGTGACGGGCAACCAGATGATGCAATTACAGGCAACGCTGGCGCGGGTAAACAACTCCGAATGATTAAACGCTCACGCATGCCGTATGCGGCTGGCTGGCACCTTGCAGGTGATGCAACGCTATGAGCGCACTAGGTCAGCAAACAGGCGGTGACCATTACAAACGCCTAAAAATCCAGCCAGTGGAATACATCACCGCCAACAAGATACCGTTCATAGAGGGCTGCGTGATTAAGTATCTGACCAGGCACAGAACCAAGAACGGCTCCGAGGACATACAGAAAGCAATCCACTTCTTGGAGCTACTGATTGAGTTGGAATACCCAGAATCAAAGGAAGGGAAAGCATGAGATTCAAAACATGCGGAGGCTGTGGCATCACTAAACCAACTAATGCCTTCCATAAAAGAAGCGGAGCCAATGACGGTCTGCAAGCATATTGCAAGCTGTGCAAGCAAGAGATGGACGCTCCCCGGTGGGCTGAACGCAAACAAGCAAGAGCCACTTAATCAACTCACAGACACGCCATGGAACCACACACAATTGATGAGCATGAATTCGGGGAGGATTGCCCGGATTGTGGCAACCTATGCGCGGAAGCGTTGGTCGAGTTGCTATCATGGGCGTTAGAGTCAAAGCATAAGCGGGTCACAGTAATCGCAAGGCTCGCCGCAATCTATATACAATTCGGTCAGCTTACACCAAAAGAGGCACGGCTACTCTTTGGCATCAAATCCAAACAGACCATTTACAACCAACGCCGACAACTCGCAAAGCGTCACGGCATGAAATACACACACGGTAAAGTTTTGTGAAGGCAAAGTCGCCGCTCTGTATGTGATCAGTAAGAAAGCAACGATCAAGGAGGCATGTTTGAAATTTAATGTTTCACGAATGACAATGCACAAGAACATGAAGGATTTGGCGAAACAATTCGGACTTAGAATTCAACATGGGAAGCTGTTATGAGTTTAAAGCCATATTATCAAGACGACAACGTAACCATATATCACGGGGATTGCCGGCAAATTGTCCCTCAACTTGGTAAGTTTGACTTAATGTTAACCGATCCGCCTTATGGGATTAACATGGACGGAGGCAACGTCGGGTACAAAGGCAAAAATAATTTCGAGAAAAAAAATTGGGATCAATCCGCGCCTAATCCTTTACTATTACAAGGTCTATTATTATCTGCAAAAAAATCAATTATTTGGGGTGGCAATTACATGGGATTGCCTCCGACAAGACAGTGGCTTGTATGGGATAAAGGGGCAGGATTTAAAGGCAGAACATACGCCGAAGCCGAACTCGCGTGGACTTCACTTGATAGCAATGTTCGTGTTTTGCAATATGATCCACTTGCTAAGGGCGACTACAAAGGAAAATTGCATCCAACGCAAAAACCATTGGAGGTTTTTAAATGGTGTATAAACATTGCAAATCAATCTGATACAATCTTGGATCCGTTTGCGGGAAGTGGCACAACTGGCAGAGCGGCCAAAGATTTAAACAAAAAGGCTGTTTTGATAGAAAAGGATGAAGATTATTGCAAAGCCGCAGCAACAAGAATGGCTCAAGAAGTCTTGTTATAGCCCCACTAAGGAATCTCTTAATTATGCCTAAGAAAAAGCAGGTTTCCGCAGCGCAGAAAACGTCCATGACCAAACCCAAAAAACGTAAACCCTCCCAACGTAAGGAGTTATGGACACCCAAGATTGTGGGGGAAAAATTAGACCTAAGCCGCGACCAGGTGCGGAACATTTTAAACAGAATTGAACCATACGGAAAAGAGGGATCCGCCAACGTTTACTTGTCGTCCAAGGTTTTGGAAGCCGCGTCAAAAGTAGCGAAACGCAAACCGGGAAACACAGAAGACAAGGACGAACTAGAAAAGGAAAAGCTGCGGCAACAAATCCGCAAGTTGACCGTTGATGCCGATGAAGCCGAAGGCCAAGTAATTCAGCGCGATGAAGTGTTTCAAGGTTTCTATGAATTCGGCGCGCAGGTCAGAAAACATTTATCGGAACAAATCGACAAGCTTCCGCCTTTATTGGCTGGCCTCACCCCTCCTGGAATGCAAGTAAAAATCAGAGATTACAATGAAGACATCCTTGAAAAGTTGCGGCGCCACAAATATTCGAAGCTTGATTCTTGAGGTATCGCCTCAATGTTTCCATGAGTTTGACACGTCGCCTGTTTACGATTGGGGTGAGAAAAACGTAAGGCTTCGAGAGTCACCATACGGAAACCAATTCAAGCCGAATGAAACTCCATGGCTGAAAGGGCCACTGTCAACCGTATCAAATCCAGAAGTTGAAACGGTAGTTTTGAAATGTGCCGCGCAAACCGGCAAGACAATCTCAATGCAAATCGCAGCGGCATGGGCCTTGGCTAACCATCCAGCCCCGACCATGATCGTAATGCAAGACGAGGACGCAACAAAGGACTTTGCAAAAGAGCGAATGATACCAGTGATAGAATCTTGCGAACCTCTGAAAAACCAATTCCCTCAAGACCGACACCGGAAGACAAACACAGAGATTTTCTTTGCCTCATGCACTCTTAAAATGGGAGGAGCAAACAATAATTTTCTTCGGGCTTGGTCAATTCGCTGGCTGTTTGGCGATGAGGTTGGAGCATGGAAGCCAGGGATGGTTAAACGGGCACGGGCAAGAACAACACGATACTGGAACCGAAAGCTTTGGTTTTCCTCAACGCCGGAAAACGCGGGGGATGACTTTGACCTTGAGCATCAAAGCGGCACTCAAGAAGTGTGGTCACTCCGATGTCAAGGATGCGCCGAATTATTCAAACCAGATTTTTACGCCACCGTTAAATGGGCGACAGACTCAAAAACGAAACCTGGCGGCGAATGGGATTATGAGAGGCTGGCGCCAACCGTCAAAATGGTTTGCCCTCATTGCAGCAAGGCTCATAAAAACACTGAAAAGAATTGGCGCTTGATGGTGAACGGCGGCGGCTATATTCAGACCAACGACAACCCGACGCCAAAAACGAGGAGCTTTTCATTTAACCAATTAACCTTGCCTCCTTCAGTCATGCCTTGGAGTTCGTTGGTTATCGACTTCCTGAAAGCTAAAGCATCAGCGGCCACAGGTTTCATTATTCCACTGCGGGAATTTGTAACGTTACGCCTCGCGGAAACATGGAAGGAATCAAAGCACACCGAAGTCAACAAGGTTGTATCCACTTCATATGATCCGGTCACAGACTGGGAAGATGAAGCACACCGATTCTTGACGGTTGATTGCCAGCAATACCTTGAAGACTTTTGGGCAGTTGCAAGAGCATGGGCCAAAGGTGGTGAATCACGCATCCTTGGGTTTCGAAGGCTTGGGAGCTTTGAAGACATCCGAGAGATGCAGAAGGAATTCAATGTTCAAGACTCCAAGACCTTCCTTGATGTTGGTTACCAGCGCGAACGCGTTTTAGTGGCATGCGCAAAATATGGCTGGATCGGTATGCGCGGCGAAGATCGAGACAGCTACGCGCACCAAACGCCTGGGGGTGAAGTTAAGCGGGCCTATTCCAAACCAACGCGGGTCAGCTCAACCGGCAGAGTTGCGCCGCCTGTGTTCCGTTGGTCTAATCCTTCAATCAAAGACATGATGTCATTATTGAAATCTGGTCGGTCACATCCATGGGAGGTTTGCGACCTTGGCGCCATGGCTGACGATTACGCGAGGCAACTGGATTCCGAGCGTAAGCAAGAAATGTTGGATAAGAACGGCAAGCCTCGATTAATTTGGAAGCAGATCCGCCGCGACAATCACGGTTGGGATTGCGAATGTATGCAAGTTGTTGCCGCTTTAATCGCCAAGCTTTTCATTGAACAAGAGCCAGAACCTTAAATGGACTTTTGCCCATTATTACAATGGGCGACTTAAAACCTTTCCTTCGATTACAGACCGACGCATGGCTTATGACCCTAAAAGACAGGGTTGCTGAAGCCGTGTTGCAGAACGCGGTCACAATCGCCTTCTCGAATTCCTCACAAAGTGGCACCAAGCAAACCGTTATGAACACGGTGGAATTGTCTTCACAACTGACAGACGTGTTGATTGAAAAAGCACTTGTGACAGGCACCGCAACCACGCGCATGACATTTGCAAGGTTCGCACGATGAGTAACTTATATGATCAGCATGGCCGACAGTTAACCACGACCACAACCAAACCAATAAAGCGCGGCTACACGCCAGGGTGGTATCGTGGAAATGAAGTGAACCGTTACAGGTCTTCAATTCCTTACGCCGTTTCTGACTCAAAGCACACGCTGAACAAATCAGTCAGGCGCCGCTTGATGGGTTACGCCCGCTGGTTGTATGTCAATTCTGGCATGGTGCGGGGCGCAGTCAACGATATGGCGCGGTATTCGGTTGGGCGTGGCATTAAGCCTCAATCATTGGTTGAAGGCGCCGCTGGTGATTATGAACAATACTTTGCCGAATGGTGCAAGGTAGCCGACGTGTCAGGGGTTTTTAATTTCTACCAGATGCAAAAACTGGCCTCGATCCGGATGGATGTTGACGGTGATCTTGGGTTGTTAATGGTAAACAATGGATTTCCACAGCTTCAAGTCATTGAATCACACAGCGTTGAAAGTAAAGACCGCGAGCTAACCGCACACGATGGGGTTAAGGCATCCAAGGCCGGAAGGCCAACGGCTTACAGTTTGCGTGATGGCGAGGGATTCAAGACCGTTTCAGCAAATGATTTTGTGCTCATTTACGATCCTGACCGAGTGGCACAGTTGCGCGGGGTAAGCGCGTTAGCCCATGCAACTGATCATGTCAGGGATCAGATGGAAATTCTGGATTATGAAAAGGTTGGCGTCAAAATGTCGTCCGCCATTGGAATTGCAATCACGACGCAGGGCGGCACCGCCGACGACGGCCAGAGCTTAATTGAAACAGGCTACACCGCCGCCGACACAGGGAACGTTCCATGGGACACAATGCAAGCCGGAATGATTCCACGGCTCAAGATTGGGGAGGACATTACCAGCTTTGCAAGCAACCGACCAAACGCAACCTTTCAAGGTTTCATTGAGCATCTGACGCGGGAGGTTTCCCTTGGGATGGGTTTGCCTTACGAGTTTATTGTTGACCCAGCCAGGCAAGGCACCGCTTCCCGGTTCATCTTAGAAAAAGCCCAACGGCGATTTGAGGAACGTCAAGACACTATCGAAAAGTTTTCCAATCGAGTTTATGCGTGGGTTATTGCCGCGGGAATTAAGCGCGGCGACTTGGCACACGCCGAAGGATTCTGGCGCGTCCGCTGGCAGCCACCAAAAAAGATAACCGTTGATAACGGACGAGACTCAAAAGCCAACGCGGACGCGCTTAAACTAGGGACGAGAACGCTTGCTGAAGACGCCGGGGAGCGCGGCCAAGATTGGGAGGAGTTAAGAAACCAAGTCGAGCGTGAAGCGTCCGATTTATTAACAAGGGCAAAACGTCTGACAATTGACCATGACATTACATTGGACACAGCAATTGCCCTATTATCACAGAGACAACCAAACCCGGTATTTAACAATGACGAACCACAAATTACTTCATCAGATAACAACTGACCTCTGGGCAATCAGCCCTGATTATCTGCAAACACTGTATTTAACCGCGATTGATTTTGACGTTGAGGGCGCCCATAAGCCCGCAGAAACGGGGTATCTCATGCGCGGTTCAGTGGCAGTCGTTCCTGTTCATGGGCCACTAGGTAAGAATTTGACGCAATGGGATAAGATGTTTGGGATGTCGGATTACAATGATATTGAAACCGCTTTAATCAACGCTGACGCTGACCCAAACGTTACACATATTCTAATGCACGTTGATAGCCCAGGTGGAACCGTAACGGGCTTACCCGAACTGGCGGGTCGGATCAGGGCAATTGAAACGCCTTTAACTTCTTACACCGAAGGAACCGCCGCAAGCGCGGCCTATTGGATAGCGTCACAGGCCGATAATATTCTTGTTTCAGAAACCGCAGAGGTTGGGAGCGTTGGCGTTTACGTCGCGCTGTTGGATCAAACCGGATTTCTGGAAAAGATGGGCCTCAAGGTCAACGCGATCAGCGCAGGGAAACACAAACTTGACTATGCACCATTCAAACCGCTTTCCGAAGACGCCCGCGAAAGACTGCAAACCAACGTTGATAAATGGCATGCAAGGTTCAAGTCTGAAGTGTCATTAAAGCATTCAATACCAACTGAAAATATGGAAGGTCAGGTTTTTGAAGGATACGAAGCAGTGGAAGCGGGCTTGGCGTCTGGCGTGGTTAATTCCACAGCGGACGTGTTGAGCTTATTAGCTTAAATGGACTTTTGACCATTAAGGTAAGTATGAAAATTCTAGGCACAACTTTAAACCTGATTGAAGCAAACCAACAGATTGCGGTTCTTGAAAAAGATTTAAGCTCCGCAAACGAAAGCAAAGCTTCAATTGAGGCATCCATTGAGACGCTGAAGGAAAGCCATGCAACAGAATTGGCCGACCAGAAAGCCGCGCATCAAACCGCACTGGATGAAGCAAACGGAAAAATTCAGCTTCTAACAGAAGCTAATCAGACTCTCGAAGAAAAGCAGGAAAGCGCCAGTCAACAAGCCGTCAAGGTTTTGTCGCAAGTGGGCGTTGAGCGATCAGTCGAGGACAACCAAAACACCGAAGTAAACACCGTTGATAAATCAATGGAAGACCTTTGGACCGAGCATGAAGCCATTTCTGACCAAAAGGAACGACGGGCATTTTATCTCGAAAACATCAAACCTCGACGAAAGTAAATAAATGGCTAATACCCTGAACGGAATTAATCTAGCTCAAATCGCCAATGACACATTGGATTATTTAAGCTATGAGTTTCATCCGCTTCGCGCATTTGTGCGCGACTTCTCAACAGACATCGCCCAAAAGGGAACGTCTGTAACAACTCGCGTGCCGTCAAGCACGACGACTCAGGACTTGTCTGATGGTTATGACGTAACGGACATGACCAGCACAGCGAAGACTATTACACTTGATAAATTCAAGGGCCATGTGATGGGTTTCACTGACTTGGAAGTTTCCAAGGCTGGTAATGTTGACTGGTTGCAAAGCGTATTCATTGCGCCCGCGCTTGAGTCGGTTTTGAATGTTGTCATGGACGACCTATTGGCTTTGGTTGTTGCTGCAACTTACAACTCACCAACCGCCGAAGTCATTACCGCCGCAAACTTTGACGTTGATGAAGTGGCAGATTTAGCCGCAGACTTGTCAACGGTGAAGGTTCCAAAGAGCGAACGCGCTTTGCTTCTGCCTCCAACTTATTACGCGAGTATTCAAAAGGATACGATTGTTCAAGACGCATCAAGCTACGGTTCAGCGGATGCGGTCAGAGATCACGCCGTTCGCCGGATACATGGATTCAATGCGTTTGAATACAGCGACATTCCAACCAACTCAGAAAACCTTGCGGCAATTGCCCTGCATCCGTCAGCTTTACTGTTGGCCGCGCGGCAACCAGCAACACCAGCCGACCCAGGTTTGCAAGTTGAAAACGTGACTGACCCAACAACCGGATTACCTTTGCAGTTCCGCGCATGGTATGATCCAGACTTGGGGTCTTACAAGGTTTCCATTGGCACGCTTTACGGTGTTGCCGCTGGTAACACAACCGCGCTGAAGCGCATCACATCTGCTTAAATTATGGCAAATACACTTGGCGGCGTAAATCTTGCAGCGATTGCCGAACAAACCCTTGATTACCTTGGTAGCAATTTCTTTCATTTGTCCGCATTTGTGCGCGACTTCTCGACGGAAATAAACCAAGAAGGGCAATCGGTCACAACTCGCGTGCCGTCAAGTGTAACAACGCAGGATTTGAGTGATGGCTACGATGTGCAAGATGTAACAAGCACAGCAAAGGCCATCACTCTTTCAAATTTCAAAGGCCACGTCCACGGTTTCACTGACTTGGAAGTTTCCAAGGCTGGTAACGAAGGCTGGTTGCAACGCGTATTTGTAGAGCCAGCGGTTGAGGCCACCGTCAAAACGGTGATGGATGATTTGCTTGCACTTGTAACCAACGCCAACTTTTCAGCCAATTCAGTCATTACCGCCGCAAATTTCGACAGTGACGACCTCGCAGACATGGCGGGCGCACTATCAACAGCCAAGGTTCCAAAGTCGGTCCGGTCTGCCCTATTGCCACCGACCTACAACGCGAGTCTTCAGAAGGATGCTGCAATTCAAGACGCCGCTGCATATGGCACACCAGAAGCAATTCGGGACCACAGCGCGGGCTTCATTCATGGATTTGGCATAAACGAATACCAGGACATTCCAACCAACTCAGAAAACCTGATGGGCTTTGTTTGCCATCCTTCCGCGTTATTGATAGCGGCCCGGCAAGTTGCAAACCCTTTAAGTCCGCGCGTTCAAGTAATCAACGCAGTGGAACCAAAGACAGGATTACCAATTCAATTCCGTTCATGGTATGAACGAGACTTGGGACAATACAAAACTTCAATGGGGTTGCTTTACGGTGTTTCCGTAGGTAACGCCACCGCACTAAAACGAATTTTAAGCGCATAATAACATGGTCAATAAACCCTCATTTCTTGTTGGTATCAAACCGGACGGTCAAGCCGAATCCTTATTCGTAGGGACGGCAGAGGAATGCAAGCAGCGATTCCTCACCGAAGCCGAAAACCCGTCTGGTAAATATTCACAAATTCAAGTTTACCGTAAGCCACCATATTGGAAGCGGCGCGACCTGGCAAAAGTCAGCGCCACGCCAAAAGCCCAAACAGGACAAAAGCCCAAGGGTAAAGTGAAGAATTAAAGCTCGCATGGTTGCGTTAAGCCCGACAAGCGCCCGACCTGCCAGCGTGGTGGGCCGGGTTTTTGAATTATGGCAAACAATAAGATAGCCCAAACAAACAGCCGGTTTCTTTATGAAACCGCATCTGGCGCCGCGCCTACTGTTTGGACGACAATCAACGAAGGCTACACGTGGATTGATACTGGCCGCTTGTTTAAGGTTACAGCCGACGAGGGGCAATTCAGCTCGGTTGCATATATCGCCCAACGAACCGATGAGGCTGGCGATTACGAAAACACGGTAACGGTTTCGCTTAACGTTCCAGATGGTTGCGGACTGAGCCGCGTTGATACTTTCACAAGCGCGTTGAATTCACCTGGCGGCGCCAACCCTGATTACACAACACTGGCTGAGCTTGATACATTTGACCGCCAAAGCTTGCAAGACCGTGAAGCATACGACCAACAACTTGAACTTGAACGGGAAATCGGAGTCATTTTTGATTACATAGGCAGCAAATATCGCGGAACGATTACAAGCAGAACGGATTCAAGGGAATTTGAACCAGGCGGCTTTCTGGAAGGATACGAAGCAGCAATTACCACAAGCCGCAAACAATGGGCGGACGCTTCGGTTATTCCAACACTTGGCGCGTTTATTAAGGTTGCCGGGGTTCAATACAAGATTGAATCAGTGGTAAAAAACAACCCTCATTTCCAACTTAACTTAACCAAGCGTCATGGCAGTTGAATTGAACATTGATACGCGCGAATTCAACGCGGCCTTAAGGCAATACATTAAGGTAAGCAGCCGAACCTTGCCGGAAATCGTAAACAAGCGAGCGGTTAACATTGCCTTCAAAGCGATACGCTACACGCCAAAGGCAAGAAAAAGTCAAATCACTAAAGACTTAAAAGCAAAGAGTAACACTAACCCGAAAGCTCCGCTTGGGGCAATCTTGGTAAACGCTGGCAGAAAACCAGCGCTTTCAGGGGGCGACCTAAAGCAAGCCGTTGAAAATTTAAAACTTGGGCGGCACAGGTCAGCGGGATTCATAAAATCAGGTTGGCTTGGAGCGGTGAAAGACTTGCAACCACACGCCAAGGTTTTCAGGCGTCCGCCAAGGGTGAACGTTCAAGGTCAACCGAAAGGTTACGGGCGACCAGCAAAACAAGGTTTGAACCCGACTGCGGAAATTGTGAATCAAGTAGCGGGTGCGGTGAAGGTTGGCTCACCGGCGCTGCAACGCGCCATGAATGACGACGCCGCCGACATGGTGGACTTCGCCGCTAAACGCATGAAAAAAGATGCTAACAAATACAACGCACGATGAGCGCCAGAAGTAAATCAGAAGCCGCAATGAAAGCCTTCCTTGAGGTTTACTATTCAGGGTTGGTTTACACAGGGACACGCGGCGAGATTAAAGATTTTCCATGTGTTGTTGTGGTTGCTGATAGTGGTGAAGAGGTTCCAATTGGTAGCGGTAACACAATGCTTGACGTGACAATCACGGTGCAAGACCAAATCGACGAAGCAGGAGAACCAAACAGCACAGCCAGATTTGACGAGGCGGTTGACAAGGTGCAAGACGCGATAAGGTATGATGATTTTGAAACACAGTTAAGCGGTAAAGCTTCAGATTTCCATTGCCTAGGGCTTGCGGGGAGAAGTGGACAGGAAACCGTGTATGACGACCAAAGCGGCATGATTGCCGAAGTGTTCAAAGTGTCGCTTCTAATTGCAGAGGCGGATTTATAAGGAAAAAATTATGGCAACAGTTCAAAAAGGTTCACCGATTGTATTCGGCATTGGCGCAGGCCCAGCAAAACTTATTCAGTTTGAAACGGGTTCTGAAAGGAGCGTTTTCCTTCAAAACGTTCAGCTTTCAATTGCGAGCAATTCACAAGAAATTCAAGATGGAAACGGTGAAGTCACCGGCAAGGTTTTCTTTGACAAGCGAAAAACATTAACGGCTTCAATGTATATGACAGCCAGCAGTGAAGCTGCCGCCGAAACGTCATTTATTGAAACCGCCAGCCCTGGTGACGAAGTGATTATGGAATATGATGAGTTTGCCGAAATTGCGTCTGACGTGGCCGCGACTGAATTGACCGGCGCACCAACCAGCGGAACAGGTAAATTCGTTTTGGATACTATCGACCGAACGCGCACCGCTGGGAACATTGCCGAATTATCATTTACGGCCACCGAATACGTTGCAGACTTAACATAAAAGTGAAGTGGATCACGACAATTGAGCCAGCGCCGTGGCGGATTGCTGGGTTTAACCTTGGGCCGCTAAGGTTTGGGCATTGCGTCATCCTTGAGAGGTGGGGGCTTGATAGCCTGGACGACGAAACCGCCTTGCATTATTTTCTTGGGGTTTGCAGTCAGTCATATAGTCAGGCGCTCATTTGGTTGGAATCGGCAGCGGACAAACCTCAATCATCGTTCAAGGATTTCAACGGACACAGGAAAGAGGCTTTTCAATATCTGCATGAAAACCTTGGATTGCCAACCGCGTTCCACGGTAAGAATTCAGGGGAAACGGCAGGCACTCCATTTCTGCAAGGATTGCGACTAACAGGGATCACAAAACTTGGCTATTCACCGCACGAAATCATGGAGTCAAGGTTTGGTCAGCTCGTTTGGGACGTGATGAGCTTGAAGGAGTCACTTGGGGAGATCCGTATAATGGATGAATACCTTGCTGGACAGCTTGAAAAATTAAAGGAAATGAATGCCTAGATTTGAGCTAAAAGGAAAAGTCAATCTTGATGGGTCAAAGTGGAAGTCTGGGCTTGATCAGGCAAAACGTAATGCCGACACATGGAGCAAGGACACATCAAGAATGATAAAATCCAGGCTCATGACGGCCTTTGCTGTTGGCGCCATGTTTAGGGGTATGACTAGCTTGTTTGATAAAGCCGCAGGGTTACGGGATGAGGCAGCAAAAATCCAAGTTGATCCTGAATCCTTTCAAGTCATGGATTACGCAGCAAGGCAAAGCGGCGCGAGCATTGACAATGTTGCTAAAAGCGTAAAGCGATTATCCGCAGCACAAAGAGACGTGCTTGATGGGTCAGCCGAAATGGTTGATCCGTTTTTACGCTTTGGGATCACGCCTGAAACACTTGAGAACAATACGCCGGTTGAACTTTTAGACATAATTTCAAAGCAGGTTGAAAAAGGAGTGAACAAGGAAAGCATGCTCGCAGATATTCAAGCCATCATGGGGAGATCAGGCCCGGAACTAATTCCGACATTCCAAAGCGGGTTTTCAGGAATGATGCAAGAAGGCCGCGACATTGGTCCGGCATTCTCAAACGAACAAGTCATGGAACTTGGCGAAACAGCCGACGCATGGACAAAGACTCAGCAAGAGGGTGCTTCTGCGCTCGGAAACCTCTACCAAGGGGCTTCTGATCTTATTGAAAAACTTGGCCCGCTTGTGGCATTGCCGTTTGATCAAGATGCAAGAAATTCAGTCACTCAAATGAATGTTTTACAAAACAAGCTTTTGGAAAACATCGAGAGAAACACAAAAGCAACAGACAAGAACACGGCGCCGCTTAATCAATGACCGCTACATGGAAAGGCAGCACAGCAATCCAGCTTCAATCCTTGGAACGTAATTGGACAAGGGAGCGCGGATGGTCTTCGGTTTATACGTATTTGGGGGAGTGGTCTTTAATTGACGCAGCCAAGACAAACACTCTTTACACAGACTACGCCTCAAACATCCAGGCGACACAGGACAAGAATCTTGGCACGCTCAAGGTTACCTTTTCAAACACTGACAGTAGCGAGCCAGATCAAAACACCGAGGACTCCAACACTTGGACGTTTCAACCCTACACAATCCAGCGCAACATTGAGGAGCATCCAAACTATGTTGGACTGGCCGACATCGAAAACGAAAACGGATTCCTTCAACGGATCTTACTGGCTGTTGAATCATACAAATCCAAGGTTGCAACCGGCATTTCAGCGGGTGACTCAGACAAGGATTTAGTTTTTGATTTGGATGAATACATTGTTTACAAGAACGCAGACAACGCAAACATTACAGCCGCCAATGAAGCCCTGGCGGAAGAATTAGCGGGCTTGGTTGTCAGAGGCCATACAACCTACGACGTGACAAAATACACGTTACGCAATGTGAAGGTTGTTCCAGCAAATACGAACCTGACCATTGACCACCTTCAAACATCGAGCCAATGGTCAACCTTCAGGGTTGTTGATCTTATCTTGAGCGGCCCGCCAACGGTTACGCAGTCTTCAATCATTGGAGACGTTTTCAATACTTTTCTGGAAGATAAATGGCTAAAGCAAGCGCCAGCAATTCACGAACGCACAGACGGCAAGTTTGAGATAACAACCGAATTCTTAAACATTGGCGCTGATGAACTACCCACGCAAATTTACCCAAATTACTTATGAGGTTAAGAAGACTCTCAAAGTTTAATGTTAAAGATATTCTGGAAGCAATTAACCAGCTTCAAGACGCGGTTACTGGTTTGATGCCGCACAAATCCAGCGGAACACTTACCAATCATGGAGCGGGTGGAGTGACCGTCAAGGCAACCAGCGCCGCAACCAGGGCGCACGTCGTACAGCCGCCATCGGATTCACGGCCAGCAAGGTGGCAATAGGGCAAATGGACTTATGCCCCTTCTTGTAAGGACAGCGCTCTAGTTAGCTAGTCTAAATTTGGAGATATTATGGGAACTGAAAGATTTTTTGTATTCAACGAGGCTGGAACACTTAAACGGCTAAAAGGCCGAATTGTAAGGTTCCTTGACAGTGAAGACCCTGACAATGACGACAAGGTAGCCATTCGAGCTTCCATTTCCGTTCCAGCCGCCGCCGAAGGGTTGTCAGTTGCAAACAATCTTTCCGATGTTGCCAGCGCTGCAACTTCCCGCACGAATCTTGGCGTCAATGGCATCGACGAGGACGCCGAATCCACCGGCACCAAGCTAGTCTCACCCTCGCTTTACTTTGATGGAACTAATGATTATTTAGAGATCGCAGATGATGCAAGTCTCTCATTCACAGATGGTACCGACGATTTGCCCTTCAGTATATCTGGGTGGATCAAACCTAGCAGCACCACAACTCGTCCCATCATAAGCAAATACTCAGCTACTAATGAATGGCGATTAATAATCGACGGTAACGGGGATATTCAATTTTTGATGTCTGATGGGACTAACGCGAGTTTTGCAACATCTACCGAGGACCTTACCGCCTATGTTGGCGCGTGGGTGCATGTTGCGGTAACCTACGGCGGTGCAGGACCAAACTCAGCCACAGCATTTACTGCGGCTGCATCTGAAATATTGATGTATGTGAATGGTAAACTTGTAACAGACATAGACACCTCTAATGCTTCCTACACAGGAATGGTTGACACAACGGACCCTGTTCGTATCGGTCGGTCGAGTGCCTCTTATTTTGAAGGCAGCATAAAAGAAGTCAAGCTATACAATAGGGAACTAACTGCCGCAGAGGTAGTTGACTCCATGAATGGCGATCTTGGATTTTCTGATGAGTGGGGTGGTGCTGATGGCGGCATTTATACCAGTGATTTTTCCGCAACCGCTGACGGCTGGACTGCGCTCACAGGAGTTGGTGTGACAGGCAACATTGACAGTATTGGTGGAGAAAATGACAATTTGCGACTAGTCCCTGATACCTCAACTGGACTTCATCGCATGTATAAAGCTGGATTGGTAATCGGCAGACGAAACCGTTTATCATTTGACTATTACATACCCAGTTCCAACTCCAATATCGACGGTTTTTCGGCTAGTCTCGGAAACGCTGGACCGTCTGTCAGTGAACACTCAGCCACACTGGACGCTTGGACCCCTTACACCAACGAAGGAATTTGCGACCCGAATAACGGTTCAATTTATTTTTATGCTACAGACGGGGGGAATAGTTCTTTCACAGACGCTGGCGGCGACGATGTTGTCTATGTCCGCAATGTCCGCATAACCCAAATCGGCACCCTACTTGACGCACGAGCTGAGAACTTCAACGAAGCTGGTGGCGAATTACTGGACCTAAGTAGTAACGCCTTCGTGGCAACTAATAACGGAGCCACACAAGTAGGTGGTCGGATGCACTTCCAGGCTTCTAGTTTGGATTTGACAGGCATTCCGACGTCTTCAGCAGGACTTTCAACTGGCGAGGTTTGGAGCAATTCAGGAGTTTTAACAATGGTATAAATTTATGAGCGCAAAAATCAATTTTTTAAGGGAGCAACTCACTAGCCTTTCATCGCAACTTTCGGCACCGAAAGGAGAACCTGAAATCCGAGCGGGGATCAGCCAAGGCAATAGTTTATTAAATGCCAGAGATGCTTTAGGGGAGGAACCAAAGCGCGAGAATGTTGAAAGGTTAGTGACAAGCATCCATGCAGCAATACAAGCCCACAACGCTCAAGCATTAATTTCCGTTTCTAGCGTTGAAGAAATCATGGCCGGATTCGATGCGGCGACCGACGAAAGGTAATTTTATGCGCCGGAACAACCATTGAAGCCAATTGATGAGCAATTCAAATTCGGATGATTTAATGCTGGAGATGCAAAGTTTACGACAAGACTTGAAGTCTTTAATGGTTGCCGTGATGGGTGACCCTAAATTTAACATTGAAGGCATGCAACAACACGTTGGCCGTATTGGGACTCAAGTTGGTCAGCTTGAAAAAGACGTTCGCGGATTAAAAACAGACCGAATTAAAATTGTCGCTTGGGTTGCTGGATTGACAGCGGGTTTTAGTATAGTTGGGTCAAAAGCAATCGAATGGTTAAGGCCATGAAAAACCTTTTAATCATTTCAATCATTCCCTTTTTCATGGGGTGCGCGGCATTAGACAAGTTGGTTTTATCTGACCCGACGCCAGCCGTTAATGATGCAGGGCAAACCATTGATCCGCCGCCAACCGTTAAGCAGGGAATAAAAGCCGCCGTTGAATTAGCTGGAGATGTTGTGCCGGTTCCTTGGGCCGGTTTAGCTGCAAACGGTTTACTGTTGGCGCTTACATCTTACGGAAGCTTCAGGGGCAAACGGTGGAAGAAAGCGGCCACATCAGCAATTCAGGCCGGGAACGAATTCAGGCAAGTTGCAAAACAAGTGGCGCCGGACCGTTATCAAGAGGTCAAAAGCCGAATAACTGGAATGCAAAACGCGGATGGAACCCGTAAATTAATCAAAGTAATTTTAAACCAAGTAACCTAATATGGCACGCGTAGAAATCACAACGGCAAACTTCATTGACTTGTCAACCACAACCGAAGACAGCGCGGGAATTGTCATAGAGGACATGACCTTAAACACGCTTACCGTTGGGACGGACAACGGATATTATTTCACATTTGCAGACGCCGAAGGGTTCTTTATGGAGAACTCAACGGGCGGCAATGCTACATTTACAATTCCGTTAACCGAACCGGACGATTACGCTGAGCGCGGGATTACATTTACGGACAAAACATTTGTGGTTGCCACCGCCAAACATGTATTTTATCCGGTTGATTCACGCTTCAAAGATGCAGACGGCAAGGTTAACATTGATTGCGATGTTGCCGGGA
>Ga0233439_10001377_pt1 | contig 31223 bp, 33 predicted proteins | sample SI_123_September_6_FD_182713 | JGI IMG/M metagenome (GOLD analysis project Ga0233439, IMG submission 182713) | Seawater microbial communities from Saanich Inlet, British Columbia, Canada - SI_123_September2016_100_MG | ecosystem: Environmental > Aquatic > Marine > Inlet | place: Canada: British... | reverse complement strand
CAGGATTTAGTTTAGTAGATCAAGTTGAAAAAAATAAATATAATGATAATCCTTTAATATTTACAGATTAATGAATTTAAAAATATGCCATGTAGACCCAGCCTGTGGATTAAATATACCACCTAAAAATTGGGGAGCAGTAGAAAAAATAATTTGGGAATTTGAAAATAATCAAAAATTATTAGGTCATGAATCTACCCACAAACTAGCATCATATATATCCCCGGGGGAATATGATATAGTACATTGTCATGTAGCTAATTTAGCTATTTATTTACAAGAAAAAAATATACCTTATATTTTCCAACTTCATGACCATCATGCTTTCCATTATGGTAAGAACTCATCTACATATAAAATAAATTTAAAAGCAATAGAAGGTTCCCTCACAACTCTATTACCAGCAAGATATTTAGTTGATTATTTTAATCATCCAAAAACCCAATATTTTTCACATGGGGTTAATATAAATGATTTCTACCCAAAACAATCAATACCAACCAAACTCTCCACCCCTAAATTATTAATGATAGCAGCCAATGGTTTAGGAGGACAATCAGCAGGTTTTGACAGAAAAGGATTTACTTATGGATTAGCTTTAGCAGCTAAATATAATTTAGAGATAACTATAGCAGGTCCAAATTTTAATAAATCTTTTTTTAATGAAAATTTATGGATGTTTAATTATCCAAAATTAAATTTGGTTTTTGATACTCCTAATAGTGAATTACTTAAACTATATCATCAACATGATATTTTTATACACCCAACAATGTTAGAAGCAGGTCACCCAAATTTAACAATGATTGAAGCAGCAGCTGCAGGTTTGCCTATAATAGCAAATTGGGAGCATGAGACTACTTTTCATGGTGCTTGGAGGGCTCCTCGCGATGTGTTTGAAATGGAAAGAGGATTAAAAGATATAGTAAGTAATTATAATTTTTATAAAAAAAGAGCTATAGCTACGGCAAAAGAATTATCCTGGGAAAATAGAACAAAAGAATTAATAGAAATTTATAAAGAATATATTTAAAAATGAAAAAAGTTTTAATAAAAGAATATAATAATTTATCAAAAATTTTGAAATCCCCAAAACCTTTAAAGAATAAATTTCTTGTTGATTTTGTTAATGGGGCAAAATTAGAAATTTTAGGAAAAATCTCCAAAAACTATCAAGTTCAATTTATAAACCAATTAGATAATTCTATTTTATATGAAAATAAAATTACAAATAATATGTGGACTAAGTTTAATAAAACATATTATATAAACTATAATATTAAAGTAATAGATTTAGAAAACAATACAACGGTATTTGAGCATAAATTTAATGCAAAAGATAAAAAAGTATATATTCATTTAGCTTCAAAAGCTTTAGGTGATACCATAGCATGGTTCCCATATGTTGAAGAATTTAGAAAAAAACACCAATGTGAATTAATAGTTTCTACTTTTCATAATAAAATGTTTGAAGACAATTACCCAAATATTACATTTATACCACCAGGAGAAGATCAATTTAATTTATATGCTATGTATGAGATTGGGTGGCATTATAATGAAGATGGAGAAATTGATTACGATAAAAACATCTCAGATTTTAGAAAATATGGTTTACAAAAATGTAGTTATGAAAGTTTAGGAATAGATCCTATTGAAATTAAGCCTAATTTAACTTTTAAAAACACAGGACCAACAATAGAAGGAGATTATGTTATAATAGCTCCCCATGGCTCAGCTCATGCTAAATATTGGAATTATCCTGGGGGGTGGCAAACTATAATAGATAATCTAAATAATAGAGGTTATAAAGTAGTAATGATTACCCAAGAACCCTTAGGGGATGAATGGCATGACTCTAAATTAGGGGGAACATTAACAGGAGTTATTAATAAAACTGGTGATTTTCCCTTAAGTGAAAGAGCAAATGATATGCTAAATGCTAAAGCTTTTATTGGTATAGGAAGTGGTTTAAGTTGGGTAGCATGGGCCTTAAATACCCCCGTGGTAATGATTTCAGGGTTTAGTGAAGCTTATAGTGAATTTGAAGATTGTGAAAGAATATCCCCACCACAGGATAAATGCTCGGGGTGTTTTAATAGAGTAAGATTAGATGCTGGGGATTGGGAATGGTGTCCAGATCATAAAAATACTAATAGAATGTTTGAATGTACTAAATCAATAACCCCTAATATAGTAATAGATGCTATAAATCGTCAATTAGAAAAATCTTCTTGATATTTATAACTAAATTATTTATATAATATGGCAATTACACTTTCAAATTCAGGAATATCATCAGGTGAAGTAATTAAATCTTCAGAAGTATCTCAATCTATAGATGCTTTTACAGGATTTCCAATTAGACTTAACTGAAGGTTCTGATATGGCTTTTAATGGAGTAACAACATTCAAATGGAGTGATTTTTAATTTAATAATAAGTTTTAATACGTATAACAGATGACAAAATTAACAGAACAAGAAATCAAAAAGGTTAATGATTTAAAAATTAAGTTTAATGGAATGGTACAAGCATTAGGTAGTACTGAAATTCAACTTATAAACCTTAATTTAAAAAAAGAACAACTTAAAGTGGAAGTAGTCAAGGTCCAAGATGAAGAAGTTAAATTAGCTAAAGAATTAGAAGAAAAGTATGGCAGCGGAACAATTTCTTTAGAAACAGGCGAATTTTCTCCAGACAAATAGACTTTTGACAGAAAACCATATATTTATTATCAAAATATAACAATTACATAACATGGCAGAAACATTAATTTCCCCAGGAGTATTAGCAAGAGAAAATGATCAATCACAGATTACTTCTCAACCAATACAAGCCGGTGCAGCAATAGTAGGACCAACAGTAAAAGGTCAAGTAAACATTCCAAAGCTTATTACCACATATAGTGAGTATCAAGCTAATTTTGGTACTACCTTCGAAAGTGGATCAGCTAATCAGAAAAGTGAATACACTTTCTTAACTTCAATTTCAGCGTATAATTACTTCTCAAATGGAGGAACTTCTCTAATTGTTACTAGAGTAGCTTCAGGTTCATTTACAGCAGCATCTTCTTCTAAGATTGCTAATGATCAAGAAACAGGAACAATTTTAGCTGCAACCAATTTATTAGGATCTGCCGTAGGAGGTGGAGGTGGAGATGCTACATTCTCAGGAACACCTGCTTTTACAGGAGGTTCAGGAACAGGATTAACACTTAATGCTGCAGTAACAACAAATGGAGGTGTTAAAATAGCAGCAGATGCTCTATTAACATCAATAACTGTAAATCCATCAGACGGTGTAGATGGAACTTATGCTACTACAATTTTAAGTGGTGGAACAGGAACAAATTTAACAGCATCAGTTGTAGTATCAGGAAATACAATATCAAGTATTACAGTACCAGTAGCAACTTCAGGTTCAGGATATACTACAGGTTCATTAACAATAGCAGCAGGTGCTTTATCAGCAGGAGAGTTAGTAGCAGGAACAAGTGCAGTACCAACAGGAGCAGGAGTTGCTGCGGGTGCATATGCCAATTCACAAACTTCTAATGCAATTACAATTACTGCGGGGATGGTTGATACAGCAGGAGCTTCAGGAGGTACTTTAACAATTACAACAGATGGAACAGGTGCAACAGTTACAGGTGCTGCAATATTAGTAGCTTCAAGTACAGGATATGTAAATGGTTCAATAATTACAATCCCAGAAGCAACTTTACAAGCTGACCCACAGTTAGGAGCAGCAGGAACAGGAGGAGATATGGTATTTGTTGTAGGAGCTTCAAATGTTGAATTATCTAGTGCAGGAACAATTGTATTAGATGCTGCAGATTTATTTTACTCACTAACAACTTTAAACGCTGCTACAGAAGGTGCAGATTATGAAGTTGGTGATGCTTTAGTAATAGCAGCAGGAGCAATGGGTGCAAATTCAACCGAATGTACTATTACATTAGTAGATGCTGACATAGTAGATGGAAATGCATTTATATTAGAAACAATTGGTCAAGGTACAATTATGAATAGTACAGGAGCTGAAAATTCTCAAGGTGCTTTAACAAATGGAACACCAGATAATTTAAGATGGGAAATTTCATCACCAAATACATCATCAGGTACTTTTAGTGTAGTAATTAGACAAGGTAATGACAATACAAGAGCTAAATCAGTACTTGAGAGCTTTAATAATGTATCCTTAGATCCAAAATCATCTAATTATATTTCAAGAATAATTGGTGATCAAACACAAGTAGTAAGAGGATCAGGAACAGATGTTTACTTACAAACAACTGGATCTTATGCTAATGCTTCAAGATACGTAAGAGTAAAAGAAGTTAATTTCAAAACTCCAGATTACCTAGATAATAGCGGAACAGCAAAAACAGAATATACAGCTTCAATACCAGTAGCAGCTTCAGGAACATTTGGAGATGCATTAGGTAGTATTTTAACAGGAACTGGAAAATATTATGATCAAATTGATGGTAATGATACTCAAGGATTAGTTGGAGGTAATTATACAACAGCATTTAATTTATTAGCAAATAAAGACGATTTTAAATATAATATTATATCAACACCTGGTTTAGTATACTCAGAAGGAGATTATAAATCAGTATTAAATACTTTAATTGCTAATACAGAAAATAGAGGTGATAATATTATAATATTAGATCTTGAATTATATGCTTCATCAATAACAGCAGCTACAACAACAGCTAATGATAAAGATACTTCATACGCCGCATCATATTGGCCTTGGTGTATGGTAACAGATCCAGATTCAGGACAAAGAGTTTGGGTTCCAGGTGGAACCTTAATTCCAGGAGTTTATGCTAATAATGATAGAACAGCAGAAGCATGGTTTGCACCAGCAGGTATTAACAGAGGTGGATTGAGTCAAGTAATTCAAGCAGAAAGAAAATTAACTCAAGCTAATAGAGATGATTTATACATTAATAAAGTAAATCCTATTGCAACCTTCCCAGGAAGAGGAGTAGTAGTATTTGGTCAGAAAACATTACAAAATCAAGCATCAGCTTTAGATAGAGTAAATGTTAGAAGATTATTAATTGCACTTAAAAATTATATTTCTCAAATTTCTGATAATTTAGTATTTGAACAAAATACAGCGGCTACAAGAAATACATTCTTAAGCCAAGTTAATCCATATTTAGAATCAGTACAACAAAGACAGGGTTTATACGCGTTTAAAGTTGTTATGAATGAATCAAATAATGGACCCGATGTAATTGATAGAAACGAATTAAGAGGTGCTATATACATACAACCTACTAAAACGGCTGAATTCATTTACTTAGATTTCAACATTTTACCAACTGGAGCAGAATTCCCAGCGTAAAAATTAGAAAGTATAATATTTATAACTGAATAAAAAAAATTAAATAAAAAATAAAATGGCAGTATTAGATCCAAACGAAATATTTTTCACAGCATTTGAGCCAAAGGTAGCTAATAGATTTATCATGTACGTAGATGGTTTTCCATCATACATTATTAAAGGAATTAGTGGATTAGGGTTCGCACAAGATGAAATTACATTAAACCACATTAACACTTATAGAAAAGTTAAAGGTAAATTAAGATGGAATGACATTACGATGCAATTATTTGACCCAATTACACCATCAGGGGCACAAGCTGTGATGGAGTGGGTTAGATTACACCACGAATCAGTAACTGGTAGAGATGGTTACTCTGATTTCTATAAAAAAGATTTAACAATTGATGTGTTAGGTCCTGTAGGTGATGTTGTTTCTGAATGGATCATAAAAGGAGCATTTATCAAAGACGGATCGTTTGCTGATATGAATTGGGATACTGATGGTGAAGCTCAAAACATTGATTTAACTATCGGAATGGATTACTGCGTGTTAAATTTCTAAAAAGAAATAACATATTTTTTAAAAAGAGCTTGGCCTTCCCGTCAAGCTTTTTTACATTATATATATGTATACACGAATAATAAAGTTATAATTAAATAAAATTTATATGGAAGATATTAAGTTCCCAACAGAAATGGTAGAATTGCCTTCAAAAGGTTTAATTTATCCTAAAGATCACCCCCTTCGTAGTGGTAAAGTAGAAATGAAGTATATGACTGCTAAAGAAGAAGACATCCTCACAAACCAAAACCTTATTGAAAAGGGAACAGTTTTAGAACGATTGTTAGAAGCTTTAACTATGAAAAAGTTTGATGTTAAAGATATTGCTACCGGAGATAAAAATGCTATATTTATGGGAGCTCGTATTTTAGGATATGGTGCTGAGTATAAATTTACACATGATGATAAAGAAATTGTTATGGATTTATCAACTATAGAACCAAAACCCTTTGATTCATCCCTAACGGATGAAGATGGATATATTAATTTCCTCCTACCAAAATCACAATTAGATATAAAATTTAAAATCTTAACTGAAAGTGATGAAGTAAAAATTAAAAACGAAATAAAAAGTTTATCTAAATTTAAAGGAAACTCAGGAGGTGAAGTAACTACAAGATTAAAATATCAAATTGTTTCTATTAGAGACAACGATGATAAAAATGAAATTAAATCTTTTGTAGAAAACCATTTATTAGCTCAAGATTCAAGAGCTTTAAGAAATTATATAAAAGATGTATCCCCTGATGTTGATTTAACTTACACATTAGATAATGGTAAGGAAATATCAATTCCTATATCTCTAAATTTTTTCTGGCCGGATCTCTAAACCAAATAATAGCATATAGAGTTTCGGTTTTTAATGCAATTCATGAAATAGTATTCCACGGTAATGGTGGGTATGATTATACTACTATATATAATATGCCTATATGGTTACGTAAATTCACATTTAATAAAATCAAACAATGGTTTGATGCTGAAAGTGAAGCACGTGCTAAAAGTACAAAGGGAGCTAATGAAATAGATATAGCAAATCCCGATAAAAGCAAAATACCCCCAAAGCAGGTAACACCCCCTAGTTATGTTATGAAGGCATCAAAGAAATAGTATTTTCTAATATTTATAACAAAACACCACTCTAATGCCCGGTAAAGACGAAGTATCAAAGGAAAATATAAAGAACCAAAAGGAATTAAATTCTGAGGTTGAAAAAAATCTATCGTTTGAAGAGGAAATTTTATTTATTCTTAACAAACGGAGGGGTATTGAGGGGGAAACCTTAAAAGATCAACAAGATATTAATAATGTCCTTGCAGATCAAACAAAACAGTTAAAATTTCAAATATCAGAAAAAAGAACAATTAAATCCTTATCTGATAAAATAAGTAAAATTGCATCCTCTGCCTATACTATAAACCTTGATGAATTAGGTCTTGATAAAACAAAATCTAAACTAAAAAAAGAACAGTTAGATTTAGATAAATCTATTCAATCTTTAATGATTGAACAAAATAAACTAAACGCAATAGGGGGTAGATTAAATATAAATTTATCAAATTCTATAGGGATGCAGGTTGAAGAAGCTATTAAATTAAAAGCAGCAATTGAAGGAATCCAAGAAGAATCTCGGAAGGTAGAAAAAAGTTTTGGTTCAAAATCATTTGGGGGTCTATCAAAAGTAGTTGGTTCAATTCCAGGTTTAAAGGGACTATCAGCACCTTTTGAAGCAGCCGCAGAAGCCTCAAGAGCACAAGGTGCCGAAAATCTTAAAAACTTTGGCACCGTTGAGGGAATATCGAAAGCACAAGTTAAAGAAAACAAGCAAACTAATATCGGACTTGACTTATTTAAAAAGAAGAGAAAGGAAGGGATGGGGATGCAAGAAGCTCTTAAACAATCAAAAATTACCGCAGGACAAGTTAAAATAGGTAAATTACCTGTTAAAAGTATAGGTACATTTAAAGCTGGTTTTAAATCATTAGGTCCTGTTATAGCAAAAGCAATGGGTCCTTTAATTTTAATAGATTTAGCTGTTAAAGCCATTAAGTTTTTTGTTGACGCTATGTTAGGTGCATCAAAGTACACAGCAGAGATGTCTCGAAATATGTTAATCAGTCGTGAATCCGCAAGGGAATTATATAAGACAACAAAACTTCAAGCTGATAAATTTAACCAAATATCTAAAGAACAAGGCAATCAAACTATATTAGCTGCTGATTATCGAAAAGCCTTAAGTACTATTAATTCTCAATTAGGGGTACAATTAGACTTATCAAGAGGGTTTGGTCAACAAGTTACGGATAATGTATTAGAAGTAGCAAGAATGCAAGCGAATTTTGGGTTAAGTGCTGAATCTGCAACTCAATTATTTGCGGAATCTGTTAAAACCGGTACATCTCTTCAAGATAATAATAAAGAACTATTTGGTAACCTTCAAATAATGTCAACTCAATCTGGGATACAAGTTGATATGAATAAAACTATTGAAGAAGCTGCAGCTATTCAAGGTAATTTAAGAGCTAATTTTAAGTTCATTACTAATAATATAGCACAAGCAGTATTCCAAGCAAAATTATTAGGTTTAAATTTATCCCAAGTTGCAGGAGCTGGAGAAAAATTACTTGATTTTGAATCCTCTATAGGAGCTGAAATGGAAGCTGAGTTACTTATAGGTAGACAATTAAACTTAGAAAAAGCAAGAGAGTATGCCTTAATGGGTAATACTAAAGGCTTAATGGAAGAAATATCAAAAGAAGCTGGAACTCAGGAAGATTTCTTAAATATGAATATCATTCAGAGAAAAGCATTAGCAAATGCTGTTGGGATGGAAGTCAATGAGTTAGCTGATATGTACGAGAGTAAGGCTAAAAATGATGCTCTAGCTGAAAAAAGTCTAAAACTCCAAAACCAATTAGAAAAAGAAGGAATAGTAATAAGAAAAGATGCCGATGGTAATATTCTTAATTCTATGGCTGAAATTGCAGCATCCTCTAGAGCTACGGGAAAATCAGAAAAAGAAATAAGAGATATATTAGGTGGTCAGGTATACTTAAGAAAGCAAGAAGAGGATTCTACCCAAAAATTTAACAAAGCTTTGGGTCAAGCAAAAGAAGCATTTGCAAATTTAGTTGATGGTGGTCTTTTAGATAAACTTATAGCAGGTTTAACCGGGTTAGTAGAAAGTTCTTTATTTTCTGGGTTTGTTGAAGAAGGAGAAGCAAGCTCTTTAGCTGCGATTGCCGAGGATGAAGAAAAAGCTAAAAAATTCAATCTAACAGATGACGAAAAGGAAACATTAAAATCTGCTGAAACACAAATTACAGGTATAGAAAAAGCAGCTACAATCGCAGGTTCGGCAGCAGCTGGGGCAGCAACAGGAGCTCTAATAGGAAGTATAGTACCAGGTATAGGTACAGCTGCAGGAGCCATAATTGGTGGTCTTTGGGGGGGTCTATCATCTGCTTTAGCAACAGGTATTGTAGATAATATACAAGAAGAAAAATTAGAAGATGCTAAAGAAATTGCAAAAACTAAAGGAATTGATGGGTTTGCTGTAGATGATTTTATCCTAAGACCAGGACAATCACCAATTAAATTTAATAAAGACGATTTATTAATAGGAGGAACAAGTTTAGAAGGTAGTGGTGGTAGTGGTAATAGTAATAATAGTGATAATAGTGGTAATAGTAGTAATATAGAAAAACTTCTAGAAAAACTACTAGCAGCCGTAGAGCAAGGGGGAGACGTATACATGGATGGTGCTAAAGTAGGTAAATCTATGGTTATGGCGACTTCTAATATTTAATAATATTTATAATAAAACAACAAATTAAAAACAATAAATTATGGCAAATTCAATCGAAAAAATGTTTAAAACAGATGGTTCGGCTTTAGGAGTTCCAGTATCACCAGCGAGCCCACAAGCCCCAGATGCTGTTAGTGTTGTAGGTAATTCATTACTCCACAATCAATATTCTAATATAGGTGATCCTACTCTAACTAACCCGGCGTATGATAATTTTGGAGCAGGAGCTATGGGGTACACAAACCCATCAACATCACAATTAGGTGAACAAACTCAAGCATATCAAGAACCAGTAAACAGATACGCAAATAACTTACCTGACGGAGCAGCAGGAATTTAAAAATAAACTATGCCTCTAATAAATTTCCAAACAGATTTAACTAATCTGCCTTGGGGAAGAGATAGACGTGATGGGGCTGATAGCAATCAACCTTACATTACTTCTGAAATTCCATCAGGGTTAGAATCTGATGGCCTTCCTGTAAGATCAGGCCCTGATTTTATTGTTAGAGGAGGATTAAAATCAGTTTCAAATGCTTTAGATGATGTAAGTCGATTAACACAAATGTTTATCGATACTAAAAACCCATCAGCAGGTTTAGGATTTATAGCTAAACAAAATATATTATCTAGAACATCAGTTAAAACCCCAGCTTCATTTGGTTTAGGATATGCAGGGGTCACACCTTATAGATGGGAAGAAGGACCGGGAGGATTAAAAGCTGCTGGGGGTGGAAATATCAATCAGGGAGTTTATACACCTATAGGAACTTTAGCAACAGCTTTAGGTAATGGTTTAGGATTACATGCTAATTTATTAGGTTTAGATCCTTTTTCACCCATGAGTGGTGTAGTAGAAGGATCATTATTTGGAGGTGATTTAGGTTTAAATACTTATGAAGCTGCTACTAAACTATTTAATGAAACTTCTGATGGTAATAGATTAGTTACATTCTATAATAGAGCTACAGAGGTAGGAACTGATGAAGATCAAAACGTATTTTCTTATAGTGGGGGTCCTGGAGCGGTACTAGGAATAGGTTCAACAAATATTAGATTTGCGGATCAAAGAACAGGTGCTGCAAATGTATCCGGTATGAGTATAATAGCAGGAACTTACCAAGTAGGTAAAGCAGCTCAAACATACTCAGATCAAATTCCAGACTTAACAGTAGGAGATTTTTCATCTACAGGAGCGAAGTATGCTACTAACAAATATTACCAAATATACTCAGGATATTCAAATTCAGAAGGTTTATTTGGAGATACAGGGGATGCTATATTTGTGGGACCAAATGGTTTTACACAAAGATTTAATAATAATCCTAACGAAATAATATCAGGCTCATTAACCCCAGACTTTGATATTTTATATAAAAATAATTCAAGAACATTTACTCAAAAGCAATTAGTTTTTCAAGATAATGTAATTGAAGGACAACAAACAGGTCTATATCCTAAAGATTTTAGAAAACAATTATATACTGCTTCTGTAGGAACAGAATTACCACCTACTGAAGATCCTAAAAATCCTACCCAAGGAGGTTCTCAACAATCAACAGTATTATCAATTTCTCCATCCTATAGAATTAAAAACAAAGACGAAAGACTTAATATGGGAATGCCTGGAAAAGAAGGAGGAGAATTAAGAGAAAATTACTTAGGAAAGAAAAATGTTTGGAATTATGGCTTACCAGCAAACAAATTACAAGCATTAGATAAAATAACAGCAATGCCTATGTACGATGGTACAGGGCCAGATACAAACCAACCCATTAATGATTTAGTTAAATTTAGGATAGCAGCAATAAATAATGATAAAAGCAATGGTGAAGCTGTTTATATGCATTTTAGGGCTTTTATAAATAATTTTAGTGATAATTATAGTTCTACTTGGAATGCTGTAAACTATGTGGGAAGAGGAGATACATTATGGAATTATGGGGGGTTTGGAAGGACAATTAATTTAGGATTTACAGTAGCAGCTCAATCTAAAGCAGAATTAATTCCTATGTATAAAAAATTAAATTATTTAGCTTCAACCCTAGCACCAGATTATACATCAGCTGGGTTTATGAGAGGTAATTTGGTAAGACTAACCATAGGAGGCTATCTATATGAACAACCGGGTTTTATAACTAGTCTAAATTATGATATACCACAAGAATCACCATGGGAAATAGCTTTAAATGAAAAAGGTGGCTCAGATAATAGTGTTAAAGAACTACCTCAAGTTATCAATGTAAGCGGGTTTTCGTTTACTCCTATTCATACATTCCTACCTGAAAAACCAAACAAAGCAAATAATCCAAATAGTAAATTTATTGCATTAAGTAATGGTGTAAATAATAATTACAATGATGAGTATTTAACATATCAACCAACAAGAGGAAGTGGTGGAGATAACAATAATCAAACATAATGAATAGGTACTCTAACGTAAAAGAAATAAGAAATACAAATGAATTTGTAGGCACTATTGGTACTAGATATTATACCAATAATACTTACCCCGAGGTTCTCCCAAATGAAAATGATATATGGGTTGAAACAGAGTTTGGTGATAGATTAGATTCGTTAGCATTTCAATTTTATAATGATGTTACCTTATATTGGGTAATATCTATAGCAAATCCAAATAAAATTAATATGGGCTCCTTATTTTTAGACCCTGGTACCCAAATAAGAATCCCAACAAATATAGTCCAAATAGTAGATAGTTATAATATATTAAATAGGTAAAAGTTATGGGTCAATCATTTACAGGAACCCCTTTTGATCAAGGTGTAAAAACTCAAATAGAAACAAGACAAAAATCTTTAGGAAAATATACTAATATTCCTTCTAAAGATCTTCAATACTACACTACTAAAACCCCATTCTTAAGATTAGCAAGCTCAGTTGATTTAGAATTTTATAGTCCATTAAAAGGAGTCCCTAAACAGTTAAAAGATTTAGGGTATGATGTTGGAACATGGGATGGAGATTATTTAGCAAAAAATATTATTTTACAAGGAGGAGTAGCCAGTTATGATAAAGATAAAAAGAAAGATTTTCTACAAGCTGGTTTAAATAATGGTAGTAGTATATTTAATGGCGCTTATGGGTGGGGAGGAACATCAGAAAGAGGATATATTCCTATGCCTGGTATTACAAATGCTGATGTAACTTATTATAATAATGGGGCTTTATCAAAAACTACTATAAATATAAAATGTTATAGTAAAGCTCAATTCCAATTAATAGATATACTTTACTTAAGACCAGGATATACTTTATTAATGGAATTTGGACATTCTGTATGGTTAGATAAGAAACAAAATCTTAAATCTATGGATAGTTTCTTAACAGAACCTATGTCTAAATTTCTTTCACCTGATGAAGGAACAAACCAATACGAAATTTATCAATCTATTAAAACGGCTAGAGAAACATATGATTATAATTATGAAGCTTTTTTTGGTCAAATAAGTAATTTTAATTGGCAATTCAATAGTGATGGTAGTTATGATTGTCAAGTTCAATTAACTTCTATAGGTGATGTTATTGCATCTTTAAAATGTAATATTACTGATCCTTCTATACCCGATATAGATGTTAATGAAAATAAAAGCTGGTGGGAAAAACATATTCCTACTTCTGATACGCACAAAGATGCCCCACCTTTAGTATCAAATGCAAATAAAACAACAATAAATAGGGAGTTATTTAAAATATATCAATCTGCCCAGATGTCAAAACCTAAAACTAATACTCTTATAGATTATACACTTTCAGAGTATGTAGGGGTTGATGAAAATGGAAAACCAGAAACACCAACCTCATTAAAATTTGAAAAAGGATTACTTGCTATTCCTGGAACTACAACAGATATAAAGCAAAATGAATCACCTCAAGTTTATATAAAATATGGAGCGTTTTTAGCTTATTTACAATCAAAAGTTTTATTATATGATAAAAAAACTGATACACCTTTGGTTGTTTTTGATATGGATTTTAAAAATCTCGATAAAGATGAAAATGTAATATTTAAAGTACCAGGACAATTTTCAGCAGATCCTAGAGTATGTATAATTCCTTATTCAAATACTAATATAGGAGAAGGTGTAACTCTACCCCAAACAAAAATTAATGAAGTTGTTTCTGCAACAGCCTGGGAATATCAAACTTATTTAGGTAGAGTAGGTAATATTATGGTAAATGTTAATTTTTTAGCTACTTGTTTAGTAGATGCCTCTGATGAAAAGGGTAATATTAATGTTATTGATTATCTTAAAAGTATTAATAATGGGTTAATAACAGCATTAGGAGATATAAATGAATTTAAAATTAAATTATCTGATGATGGTTTAAAGTTAATATTTAATGAAAATATCCCCCAAAGAAGAACACCAGACACTCCAACAAGTGAGTATACCAGATTTAATGTGTATGGTGTAAAACCTGGAATTGAGGGAAGTTTTATTAGAAATGTAAGTTTAAATGCTTCAATTCCTTCAAATTTTGCAACTATGATATCTATTGGAGCCCAAAGTAATGGAAACCAATTATCTGAAAATGCAACTTCGTTTTCAAATTATAATATGGGGTTAGCAGATAGGATTATAAAAGTAAAAGAAAGTATTTACCCTAAAAAAACACCAACTACTGAAGATGAAGTAGATGAAGTAACAATAAAAACTAATTTTGATGATAACATAAATGCATCTAATGAAGAAGGTGCAAGTTTATTTTTAAAAATTTATGGGGATACAAGTTTAAAATTTTTAAATGATAATATAGGTTCTTTAGTAAGTCACAATAAAACCCATGCTTCTTTATTAGTAGGAAAATTAACTAAAGATAACCAAATACAAGCTCCTTTCTTTTTACCATTTAACTTCCAACTTGAAATGGATGGACTTTCAGGTATGAAATTATATCAGAAATTTTTAATGACTGATGACATTTTACCACCTACGTATGCTAATGATGGGGTTGATTTACAAATTACAGGCATAAACCATAAAATAGACACATCAGCTTGGATTACAGAAGTAACTACTCAAAGTGTAGCAGCCGAAACTTTAGGAGCACCTGCAAGACCAAAACAGTTAGTATCATCAGCAACAACCCAACAATCATCTAACCTATCTAATTCTTTACCTTTATCAAACACAGAAGCCCCAGCTTCCCAAGATCCGGAATCAATTACAAGATTTAATGCAATGCAGGCATCATATAATTGGGTATTTAGTAGAGATGGTGAAGTTAAATCGATGTGTGCTAGATGGTCTTATAATTTAGCTTTAAATTATATAAAATATTTGAAAGGTTACAACCCTGAAAAAAGACAACTAGCAGCTGGTGGTAATGCTAATAATAATAATGAATATTATAATAATTTAACAGCTTTAGGATATACTAAAACTCAATCAGTTGTAACTAAATCACAATTATTAAATTCATTAGCTACTCGTACTTGGGGTTATGGAGATATAGTAGCTTATTATTGTAATGATGGTCCTACAAATATGAGTCATGTAAAATATGGCCACACACAAGTTTATGTAGGGGATATTAATTCTACTAAATGGACAACATCAACCCAAACCAACTATAATACTGATTTCCCTTATAGATCAAGGGTGGGAGATAATTGGACGTATTTAATATTTACAGCACCCTCAACATCATAATTATGTATATTCCAAAAAGTAGAATACTAACAAACCAATATACTAACGATAATAAATTAGTGTATAAAAGCAATGGGGAAAGTTATACCGGTTTTTACTATAAAACTTTTGAAGGTAAATACTTTACAGGTAAAACCCAAAATGACCCACCTAATGAAGAATTAGAATTAGTAGAAGATATAAATTCAATTCCTATAGTTGAACAACCTCAAAATTCAATAGCTTATAGTGATGCACCTACTATATTTGAAGATATTAACACACCAGGATATTCAGAAAGTATGGTAGTAAAATATGCTACTTTACAAGAAGTAGATTTAACCAAATCCACATTAATTAATATGCCGACCCAATTTTACCCTAATCCCGGGGAAGAGGAGTATGCTATTGGTAGTTTTACTAGATATTTTTGTGTTAAAACCAACCAACCAATTTGGCTTGAAATTTCACCTGAAACTTTTGATAAATTAAATAATAGAAGCGGTGAGTGGTTGTGGCAACCTTACCAATTAGTAACTTTACAGTGGGTTTTAGTAGGAGAAAAAAAATATGTAGCTAATACAAATAGAAATATTATATTATTAGCTGAAAAAAGAAATAAAGTAGTAGGCCTAAATAAATTTCTAAGAGGCAATTGGTTAAAGTTTTACAAAGAAGTTTAAATTACAATTTGGTTGTTTGATTTTTAGTTTGTATATTAATCAAAAATAAAGTTATGTTTTGGTTAGTAGAATCTGAGGATCAAATAAAAAGGTTTTGGCAAAGTGGTTATAAGGAAGCATTTGTAGAAGTAATTCCATATAATGATACTATTCATCCCACCCAAAATAAAGTTTGTGCTGTTTATATTCGTCCGTTAGTATCAACGAAAGGATTTATGTTGCCCATTTCGCATAGTGAAACGATTAATGCTAGTATTGACAATATAAAACACATATTATCAAATTATGATGCGTTGTATGTGCGTGATAAGAAAGAATTCTTACATTATTTTCCACTAAAAACTCTTTATGACATAACACTTAATTCTCATACGTATATACGCGAGACAACCCAAACCCACTCTTACTTCTACAGCAAGATGGGTGATAAAAAAGATTTAAACCGCATTATTCCAATAGTAAAACACTATGAATATTGTGAAAATCTATTTAATAACTTAAAATTAAAAATAAATGAGCCAATCAACGAATTTTACAACACAAAAGCCTCAGTGGTATTCAACGCCGTGGAGCGAAGTGGTTTACGAATTGATAGAGAAAAATTCCAATCGCACTTTCACGATGTCGATGGAGATTACGTCTACACCCAATTCAACTTCAAAACCCTTACAGGAAGACCAAGTAATAAATTCAAAGGAGTAAATTATGCCGCAATACCTAAAGACAACGGCAGTAGAGAAAGTTTTATCGCAAGTAATGACTGCTTGCTTGAGCTTGATATTGGTGCTTATCATCCTACTTTGTTGGCTAAGTTGGTCGATTATGATTTTGGTGATGAAGATATTCATGCTGCCTTTGCAGAAATGTACGGTGTGGATTACCAAAAAGCTAAGGAGCTGACGTTTAAACAACTATATGGAGGAGTATTTGATAAGTATAAAGATTTAGAGTTCTTTAAAAAAGTACAAATATATACTGATGACTTGTGGGCTCGCTTCCAAAGTGAAGGTTACATTGAATGTCCTATTTCTAAAAAAATATTTTATAGGGATGAGTTGGAAGATATGAAACCACAAAAACTATTGAATTATTTACTCCAAAACTTGGAGACCTCATATAATATTCGTATATTGTGGGAAATATTTAAGATATTAAACAATGCAAAAACTAAACTAATACTATATACCTATGATTCTTTTTTGTTTGATTTAGATAGAAGTGAAAGGGGAAAAATTGAGGGGATATTAAATATATTTAAAGATAATAAATTAAGCATAAAATTTAATTATGGCAACACATACAATTTTAAATAAATCTGCTAATATGTATAAGATAGACGACTTCCAGGAGTTGAATAACTTAAAGATAAGCGATTTGAACAATAAACTATTTTGCACATTTACAACTTTAGCAGAATTAGATGGTCTTTTAGACCACATAACATCTAGCTACTCTATAATGTATAACAAAATATTTGTTTTACATATTAAAAGTAATGATGAGTATGTTTGTACATACAACATAGATCAAGGCAACACAGCATATTTAGATAGAGATACTTTACCTACTAATACTATAATGGTGCATAGGAAAAAAGATACTAATACTTTATATACTATTAATGCTTTAAATGAATTAATTAAAAAATTAAATGGGGGAGTAGTTGATACTAAATTCCCTATTGATTGGCAACATTACAAAAACACGGTTTTGTTGACACAACATGATGAGTTAAAGCAACTCAAAACAAAGATTTTCAAGATTATTGAACTTTAGGTTGGTAGTCTGAAAATTAGTTCTTATATTAACACAGTTATTAAATTAAAATTAAAAGTTATAAAACATGGATTTAAACGCAATTAAAAAGCGCCTGAATGATTTTCAAAATCAGGCCAACAATTCAGGAGGTGGTCAAAGACAACTATTCTGGAAACCCTCAGTAGGTAAACAACTAATTAGAGTTGCACCTAACAAATACAACAAAGACTTCCCATTTACAGAAATGAGATTCTATTATGGAATTGGTAGTAAACGAGTAATGGCTTCTCCTTCAAATTGGGGTGAGAAAGATCCAATTATGGAATTTGCTAAACAACTTCGTGGTACTAATGATAAAGAAAATTGGAGATTAGCTAAGAAATTAGACCCAAAAACTCGTATTTTTGCACCTGTAGTAGTTCGTGGTCAAGAAGATGAAGGAGTTAAATTATGGCAGTTTGGTAAAGAAGTTTATCAAGAATTTTTAAATATGGCGGCTGATGATGAAATTGGTGATTTTACAGACATTGCTGGTGGTAGAGATATTAAATTATCTACGGTAGGACCAGAAACAAATGGAACACCATATAATAAAACGTCAATTGGTCCATCACTTAAAACATCTCCAATTCATACAGATGCAGCATTAGTTGAAAAACTAATAAATGATCAAGCTGACCCAATGAAAGTATTTAAACCACTTTCTTATGATGAAATGAAGGCAGCTCTTCAAGAATTTCTAACACCAGATGGTGAAGGTGAAGAAGGATCCATTTCTTCAGAGCCTGCGGTTGCATTTGATAGTGATGAAAAAAAGTCTAATTATTCATTAGATACAACATCAACTAATGTAAAAAAGACAAAAGCAGCTCAATTTGATGATTTATTTTCTGATGATAAAAAATCAGATGATGATTTACCATTTTAATTAAAATTATATGGCAAGAAAGAAAAAATCACTATCGGAGGCAGTCTCCTCAGAAATAAAAGCAAAATTTAATTTAGATGGATTTAAATCTAAAAAAGGTTTAACATCTAAAGCTAAATTTAAAGAACAAGAATGGATCCCACTTTCTAAAGCTTATCAAGAAATTACATCAGTACCAGGAATTCCAATGGGACATATTGTTTTACTTAGAGGCCACTCAGATACAGGTAAAACAACAGCTCTATTAGAAGCAGCAGTTGAAGCCCAAAAACGTAAAGTACTTCCTGTATTTATTATTACAGAGATGAAATGGAACTGGGAGCATGCTATTCAAATGGGTCTAGAAGTTGATGAAGTTATTGATGAAGAAACAGGTGAAATTGTAGATTATGCGGGTAGTTTTATTTATGTTGATAGAGAATCAATTAATTCAATTGAAGATGTAGCTGGATTTATTTTAGATTTGATTGATGAGCAAAAAGGAGGTAATTTACCTTATGATTTATTATTCCTATGGGATTCAATCGGGTCAATACCTTGTGAAATGTCTCTGAAATCCAATAAAAATAATAACGAATGGAATGCAGGTGCTATGGCTACCCAATTTGGTAATAATGTAAACCAACGCATAGTATTATCACGTAAAGAAAGCAGCCCATATACTAATACACTTGTGTGTATTAATAAAGTTTGGACTCTAAAAGCAGAATCACCAATGGGTAAACCTAAATTAATGAATAAAGGGGGATATGCTATGTGGTTTGATTCTACATTTGTAGTAACATTCGGTAATATCATGTCAGCTGGAACTTCAAAAATTAAGGCAATTAAGGATGGTAAACAAGTTGAATTTGCTAAAAGAGTAAATTTACAAGTTGATAAAAACCACATTAATGGTGTTACTACTAGAGGTAAAATTGTAATGACTCCTCATGGCTTTATACTTGATAATGATAAATCATTAAAATCTTATAAAGAAGAAATGAAGGATGAATGGAAAAAAATTCTAGGTGGTGGTGATTTTATAATTGCTGAGGAAGATCAAGCATATACAGACATCACAACTCACACAGACGAGCCACAATAAATTTTGATACCCGGAGTATCTTTCGTATATTCCGGGTATAAAACTAAACGAGATGAAACAAAAGGAATTATTAAGTCTCCTCAATAATCTTGATGAGCATGGAGAAGAGACTGTAGAAGGAGAAAGAATACTAGTAATAGATGGTTTAAATCTATTTTTTAGGAACTTCGCAATGATGAATATGGTAAACCCAGAGGGTGTTCATATTGGGGGTTTAGGTGGTTTTTTTCGTTCTTTGGGTGCTGAGATTCGTAGGGTTGATCCTACTCAAGTTTATATAGTATTTGATGGGGCGGGATCAGCTAATGCTAGAAAAAATCTCCTACCAGAATACAAATCAGGAAGAGATCTACAACGTATCACTAATTGGGATGCTTTTGATAATAAGGATGATGAAGATGATGCTAAAGTTGATCAAATAGTAAGAATTATTCAATATTTAAAAACATTGCCTGTAAAAACTATAGGGATCCCTAAAGTTGAAGCAGATGATGTTATTGCGTATTTATCAGATATTATTCCACAATCCCCCAAAGATAAAGTATTTATTGTTTCTTCTGATAAAGACTTTCTCCAATTAATAAATGACAATGTTATTGTATATCGTCCTATGGAAAAAGAATTTTATACTAAAGAAACGGTAGCTGAAAAATTTAAAATGTCACCTCACAATTTCATCCTTTATAAAACATTAATGGGTGATAACTCTGATAATGTTAAGGGGATAAAAGGATTAGGAGAGAAAAAATTACTCAAATTATTCCCTGAATTAAGTAAGAAAGATATGTCATTAGATGATATTTATAACATTTGTGAATCTAAATTCAAAGAGAATGTTATATATGCCAGAGTAATCCAACATATAGATGATTTAGAAAAAAATTACAAAATAATGGATTTATCTAATCCTATGTTAGATGAAAACGATAAAAAATATTTAACTCAGGTTGTTAATACTAATGATTATAATTATCTTCCTGATCAATTCGTGGCATTCTATAATGAAGATAAGTTAGGAGGAATGATACGCAATGTAAATTTTTGGGTAAAAGATGTTTTTGAAAAATTCAAGTTATAAATAAAAAAGTTATATGACGTTAACAAGTTTAAACCAATATGGAAATCATTTCCAAATTAAAATCCTTTCATCTCTTTTAACACATAAAGAGTTTTTAACTAATATTCATGATATTTTAAGTGATGAATATTTTGATAATCAAGCACACCAATGGATTATCAAAGAAATTCTTAGGTACTATGACAAATATCATACTACCCCCTCAATGGATACTCTTAAAGTAGAGCTCCAAAAAATAGAAAATGAAGTACTAAAACTTTCAGTAAGAGAACAATTAAAATCAGCATATGAATCATCAGATGAAGATTTAGAGTATGTTCAAGAAGAGTTTTCAACATTTTGTAAAAATCAACAACTTAAAAGAGCACTACTTAATAGTGTAGACTTACTTAAAGCTGGGGATTTTGATGGTATTAAATATTTAGTAGAATCAGCATTAAAAGCAGGAAATGATAAAAATGTAGGGCATGAATATAATAAAGATATTGAATCAAGGTTTAGAGAAGATGCAAGAAGTGTTGTTGCTACTCCTTGGGAAAGAGTTAATGATATACTGCAAGGAGGTCTCGGAAATGGAGATTTTGGTCTTATATTTGGTAATCCAGGAGGTGGTAAATCATGGAGTTTAGTTGCTTTGGGGGGTTATGCTGTAAGAATGGGTTATAATGTAATCCACTATACATTAGAATTAGGTGAACAATATGTAGGAAGAAGATATGATGCTTTCTTTAGTAAGATACCAGTTGATAAAATATTAAAAAACAGAGATAAAATTGAAGATATTATTCCTGAATTGCCTGGTGAATTAATTATTAAAGAATTCTCTACAGGAAGAGCTACAATATCAACAGTAGAATCACATATCCGTAAAGTAGAAGATTTAGGGATTAAAGCAGATTTAATCATAATTGATTATGTAGATCTTCTTTCAACAAAAAAGCGAACAGCTGATCGTAAGGGGGAAATTGATGATATTTATACAAGCACTAAAGGACTTGCTCGTGAACTAAACGTTCCTATTTGGTCAGTTTCTCAAGTAAATCGTGCAGGTGCAAAAGATAATGTAATTGAAGGAGACAAAGCTGCTGGATCATATGATAAAATAATGATTACAGATTTTTGTCTATCTCTTTCAAGAAAAGCAAAAGATAAAGTTAATGGTACAGGTAGATTTCACATTATGAAAAATAGATACGGAATGGATGGTTTAACATTTGGGGTAAAAGCAGATACCTCAACAGGCCATTTTGAGGTACATGATTATAATGCTGAGGATTATGAGGATGATTCCCCACCTCAACAAAATCAAGGTTATGGTGATTTTGATACATTTGATAAAAAAATGTTGAAAAATAAATTTTTCGAACTAAATTCTTAATTAATAAAATAAAAAAAATAATATGGCAAAAAAGACCTCCCTCCTCGAAGAAAGGATAGTTTACAAACCTTTCGAATACCAAACAGCATTTGACTTTTGGTTAGCACAACAACAAGCACATTGGCTACACACAGAAGTACCAATGATGTCTGATGTTAATGATTGGAAACAAAACCTATCAGAAACAGAAAAAAATATAATTGGGTCTATCCTGAAAGGATTTGCTCAAACTGAAACCGTAGTAGAGGAATATTGGTCGACATTAGTAACAAAGTGGTTCCCAAAACCAGAAGTAAAAATGATGGCTATTGGTTTTGGTGCTAATGAAACAATTCATGCTGAAGCTTATTCTTTACTTAATGAAGAATTAGGTTTAGATGATTTTAGTGAGTTTCTAGAAGATGAAACTACAATGGCTAAAATTGGAGGTCTAATGGAAGTAAATGCTGATATGCAAACCGGAGAGCATTCGCTTCATGAAATAGCAAGATCATTAGCTATTTTCTCTGCATTTACAGAGGGTGTTAATTTATTCTCATCATTCGCTATTTTATTATCTTTTAAATTAGAAAATAAATTAAAAGGAGTAGGTCAAATTGTTGAATGGAGTATTAGAGATGAATCTATGCATTCAGATGCTGGGTGTTGGTTATTTAGAACATTAGTAGAAGAAAATCCAGAAATTAATACCCCAGAGTTAGAAGAAGATGTTAAGAATGCAGCCTTACTTTCATTAAAATTAGAATTAGATTTTATTGATAAAGTATATGAGTTAGGTGATTTAGATACATGCAACAAATATGATTTAGTATCATTTATTAAAAATAGGGTTAATACTAAAATGAGTGATTTAGGTTATGGCCCCGTGGTGAATGGTATTGATGAAGATGCAGTTCAAAGAATGAAATGGTTTGATAGTTTATCAGCAGGTAAACAACACACAGATTTCTTTGCTTCGAGGGTGACCAACTATTCTAAAGGTGTTCAAAATTGGGACGCAAATAGTTTATTCTAGAAAATATATAGAATCAGAAAAATATGGAAAATAACGCGTTACAAGCAGATTATACAAATTGGGTTAAAGGTAAAGACTATCCTGAATTTATGGATGAAATATCTTTAGCTACAATTAGCAAAGGATATTTACTTCCTGGAGAAACAGTTAAATCAGCTTATAGAAGAGTTGCAAATGCAGCAGCAACAAGACTTAAAAAACCAGAATTAGGGCCTAAGTTTATGAGAATTATGTGGAATGGTTGGTTAGGTTTAGCTTCACCTGTAATATCAAATATGGGTACTGATAGAGGCTTACCTATATCATGCTTTGGTGTAGATACACCGGATTCTATACGTGGTATAGGTCTAACAAACGCAGAACTAATGAAATTAACAGCATCCGGTGGGGGTGTAGGTATTTCATTAAATCGCATTAGACAACGTGGTGAAGAAATAGCAGGAAATGGTAAATCTGAAGGTGTAGTTCCTTGGGCTAAAATTTATGATTCATCAATTATTGCTACTAATCAAGGAAATGTTAGAAGAGGAGCAGCATCCGTTAACTTAGATATTGAACATGGAGATATAGATGAATTTTTACAAATTCGTAGACCTAAAGGTGATCCAAACAGACAATGTTTAAACTTACACCAATGTGTAGTTGTAGGAGATTCATTTATGAGAAAATTAGAAGCTAGAGACCCAGAGGCAATGAATAGGTGGGCTACAGTTTTAAAAGCAAGAATGGAAACCGGAGAACCTTATATAATGTATAAGGATAATGTTAATAAAGATAATCCTATTGCCTATAGATTAAATAATTTAGATGTAAGTATGACAAATATTTGCTCTGAAATTACATTATTTACAGATGAAGAACATTCATTCATTTGTTGTTTATCATCAATGAATTTAGCAAAATATGAGGAGTGGAAAGACACAGATGCTGTTGAATTAGCAACTTGGTTTTTAGATGGTGTAATGCAAGAATTTATTGATAAATCAAATGGTAAAGATTCATTAAGAAGAACTCACTTTCATGCTAAAAAAGGCAGAGCATTAGGTTTAGGAGTTATGGGGTGGCATACCTTTCTCCAACAAAAAGGACTTCCATTTAACTCAATAGCTTCAACAGCTTGGACACATACAATTTTTAGTAATATTAGAGGAAAAGCTGAAAAAGCTTCTATGGATTTAGCTAAAGAATATGGAGAGCCACTTTGGTGTAAAGGAACAGGAATGAGAAATACCCATTTATTAGCAGTTGCACCCACAGTATCAAATTCAGTTATTGTAGGTGGTATTAGTGCAGGTATTGAACCTCTACCAGCAAATATTTATACCTTCAATGGAGCAAAAGGTACATTTATTAGAAAAAATAAATCACTACAAACTATATTAAAAGCAAAAGGTGAAAATAAAGATAAATGGTGGGAGCAAATGCTTCAAGATGATGGATCAGTACAAGGCTTACCTGATAGTGTTTTAAACCCAGACGAAAAAGAATTATTTTTAACATTTCCTGAGGTAAACCAATTAGAATTAGTTAGGCAAGCAGCTATTAGACAAAGATACATAGATCAAACCCAATCATTGAATTTATCTTTTGATGTGAATGATTCCCCAAAATGGATCAATCAAGTTCATTTAGAAGGATGGAAATTAGGAATCAAAACATTTTATTACCTAAGAACTGACTCAGTAATTAAAGGTGATTTAGGTAGTCGTATGGCTGAGTGTGTAAGTTGTGAAGGATAAAAATGAAAAAAGAATTATTTAAATACCCAAAAGCTGAAGAGGGAGTTATCGATGATTTCTATAAAGAGATTTTTTATGATAATGAATACAATAGATATGGTGCTAAAGTTCAAGTTGGTGATATTTGTATAGATTTAGGTGCTTTTGTTGGGATGTTTTCACATTTTGCTTTAACAAGAGGAGCATCTAAAATATACAGTGTAGAAATTAATCCTGAAAGTTATAAGTGCTTAGTAGAAAATACTAATACAATCCCAGAAATTAAAACGTTTTTAGGGGAAGTATCTGATAGACATGATGGCAAAAATTTATATAGTGTAGAAGGAATTATAGAAGATAATAATCTTAAATATGTTGATTTTGTTAAAATGGATATAGAATGGGCGGAGTATCCTGTTTTAATAAACATGAAAGATTCAACATTAAATAAAGTTAAAAAATGGGCTATAGAAATCCATTTAAATTGGTTAAGAGATGGTAAGATTTGGGAACATGGCCCAGATTTTCATCATCATAATACCAGCAAATTACTTTATATAATGGATAAATTTTCAACAAACGGATTTAGCATAGCATTAGAGCATGTCCATAAACAACATAATATAATGATGTTATATGCATGGAAAGAAAAATCAAAAATGAATAATAAAGACCTAGAAGAGGAAGAATTTGATATTTTAACCCAAGCTCATTAAATAAAGAATTTTAATACATATTTATAACAAAACCCATAAAAATTAAATAAAAAATGGCAAAAAAAGCAAAAACAGCAAAAGCTGTTAAAAAAACAGATGAACCCTCTCCAAGTTGGTTAAAAAGAACATTCAATGTAGTTAAAGATTGGATTGTTGGAAATGGAATTGAAGGAATCTTAGGATTAGTTTTAGGATTATTACTTTGGTCTTTTGGATACAAAGTATACGCAGGATTCGCATTTGGTGTATTTGCTACACGAAATTGGGATCTAGCTAAATCATCAATTTTAAAATTAATTAAGTAATATAATTTTACAATAAAACAATTAAAAGAGGGATGCATATTAATGTATCCCTCTATATTTATACACGAATAGTTTCCCTAAAATGTTGCAAAATGGTACAAAAATTAAAAAATCAGATTATGTCTTTTACAAATATATTTAAAGATGACAATACTTACAATGAAAAAACAATTGTAGGTTTTTCTTCATTCGCAGTAATGACAGTTTTTGCGATTGTAGACATTATAACGGGTGTGTGGGGGAAAGAATTAATTATTAGTGACACAATTTTTAATTCTTTTTTAATTATGACTTTAGGAAGTTTTGGTATTGACGGAGCTACTAAAATTTTCAAAAAAACCAAAACAAAATAGGATGGTATTAAGACTAGGTTCAAAAGGAAGAGATGTTAAAGATTTACAAGAATTTTTAAAAATTGGAGCTGATGGTATCTTTGGTAAAGGAACAGAAAAAGCAGTTAAAAAATTTCAAAAAGAAAATAAGTTAGTTATTGATGGGGTAGTAGGTCCTATCACTTTAGAATTTATGGGTTTAATTAGTACCGATAATTCAGAAACAATGTATAGTGAATCTGACTTAACAATTAATAAATTTTATTTACCAAAAGGAGAGTATAAAGAAGGCCCAGTCCAACCAGAATATTTATTTTTACACCACACTGCAGGGTGGAATAATCCTTATAGAACAATTGAACATTGGGGACGAGATAATAGGGGTTGTGTAGCCACAGAATTTGTAGTAGGTGGACAATCAATTAAAGGTAATGACAACAAATATGATGGTGAAGTAGTTCAAGCTTTTCCTGAAGGAAATTTTGGTTGGCATTTAGGTAAAAATGGTTCAAGATCTATGCATGTAAATTCTGTAGGTATTGAAGTTAATAATTTTGGTTATTTAAAAGATGGTAAAACTTATGCGGGAACAATAGCTGATGAGTCTCAAATTATTGAGTTAGATGAAGAGTTTAGAGGATATAAAACATGGCATAAGTACTCAAGCGAACAAATTGAATCTTTACGAAAACTTATCATATATATTGCCAATAGAGATAATATTGATGTTAGAGCAGGTCTTCCATCATTAATTAAACAACATGGCGCAAAGGCTTTTGAATTTAATTCTGATGCTTATTATGGTAGGGTAAAAGGTTTATGGACACACACAAATACTAGAAAAGATAAATTTGATATGTCACCTCAACCAAAATTATTAGAAATGTTGATAAATTTATAAATAAATGCAAACAAAAATTACAATAGTGGGAATAACATCATTTTGTACATACCTATGTACATACTTTCTAAATCTATCAATGGACAATGCAGAACAGTACTTAGCGGTTGTAGCTGTATTATGGTTAGATGGGATTTTCGGCATTTGGGCTGGAGTAAAAAGAGAAGGATTTAAAACTTATAAAGCGTTAAGAATAACAAGAAATACATTCGTATGGTTAGCAATTCTTACTGTTATCCTAATGATAGAAAAAGGATTTACAGGATCAGGTTGGCTATCAGAGGTAATTATTGTACCGTTTATGGTAATGCAGTTAATAAGTGCCCTTAAAAATGCTTCTGTGGCAGGTTTAATTCAAATCGAACAATTAAATAAAATATTAGACCGAATAGATAAGCACAAGGGATTTAGAAACTAAACCCCAAAATATGTTTAAAAATTTTCAACAAAAATTATTTCCATTATTAATAGCATTTTCTGCTTTGTCAGTAAGTGCATCTGCTGCTTTTTATTCAATAAGTGGCCTTAGTAAATTATTTGCAGGAGCTGCCTTTGCAGTTATTATAATGGCTGCTTCATTAGAAATTGCAAAGTTAGTAATAGCATCTCTTCTATATCAATACCGAAAAGGATTACCAAAATTTTTAAAATATTATTTATCTATAGCTTGTGTTGTTTTAATATTAATAACATCTATGGGTATTTACGGCTTCCTATCAGCAGCATACCAGGAAATAGCCGCTAAAGCAGGAACAATTGATGCTCAAATTGCATTAGTAGAAGTAAAAAGAGATAATGTTAAAGGTCAATTACTTGTATATAATGAAGAGAAATCATCTATTAATGAGGCTGTGGCTAGTTTACGAAATGGCTTATCTACGAATAAAATACAATATACAGACACATTAGGTAATGTAATTACAACAACATCTTCATCCACCCGTAGAGCTTTAGAAAAACAATTAGATCAAGCAATTGAAAGACAAACTATAATTAATTCTAAAGTAGATGATTTAAATGAAGATTTATTTAAATATGAAACTGAAATAGTAGAAATAAAAACAAGTGATGCTATAACAAGTGAATTAGGACCCTTAAAATATCTATCAGGATTAACAGGAATCCCAATGGATAGAATTATTAACTATTTATTATTAACTATTATATTTGTATTTGATCCTCTAGCAATAGCACTTGTAATAGCCGCTAATTATGCTTTTGAAAGAATAAGACCAAATACAAAAAAAAACCTTTACGGGGAAAAAGTAAAAATTGAAGAAGATGCGGGAGATAGCATTAAAGAAGAAATAGAGGAAAATCTTTGGGACAAACCAGAATCTTGGGATAAATCTATTATCGATGAGGAAGAATCATCTAGTATGTATGAACACGCTTATAAATCTCCTATCAAAGAAGAACGCGGGTTACCTGAAGGGTACGCATCTGAAATTGGAGAATTAGAAGAAAAAATAAAAAATACCTCAAAAACAAACAAAAGAGGTCCTAGAGGTTTAGTAGCTTTAAATAAAAAGTTAAAAGAACTCAAAGGAAAAAATAATGATGATGACGATTTAGTTATTCGTTATTAAAAAAATATCCAACTATATAAGTAAGAAAGACGCCTTAATCGGCGTCTTTTTTATTTCTATGCGAAAATATTTGGAGAAGCGGGGGAGGGTTCGTATATTTACCATGTAAATGAGATTAAAAACAAATAAAGGTTATATGAATATTAAAAAACAATTGCAAAAAGGTAATGTAAAATTTACAGTTAAAGGTATTACTACTTATTGTAAAGGTGATGATGGTAAGTATGGAATGAATCCAAAAATATTTAAAGTTAGTCAAAAGGGTGGTTCTATTCATGCTGAATTTGATGGTATGAATGTTACTAAATGGGGTCCTACCTGTGTTACATTGTATACATTTGATATGTTAGGTAAAAAATCAGTAGGTAAAATTAATTATAAGGAAATCAAAATTATTAACCAAAATAAATAAAAATATGTTTATAGATATTGAAGTATTAGCAGACCAGTGGGAATTAGAGCAAGAATTACTTGCCGAATTACAAGAAGAATTATTAGAAAATCCAGGTATTATTATCTCTGAAGAAGGAGAAGAAGACGATCTACCATTTTAATATGAAAGTAAAACTATTAAATATAACTCCTATAATAGCAGAATCTTTAAAATGGTAAAATTTTTTTTAGTTTAATTTGGTTTGCAGTGTTTCTTTTTGTATATTATACACAAATTAAAAAGTTATGAGTATAAAAAATGAGGAACTTATCCTTAAAGAAATCTCTAAACTTCGCCCCTTAAATTATAATAGATTTATGTGGTGGCGTCGTTTTGATCAAAAGAAAAGACCATTAGATAATAAAACACCACGAAAAATATGAATAAATTAGACGAACAATACAGAGGTATTTTAGCTGAACTCCTGTATAATGGAAGGGAAAAAGGAGATAGAACCGGAACCGGAACCTTATCTAAATTTGGAATGCAAATTAGACACTCAATGTCTGAAGGCTTTCCATTACTAACAACTAAGAAAATGCCATTTAAAACAATCACTACAGAACTGTTATGGTTTCTTAAAGGTGATACGAACATTAAATATCTTGTCAATAATGGATGTAACATTTGGAATGGTGATGCTTATAAGAGATATGAAATGGAATTTGAAAAAGGTAATGCCCCCGGTGAAACTTTGCTAGTTCAGAGAGTAGAAGGTAAATCTACTAAAAGAAAATTCTCAATGGAGAAGTTTATTGCAATGATTCAACATGATGATGAGTTTGCTAAGAAGTGGGGTGATTTAGGTCCTGGATATGGTTCGCAGTGGAGAAGTTGGAACTCAAGGCCATGGATACCCAGTGCATATTTAGATGAAAATGGGGCTCCTGTAATCAATGGTTCGCAATCAAAACATGGGGGTATGACTCGTGAGATTAAAGTTATAATTGATGGTATAGACCAAATCGAAAACCTAATCAACGAACTTAAAACAAATCCAGATTCAAGACGATTAATGGTTTCAGCATGGAACGTTGGTGAGATAGACCAAATGGTACTTCCACCATGCCATTATGGATTTCAAGTTTATACAAGAGAGTTGAGTTTTGAAGAAAGATTTAGATTATGGAACAGTACCTATATGCCTATGAGTCAACACACTACAGAAGATATTACAATGTTTAAAACGCATACAAAAGAAGAAAATGAAAAAGTATTTAGTGAAGTTAATGTCCCAACCAGAGCAATTTCTCTAATGTGGAATCAACGTTCAGTAGATACATTCTTAGGTTTACCATTCAACATTGCTTCTTATGGTTTATTACTTGAAATGATTGCTAAGGAAGTGAATATGGTAACTGATGAATTGATTGGTAATTTAGGTGATGTACATTTATACTCTAATCATATTGAACAAGCAAAAGAACAGGTTAGTAGAGATGGTTTTGATTTACCTACTATTAAACTATCAAATGTAGATATTTTAAATGGAGAATTTGACTACGAATTAATAAACTACACTTCAGCAACAGCAATTAAAGCACCTTTAAGTAATTAAATTATGATAGAAGCAATAAAACATGCATTAGGTCTTTGTGGTGAGCATTGGCATCCAAATATTTTTACTCTTCTTTTAAGTGGGGTTGGATTATTGCCGACCTATTCGTATATTAAGTATAAATTAAAAAGTTATAGAAATGAAAGTAAGTCACGAAACACCTCTTTGTTTACTAGAAGATAGTAAAAAATTTAATGATTATGATTATATATTACCTCACTTATTAGATGAAGAACCAGGTTATTTAGAATATTTTTTAGAAGCTAAAAAACAAGGTCGTTATATTATAATGGATAATTCACTTCATGAATTAGGTGAGGCTTATAATCATGAACGTCTTATACATTGGGTTAATGAATTAGAACC
>Ga0233439_10001375_pt1 | contig 31227 bp, 31 predicted proteins | sample SI_123_September_6_FD_182713 | JGI IMG/M metagenome (GOLD analysis project Ga0233439, IMG submission 182713) | Seawater microbial communities from Saanich Inlet, British Columbia, Canada - SI_123_September2016_100_MG | ecosystem: Environmental > Aquatic > Marine > Inlet | place: Canada: British... | reverse complement strand
AGTGGTGCTCGAAAGTGGTGCTCGAAAGTGGTGCTCGAAAGTGGTGCTCGAAAGTGTGGTGAAAGTGGTGCTCGAAATTGGTGCGTGTATCATGGTCCTTAGTCTGGGACACAATATATGATCCTTAGTCTGGGACACAATATATGATCCTTAGTCTGGGACACAATATATGATCCTTAGTCTGGGACACAATATTCGAAACCTTATATGGTTGAGTCCAGAATACCATTAAATGTTGTGCGTCTGTCTGTCCGTCTGTCTGTCGCCAAAATTTGGAAGTTTTCAAGAATTTTTTGGCAAAACCCTAGAAACACTGCCCCCTCACTGGTCCCCCATAATATTCAATAGAGACTTTTACCAATGTTAATGCGCTGTGGGTCCATGTTCGAGGAGGTGGGGTCGTTTTCTACTAATACCTGCGAGCAACGAGCAAGGGGGAGAGCCCAAGAGCCCAGACTGCTCGCAAGCTCGCAGTCTGGGCTCTTGGGCGATTGAGAGGGATAGTACTGTGTAGTGTGTACGGTAGGTTCAGTCCACGCGTAGCCCAATAGAGGGGAGAGGGAGAGGGAGAGGTAGAGGTTTCGTTCACGCGCAGCACATATATGATCCTTAGTCTGGGACACAATATAATATGATCCTTAGTCTGGTGTTAAAATTGATACCTTGGATTATTTATTTTTCTCTCCATTATTATTTTTAGGAAGCTTTTTTATTTTTCACAAGTATTCGATTCTATTTCTATTTTTCACAATAACAAATATGAGTATGTGTTCTATATACGATCCTCTTTTTTGGGATGTCACTGATTTGAGTGCTATTATTATACATAAAGAGAGTAATAATGATGAATATATTGATGTATGTACTGAATTTAAAGAGCTTATTGATTCGTGGAGAAGTACCAAAGTACCTGCTTTTATTCATCGCTACAACACCAACAATTTGTTTTATAGTTTATATCGTCATGAGCAGAAAGATCTTATACATAAATTTGACTTTATAGCATTATCTTTAGAGTTGCATGTTAAACTAGGTTACTGTACAAAGAATATATTGGATGATCATCTACAGGACTTACATGAATTGTACGAACAATTCAAAACTGTTATCGAAAACAGAAAAATTCGACATTCCAATTTGATGTACATCTTTAAGTATGCTGATTAAGTCGTTAAATAAAACATATTTTCTTGTTGCCACCAAGGGGGGGGTCGTACCGTGTAGTTCGTCCAGATTAGGTTGCCTGAGTAATTTGACAATACTGAGGTTCTAATGCGGATGGAGGGGGGATTGGAATGGGACCTGACGGGTTTAAGATACGACTAATCTACAACGATAATTTAGTTGCAAAGTATATAATGACTTATTTGCCTATTGAATTGCAAAAGCATATTCTATCCTATTTGCATCCAACTAGTCCATGCTTACATCATTCAAAAGGAAGGTGTATAGCGAGAAATAAAACAAATAACAAACGTTGTGCTGTACAAATAAATTATCATCAATATTTAACATGTCATATCCATAGTAGTTTAGCCGATGTTTTAAGTAAGCAAGGGTGACTATCTTAATATGACGCAAGATGATATTTATATTGGAAACTTACCACAAGAGACAAAATACGATGACATTCGAAAGTTATTCGAGATACATGGAGAGATATCTCGAATAAGAATGCATAAAAGGTTTGCTTTTGTTAGTTACAGTAATAAAGATATTGTAGAAACGGTCATAGATGTCATGTCGAAAACGCATACAACTTTGAAAATAAAACCAGCAAAAAAGCGTTCTGGTTGTATAGACTTTTTTGTGAGTTTTTTAGCACTAGAGCAAAACATCAAAGTGACAGAACAATCGATAACCGTAATATTCTCAGAATACGGGGAAATTCGAGAAGTCGATATTCGAAAATGGGTTCATCACGAAAACACCGTATGTAGAGGCTTTGGATTTGTACGGTATAATGATATTTCAAATAATAAAATATTACAGTTACAGAAATTTGTAGTAGATGATGTAGAGTACAATGTTTCACGATCGAATAGAACACCGCCAACATCACCGATTTATTCTTATCAAGAGATGATGCCTATTTATTATCACGATTCGTACAATCCATTGGTCACCTACAATATCAATCAGAACCACAATTATACATGGACAACAACTATGCGTAACTTACATTAGATGATTATATGAACACACAAAGTAGATGAACAGGTACATAGTTACAATAAATGTATTTTATTTTAACTATTTTTTAGAAAAACACGAATTTACACAACACTCATGTACGATTTTTCTTCCATTGATTTTTTACTGCATGATTCAACTAATAGACCATTTGCGTAGATTCCGTAATTCATCATATCATCTGGATGCTCTAATGCAATATGATAAATGGAATATTCACCCTCTTCCATATAAGGTTCTGCCTTATCATCTAAGAAAGACATCAATCTATACTTGTCATCTGTAATGAAAATATCTTGTGCTTCTCTCAAAGTATCAACAGTTTGTTGTTCATTCATGCTATCTACTAATATACTATGACAACCGGTTATGATTAAATCTTCTTTCAAATCAGGGTATTTTTCCGGAGTACAAACATATAAACGGTCTTTAATACGTGTATCATTTCCGGGATTAAAAATCTTCTTTGTACCAACAACGGATATGGGTATAAGTCCGTGTTTGTATGTATTAACAAACATACCAGAACGTAGATCTTCTACTGGTAAATATTCGAGTTCTGAGTTACTATTTAGACATTCTATTTTGGTTCCTTCTTTGAAGCAAATTGTAGATGGATCCACCAAAAATCCAAACACTGAACCCAAGTTAATTGTCAGACCATCGAATGTATAAGATTCTCCAGAGTTTTTGGTAGTAGTTGTGGTTCCATTAAAAATAGAAAAGGTAGATTCACCAGTTTTAGTAACGGTCACTGTAGTATTCATCGATGGGAGTGTAACTGCATCGTCTGCACTTTCCATGAGTACATAAAAGTTTTTACCTACAATAGCAGCACTACTAATGGTGTTGGTAAAGTTCGTGCTTTCGTTTGTGGAAGAGTTAAAAACCACGACTTCTTCTACAGTGGAAAACCCTGGTAAGGTAACATTTTTCAAAGTCACGACCTTACCAGAAACAGCACTTGCATTCAGAGAGAATATACCTTTAATGAGATTCTTTGTGAAATTCCTTTTACTTACAGTGGTTGTACCAACAACACTTTCATCAGTTAAATCTTGAGAAGAAATGGTAGAAATTTCCAAAACATTACCGGAAGGATCGGGCAAGGTGAGTTTCTCTCCTATAAGACTCCAGTTGGTTGTATCTGTAGTATCAAAAGTAGCCATAATGGCATTGTAATTACTATTAATTGAAGTACCCATCGCAAGACTACCAATATAACTGTAGTAAATGTTGTTGGATGTGTATACCTTGATACCATTAGTAGTATATATAGAATTACCATTTACTGCAGTACAAGTATCAGGAACAACAATTTCTGTCAATGAACTGGTCATAAATGCTTGATAACCTAATTGTGTGCAACCATATGGAACAGTAATAGATGAAAAACCAAAAGAACCACCCATTAAATCATTAGGCCATGTAGAAGTCAATGTCGATGGTAAAGTAAGACTAGTCAAGCTATCTAAATAAGCAAATACATATTGAGGCACATATCCATACAAATTATTCAAAAGTGTGCATGTATCAGGAATATCCAATGCGGTAAGTGCTGTGCAGTTATGAAATCCTTTCAATGCTGTCAATCCAGCAGGAAGGTTAATACTTTGAATTGGTGTGTGGTCAAATCCATAAACTACCTTAACTGATGATGGTAAATCGATGCTAGTAATAGATGTATAACGCAAATCACCTACTCCTGCTACAGTGGATGGTTCAGTGAAAGTAATGCTTTGTATCCCAGTTTCATTTAAGCCACCAACATTCCCACACGACGGAGGTATAGTAATATGAGTCAATGCTGTACATTTCTCAAAAGAACCACCGAGCATTCCAGTAACATTCGTTCCTAAAGTAACAGATGTCAATAATGTGCAATTACTACATGAATTGAGTCCTGTTGTAGTCAAATTATTATCTGGAACACCAATATGTATGCTTGTAATGTCAGTATCCTGGAAAGTTGCATCTAGATATTGGCATTGAGAACCAATTTGAAAACTGGTCAATGTTTTGCATCCTTTGAAAGATCTGGTATATTGCTTAATGTTATCATGCACAATTACATTACTTAGTGTGGTGGAGTTTTGAAATACTTCTAATAAATGATACGTTGGCATTGACGCATTATATGTAAGATAAGGCACATTGACTATTCCTGTATGGTCACTACAATTCCAAATACGATAGCCACCCATATCATACCCCCAAGTTCTAGAAGTCCCATTATCATCAATAGTGACATATTGCAAAAACAGCAATCCAGTATAATTTTCTATAGCAGAACTGAAATAAACGGTCTTGATGTTTTCCAAAGTATTTTCCATGGTCCAGTTTCCTCCGTATTGTAAATTTCCGGTTTGATCATTGGAAGCACCCACTACTAAACCAGATTTGAATGATTTTAATAAGTCTAAATATTGACTCCATTCGGTATATTGTAGAAGATTACAGGCTAAAAAGTCCATTCGATTGATACTCATTTTGGTAAGCAATGTTTTGAAAAAGGCTACATTTGGACTATATTGGGTTACGCCACTTGCTAAATCGCTCATTTTAAAAAAGTGTTCGCTTTCCATGAAACTCATATTGTGGTAATAATGATGCTCACCTCCAGGAAGACCGTGACTTACAATAGCTAATCTGGTAACATGTTTTAAATTGGCCACCAGGAATTCTTCTAAATGTTTATGCTTACTGGTACCTTTGTAAACAATAGTAAAAGTAGAAGAGTTGGACCCATTGACGAATTTCTGATATTGTTCTACTCGTTTATCAATGAGCAATATCTTGGTGTATTGGGAATAACTTGATTTAGTAGTATATTCCGTTAAATCTTCATCAGGAATAGTAACGTTTTCTTGATCACTGCTCATCTATGTTTGTATACTATACAAAAATATATGATATTTTTAGATTCAGTCCTTATATATTAATTTTTCACTACAGTTTATTTGGATTGTTCATCTACTGTAGAAAGAGTCATACGTGAGTTCTCTTCCAAAGACCATTTTGAGCATGTTTCCACTAATAATCCATTGGCGTAGATTCCGTAGTTCATAAACTCGTCAGGATGATCCAAGTAAATATGATATATGCTGTAGGTCCCCTCATTTGTCCAAGGCTGAGCACGTTCGTCTAAAAATGCCATAGATAATGGGAAAGGTAGATGAGTTGACCCCATTGATGAATTTCACGTGGTCGACCACGTTTTCATCAATCAACAAAATATTATTGTACTGAGAATAACTGGACTGTTCCGTGTAAATGGGAAAATGTTCTTCTGTTATTATCTCTTCTTCGACCATTTAAACTATCTGTTATATAGTATAAAAATATATGATTTTAATACAATTAACCTTATACTGATTTCGATTAATCGTTATTAATATTCGGTTTCATATATACCGAAATATCATTGACATTTGCTGGTTTAGATGGTTTCGAAGGGGCATTGAATGTATTCATATTTACAGTAGTAGAATCATCATCTATTTTTTTCTTTGCGACACACGACCGCAAATGAGATGTCAATCCACCGGCACTTTTCGACTCGAATCCACAGTATTTGCATAAATGTTCTTTACTAAAAGAATGGGAAAAGTATTTGCTCAACCATTGTTCGATTTGGGGCATTTTCATTTCATCGATTTGCATTAACATTTTCGAACTGTATTCTTTTATTGTTTTAATTTGATTAAGTTTTTGTTGTACAAATGACTGATATTCCTTGTTAATTTGGTCTAAAAACTCCTTATCGATAGTGATTGCTTCCGTTTTGAAGCCACTAATGTCAATAAACTGAGACAAATGGTCTATTATATCGATTGCAATTTTTATTTTCTCCGGATTGTACTGGACTTGATGTAAATACACACATACATTTCCTTGGTACAAATGTATTTCGTAATTGCTTTTATTGGCGATACCGTAGTTTTGAGCCAACATAACACCGGCACATTGTTGTGTTTCTACATCGCGTAAAAATTTCTGTACTTCATCTTGACCGACGTTCTTATCGTAATTTTTATTTTCAAACAATATGTCGGGTTTATTTTCCCGTTTCATCATAAAATCACCTGTTTCTTTGGTCGTTCCTACGGCTTGTACATCCGCCATTGGATAAAGATTATTTAATACGTGACTCAACATGGTTTCGGATATTTTCCCTTTGGACGACGAGTTATCCATTTTACGCAATAATTCCGAGACTTGATTGTTCATCATTTCTTGTTTTTGACCTATTTTGTTCATTTCTTCTAGTTTATATTGCTGTGATCGTAAATCGTCGCGTAAGCGACTTTCTGTAGAAGAAAGCATTTGATTTGTAATGGTTTGAAAAGATGTGAAATTATAAGACAATTTGTCTTCGAGTGGCTTTAATAATTGGTCATGTGACATAATCGATGATTGATTTACTGTACTAAATGAATTGGTAATGACAACCATTTCCTGTTTCACTTTATCCAGTACAGCATTAATCATCGGGCTCTCGTCTTTTTGTATATTGGATATTTTATCGTACAATTGGTCCATATTTTGTACTAACATAGGCTGTATCATGGTTTTCAAATCATCTAAATATTGCGTACGTATTACTCCTAATTGTTTATAATATTCCAATTGATTATCACTCTGTTGTGTTACTAATTGTTTCTGTACATTGGCCATTTGTTCCATCAATCGCGAAGCGAAACTTTGGTCAAACGCAGGATTCAGTTTTTCATTGAAATTTTCCAACAAATCGACCATAATATTGTTCATTTTTTCGAAATCGAATTGTGGATTATTTTGATAAAAGTCATAAATACGCTGGTTTTTCAATAGTAGAGACATGATTTTGCAATAGGCTTGTTTTATATCTTATTAAAATATAAAACAATATGTTTATATCAATTTTATTTTTTTGTTAGACTTTTACGGAAATCTTTATTGTAAGTAAGTGCGTATAACAAACGCATTTGTTTATTGGCTTTTTCTTTTGTTGTACAATAAGCATATACTTTGCGTTTTGTCTTTCTTTTCGTATTCTTTCTACGCGCAACACTATAACACTGTTTTCTACGATTGTATTTTTTTTCCACCTTAAATTTAGGTTTGGATTTACGACGCGAAGTAGCAGCAGCAGGTCTAGATTTACTTATATTACGTTGCGTATTCGCCAAGTTTCTACGATTTTTGAGTTGCTGTAACCGTTCGCTTCTTCGCAATGTTTTTTCTCTCGGTGTTGTCATATTATTTTTTCAATGGGTTATATACATTATTGCTATACTTTTTTATACAACATTGTAATTCGGTTAGTAATTTCTGTTTTGTAGTATCAGGTACATTAACAAGGTCTATTATTTTACTGGACTCATCCCGAAATACTTTTTCTTTATTAAACATGATTTCTTCAGGAAAATAGACGTACTTGTAACATTCAATGCGATCAATGTAGTAGTATGGTTTAAATAGATCAGGTAAAAACACTTGTTTTGCGAAAGGGCAGTTTTCTAGAAAAGGACCATATATATCACGAAAAGCAGACAATACTAATAAATCATGTCTCGGTAATGCATAAATATGATCTGGTTTCAAAATATTTTTCGAATGTCCATAAATAAAAGTAAATACTCTAATATTAATATTATTGCTCCATAAATCGTGACTAGTAGTACTGATTATTATATGCATATACAGCTAAGAAGTAGATATTCTATATTATCAATACCTTTTGTGTATATATAGTAATCATGAAGGAAATTAAAAACAAAATACATAAAAAAGTTCAAAATTGAAAAAAAAATGATGTAATTAAAGGTTTGTATCAATAACAGTAACAATAACAATCATGTCGTCCGTCCTTGTTTCGAAAACCAAAAGTCTTCCTAAATATTACACAGGTATGCTATATGCTACCATGAATTTCATCAATACATATGTGACTGATACTACTCAGCAGCAAGAATTGTATAAAAAGCTACCGTTGTTTGATGTATCAGTGGATGAACAGATATTGTATTTTGACAATCACTGTGATATACCCAAAGTCCATAAGACTATGTATCTACAGTTAAAATCGAAACACGACGAATCATCAAAACCCGTAGAAAATGACGATTCGGGAAAACTAAATAGTAGCAAGAGTGGTCGAAAAATTGTTCCTAGAAAAGGATCATCGTCTACTGGTAAAAAACTCAAAGTGAAATTGACGATTCCTACTGATGAAACGGAATTGAGAGAAACATTATCCTTGTCAATCACAGAAGAAATAAAACCTGCTACCATCGTAATGTACTTGTACAAGATAGATAAAACGCGATATTGGACACCGGATGAAGGCTTATTAAATGGACCACTGTACAGCTCAATTATAGACAGTGATGGAGATCCAAATCATTCCTCTATTGTGGTTGGACAACTTATTCATGGGAAACCCGTTTTTAATGTTTAATTAAGGTATATTTTACCTCTTTTTTTAAAGTGTTTTCTATATTTTTCTCCTCAACGGGGAGGTTCTAAAATTGAAAAAGTAAAAATTCTATGTTAGGTTGATTAATTAAAACAAATAATCATTTATTACTTGCTCGTTTAATCAAATTCAATTTCAAAGTTCATCACAACAAGTTTATAATAGTTTAACCAGTTTTAACACATTATTTACAGTATAAAAATGGCATCATCACCAGTTACTACTCAAACACCAGTTGCTACTGTTACTACCACTGTAACCAAAAAAACTGAGACAAAACCCAAAGCAGCACCTAAAGCATTACCAAAATACTACAAGGGAATGATGTATGCAATGGTTGCCTTTGTCAATGAGTATATTACAGATGAAGAACAACAAAAAGAGCTTTACGGTAAGTTACAATTATTTGATAAATCTGTAGAAGAGCAGGTCGAGTTTTTGTCAAGTCACTGTGATATTAAGCAAGTACATAACGATTTGTACAAACCTATGTTAAAAGCCCACAAAAAAGAGTTAAAAGAAAAGAACAAGCCAGTCAAAGAGAAGAAACCGGTAAAAGAAAAAGTAGTAAAAGAAAGGAAGCCTCGTGCTCCACGCAAGAAAAAGGCTACTACTGCTGCTACTACTGAAGAAACGGCTCCTGAACAAGAAGGACAAGTGGAAAATACTGCTACTAGTACTAGTAGTGAAACAGAACCTGTTCAAACACCCGAAGCACCAGAGCCAAATAAAAAAGCAGGACCACCTAAGATTAAGAATCCTCGTGGAATCCGCAAAGAAAAGACTGAACAAAAGAAGAAAGCAAAATCTACACCGGTTCTACCACAAGAAGAGGCTACTGAAACAGTAGAAGAAAATGACAAAGAAATCAACACAGAGACAACTGACGAATTGCAAGCTGAAAATATGGAGACATAAAAATATATCTTTAGTTAAAATTTAAATTAAGTAAGAGTCCATAGGGACTTTTTTTCCGTTTATACTCTATACAATGGCGACTCAAACCAAATCAAAAAAACAGCGATGTACATTGAAAAACCGATGCAATAAGAGAAAGACTGGAACAAAGACATCGAACTTGAAAAAGAAAAAGCAATCACAAAAGAAAAGGAGAAAAGTATGTGGTGGATGACCTGATAAAAAAAACGGAGGCTTTTATATGCCCCCTATTTAAAGAATAATTTAAACCTTTCTTTTTTCTCTCGAACTCATCAAAACAAAAAAATAAATTATAGCGAATGAAAGGAATATGAATCATGACAAACAATCATGTACAGTATTTTTGGAGAGTCTATAATATTCTATAAAAAAATAGCATATTATTGTAAAGAGACAACTTGAGAGAAAAACAAAATCAATATATGAAAAGAACACTACATAAACGATCTCAAGGTAAAAAAACACTACATCGTCGTACAGTAAAAAGAAGGACGGATGGTACTGTTATCTTTACTGATTATCCCGATTTCACTCCAAATTTATCACCACGAGATATATTTCGTTTAGGGAGTTTCGGTGGTACATATTGGAGACCTATATATTCAAACGTGACAAATCAGCATTATAAGAACGTCCATAAGAAGTACAAGTCATGGTGGAAAGATATACCGGAATCAAATTTAAGTTCGAGTGATTATGACAAAACAATCAACAAATACAATTGTAAGGTAGGTACTTCTCTCGATTTCTGGGAAGGAAAACACTGGATAACCAAACACAATCCATATGGATGGATGCATTGGTACTGTGATTTTTATAGTGGTAGAAGAACACCGGATGATGAACGGCAAATCCAACGATGGAAAGGGTTAGCTGGACCACGTGGAAGATTCATGCGATTTTTAGTAACACAAATACTGAAACGAAATGGGACCTATAATGACGAAACGATAAGTCCTAAGATTCGACAAGTCTTGCAACATTGGGGGTACAAATTAACAAACAAAGATTTCAAGCGAGAGATCAATCGCAGAAGAAAAAACTGAGTCCCATAATATAAACTAAATCATGATTTAAGGATTAAGTTTATTAAAAAAAACAAGATAATTTAGGGGAAACTATTATTCGGTAAGAGGCGGTACCTCTATACTGTCTCAAGTATTTTATTGTACAATCAATACAACCATTCGATATATGTGTCATCAAGGTTAAACCAAACATAGAAACTCATTTTAACTCTACTATTTTCCGTAAAAAAAATGTTTAAAAAACAGTAGAAAAGTCCTCGTTAGTATGTGTTGTAAAAAATGATAAATTTGCGTGGGATTTATGTACAAATTAGCACCTTTATGTGACTAGTATTTTAATATTTTTTTGGAAGAGTTTTATTGATTTGAAAACTATTATACAAACAAATTACGCGGTGTTGAGACAAATAGGTTTATAGAATATTCTTTATATTCGTTCTAAAAAAAAGGTTTTTATCTAATTACAGTCTAAAACCAGTAAAATCAATTATTTATAATAATAATGGATTGGATCGAAGAGAGTTTAAAACTATTGTCAATCGAGCACAATTGCTTACCCGAGCCATTATCATCAATTAACATACATTATTTGTACATTAATAAAGAAGATGAATTGGAGACAACAAAAAAGATGGAGTATAAAATACCGAATGGGAAAAAATGTATTACCAATGAGGAAGTTTTGGGATTAGTGGAAGAAAATAAGAAGAGGACGAAGACTACGCAGTATGTATTGAAAGAAACACATTTATTTCATATTACAGTAGATGCTAATAACATAGGTGCATTTGACGAGAAAAGTTATGATGAGCATTGGCGATCATTTCCTATATTAGATACAATACCGATTGAAGACAGTGTTTTTGTCTTTCATCCATATACTACTTTATATTTCATGTATTTTGAAGAAGATAAACTTGCAGTAAAGAATATGAAAAATGTGGTTCAACTATCAAAAAAGCATAATATTACAAAACGAGTTCGTTGGGCATTAAATCTACCATCCAAACCAGCAAAACGGAATAATACACGTAAGCAAATCGATCGAGAACAATCTATATCTACAGTAGAATGAAAAAAACAATGGATTGAAAAAATAATAGATTAAAAATAACTACTAAGTAATAATATAAATAACAACCAAGAATAGTATAAAACATAAAACAAAAAACATGAAAAAAAGTGCGGTCTCTACTACTACTACTACTACTACTACTACTATAAATAAACCCTTTTGTAAAGTATGTTACGATACAGGTAAATCAGAAGAAATCTATACCAGTCATTATGTACGGGATGAACCCGGTACTTTTGGTACTGTTGTATGTCCTACGTTATTAAATACGGAATGTAGATATTGTAGAAAGAAAGGGCATACTATTAGCAAATGTCCTATTTTACAAAAAAATGGAAAAAACCGAAACACGAGACTAAAAGAAAAATATGGTCAAAGTAATAATACAAATACGAGTAGTAATACAAAGCTTGTGAAAAAAACAAACAATAATTCCAATCATTTTTCGATTCTTGCATTGGAAGAACCGGAAGAATTGGATTCGCCAACACATTCGACGTCAGCAACGTCGCCAATTGAAAATGCGCATGACTCGGATACAGAACCCGAAATTATATATACAGGACCAATAACACCACCTGGACCTCCGCCACCGTTGCCTCGAACATATAATTGGTATATATCTAGTTGCAGTCACGAAGAATAAACATATAATGTCCTTATTTTACGGTCATAAGTAAGTCTCATATATAATAAATAAAAATACATATGAGAAAATCCTGTTATTTTTTTTATCAATCCATTACATAAAAAAATGGGAGAAGAGAAGACATATCAGCTAGATGTAATAAATGAGGATGAGATTTATATATGTTTTGGGTTTGGTTGTGTAAATATAGGTTTTTTAACGGACAATTTCCATGGTTGTTCTATGAAAAACGAATGTTGTTGTATTATGCATGAGTATTGTTTTTTAAAACGTGAATATTTGACATGTTGTGATAAACTGGATGGACATTATATACGAATCGGTTGTGGTTGTGATGCAATAACATTGAAAATGCCGACTGTATGTTGTAAGCAACAATGTCATTTTATGTGTCTAATATGTGCTTGTTCAGCACCACCTGATGATGAAGTCCCATGTATATTGGCGTGTTTTTCGATTGTTTGTGGAACTTTAGAATGTAATCCAATATGTAAAAATTGTATGACATTTGGTCAGATCCGTTAAATGTATCTACAATTGGAGCTCTGGTTTGTCTTGATTGGTTTATTTCGAACATCATTGAATCCCATCGTTTCTAAACTAGTTAATACATCATCGTCATATAACTTAAAAAAACGTTCTACGTCACGTGCTAGTACAAACAAATCGAGTTTCACATTGTCCGATACGATAGCATAATCATATTGATCATCTACCAATGGACCTAATTCAACGATCCAATAGGGTGCAGGTTGATTAACTCCGTCTAATTTTACAGTTAATTCACCACCACTGTTACCGTCATCGTAGTATGCATAACCATCAATAAAACTAAATTCGCCGTTAGGTAAAAGTTCGCAATTGACTATACCCACTTTACCATCATTCCATATAGTATAATTTGCGGTTACTCAGCTACCACCAACTTGAAATGTTTCATCAAATAAATCCTTATAAACTTCAATCCAAAACCCATCGTACAATTGTAAATCTACAGTATCTACATAAGTGTAATCTTCGGAAGTGGTGGTTTTTAATGTTGAATCTACAGATGTAGTTGGTTGAGGTGTGGTTGTATCAACCAAGGTAATATCATGTGCGACTGAAAAGTAAGTAAATAACGAAAATGCTAGAAAAGGGAGAATTATATCTACTATATTATATAAGTAACCTATATTTTCTTTATATAAATTTATAAACAATTTTTACAAAAACAATTTAATCATTATTACTAGGAATAGTACAGCGAATAAATATTGAACAAAATGTATAAAAAAAATTCAGATGCAATATATTGGATGCATGATAATATGATTTTTTCCGAATATATTGATGAACAAACGGTTGAAATATACCCAAAATATGTACAAGATTATATAAAAGAATATTGGAAGACTGAATGTAATGGCGATATAAAGATGTATTATCCACCAGTACTAAAAGCGCCGGTTTTAAAGAGATCTACATGTACAGATATTATAAAACCATTTATCGATAAAAATAATATGGACGGACCTAATCGTAAAATAATGGAACGATTTGAGAACGAATCAATAGAAGCAGGAATTACAAGTATGTTTGAGGATGAAAAAACGGGTAAAAAATTAACGTATAGTGAAATGAGAGATCGATATGGTTAAATGATAGATTATCGAAATATTGTTTATTTTATAGTCAATAAAGGGAGTATAAAATAATGAGTTTTAAATGTGTATCTACGAAAAATGTACCAGCGGACGAATTAGAAAATACGATTCAATCTAAATCCAACAATTTAGGCAAAACAGATGCACAACAATTTATGGAGAAAATTAGTAAAAACAGGCGTAATACCAAGTTACGTTTTCTAATTTTTTTACCCGATTCGGATTATCGGAAATGGATATTTTCGTACAAGGATTTATTACATTATAGAAGGAATCAATTTCCGGGTAAGCTAATTATCGAGCGTTACGAAGAGTCGGATGATTTACCATATACGGTAGAAGGTCCAGTTATGCCTCGACAAGTTTATATTATGTTACCCAAGGAAAAGATTTACATTCCCTCCAATCAATTTACGGAGAGATATATTCGAAGTAAAATGAGAGAACTGGTACAAATCTTTGTGTATCTTCGAGCGTCTTTTATTAAATTTACTAGTTATAATTTATCAGAAGAAATGCAATCATTTCAGTCGGATATTACTGTAGATATACCACAGATATACAATAGAAGTGGTATTGTAAATAGTAATGATGAGAGTAAAAAGACTGGTACAGAATATGAAATAAAACTAGTTCCAACGGAAAAGCCAGTTGAATTGAATGTGTTTGACAATAACCGAGATTTTTATTATTTACGTAGAGAAGCATCGTGGAGAGATATGATATTACGAAAAATGGATGGACATGTCATTTTAGATAAATATACATTTTGGAACAAAGAGGTTGAAATCTTTACATCGAAATTTTTCCAGGGTTTAAAGTGTTTTAATTTAAGCGTAGAGTATGATTGGAATAAATACAATGATTTCCGTGTTGATTATGAGGTCAAATATTGAATTCTTGCATCAATTCAGTAGGATGGGGGGGGGAAATAAAAATACTCATTAATGTATAAGCTAAGCTATTTTACAATATTAATCAGAAATACAGTAAAACATGAATAATTGGGTATTATTACTATCAATCGGGCTAATATCGGGTTTCTTTGTAGGATTGATTGGGATTGGAGCTGGAATGATAATGATTCCAGGATTGACATTAGCAGGGTTGAACATTAAACAGGCTATTACAACAGCATTATTTCTACAGGTAATACCTCAAACATTACCATCTGTCTATTTGTACTATAAAAAGGGGCATTTCAAATATGAAGTCAGTATGATTGTATTAGCAGGATCAATAGTAGGTATATTAATCGGGTCATTATTTCAGTATTATAATGTATTTACAGAAAGAGCCTCTTATATAATTCTTTCTACAATGTTGATCACATTAGGTATTTATAATATGTACCGTAATGTACTGTATCCTCAAGTTGAAAAGGAAGTCAAGAAAAAGGAATAAAAAGGAATAAAAAGGAATAAAAAGTGGTATGAGTAGATAGATGATGGTGGAGATATAATCTACATTTATTGAAATATCGGACCGTTTCACGGTCCGATGCATCGTGCCACTAGGCGGCACAAATTAACTATTTTCTATCCACCATATATTATAGACTATATCCTCGTTTTTCTCTCCAATAATGCTTTTAATTCCTCGTTGGAATGAATAAATTTCTTTGGTAAGTAAATTCTTGTAAAACCCATGAGGATATTGTTCGTGAAGCCCTTCGTGTTCTTTTCCGCCATAAATAAACTTCCATAAATCGCATGCGCTTCCCGTCGTATTTCTTGGTACATATGATTTTTGAAATTGATGTTCTGTTTCTTTTGTTTCGTTCATATATATATGTATGTAGTATTAATGTAGTGTTATAGTACAGTACAATAATATATTTAAGTTTATATTAGATTATATTGTTATAGGTTTATAATCGCCATAAAGTGGAATCGAACCACAACTTCATCCCCGCAATTAGGACTACTCATTAGACCAACTATGGCTTTTTATACACGGGTGTGTATAAATAGGTATATTAGTTTTTAGGTTGCTTTCGTAAAAAATCATTTATTTTCTTTCTACTGACTAATGGGTTTTGTTTTTGTACATAATTTGTAAAACCGATTACATTGGCTCGATTAGGGTATTCGTTGTAAGCTTTTAACAGAAATGATTGGATATGATGATTATCTTCTTGTTTTATTTCTCTCGACATATGATTAATACAAATACTGTAGAAAAAATATTAATAGTTTTAACTTTACTTAAAAATGGTTATGACTAAATTATATTATTGTACAATTAATAATCTTGTTCTTCGTCTTCGTCTTCGTCATCTCTCTGAACATATGTTTGTACTTCATTTGTAGAATGCAGTTCAGGAACAGTAGTATGGGTACTATCAATATTGGGAGAGTTATTTCCACTACTACTACTGTTTTCATCGACAAGTTTTGCAACATTGTTCATGAGTAAATCGCGCCGTGTCCTTACTGGAGGTATAAAGGGTTCTACATTATTCTCCCGTACATGCATAGCAAGTGTCAAATCTCGGTCTTGGATCGTTTTTCTACCACCATGTATAGCCATGTTCTGTGTATGTTGGAAAATGGATACAAGATGAGATTCAGCCGCTTCTTGGATCGCCAATAACGCTTCGCGTTGAAATCTCAAATCCGCCTTATAATTGATTGCTATTTCACGGATTAAATCTTGGAATGGAGAGCGAGGAATCAATAAATGACTTGTTCTCTGCAACTTATGGACTTCTCTCAATGCCACCGTTCCTGGTTTATATTTGTACCGCCTTTTTTCATACAAACAGGATAATTGAGAATGTAAAACCTTGGGCATTACTGATAGTGGTCGTGTCTTAAAGGACACTTGGTGCCTATGAATAGAAGCTGTTTTCTTGGTTCGTGCCATTGTAGTGGTTCGTTATTACTGTGTATTGTATATATGTGTGTGTTTTACTAGACCTATACGCTATAATTTTTATTTGTCAATTTTCCAACACCCCTTAATTAAAGTATATTTTATATTTCTATGGACTAAAAAAATATCCATGTACTATATAATAGAAAAATGCCCAGTACTGAGTGGAATAAAGTTGTGGAAAAGCAATATGCTTTAGGCAAAAAAGCCAATCCTGCTTCATATACGTTTAAAAGAGCATTAATTGATGCAAAACCCATATACAATAGCGTAAAAAAAGGAGTAAAAACAGTAGCCGATAGCGTTCTTAAACCTAAAGGTAGGTCGACCCGCCGTAAGGGAAAATCAGTAAAAGGTAGAAAGAAGAGTAGAGGAAAGAAGAGTAGAGGAAAGAAGAGTAGAGGAAAGAAGAGTAGAGGAAAGAAGAGTAGAGGAAAGAAGTAAAAAAATCTGGTTTGATTTGATCTGATGTTCTAAAATTGATTTAGTTAGATTTGTCTAAGAGTCTTGTAATTCTTACACAAATCGTGTATATCGCCGTTTTGATTTCGCTAATTGCTATTTAACCCCCTTATTTTAAAAACTTCAGTAAGAAGATGAGACGCTGTGGTATTTGTAATGTACCTGGTCATACCAGAAAGACTTGTGCCTACGGAAAAAACTTGATCAATGACGCCAAAACCTATTATTTGGATTGGTTAGTATTGGTTGTCAATGGGTATTTCCACAACCAATGGAAATATTCAGATGATGTTCGTGCAAATTGGAGTACCCGAGAAATGGAGATGTATGATAAGGTCATGACACCCGATTTACAAGAGCAAATGGACAGGTTATGTAACTTGGAAAACAACGAAGGTTTAAAAACCATGTTAAAGACTGTTACAAAATATGTTCTTAATATGTCTGAGCGCGATTTGGATGTCCTTTATACAAATGTACCAAAGGTAGGCCAGAGACGCTCATGTACAGTTCATAATAAGCAACATATGGTACATACGCATTTAATCAATACAATGGACCAATACATTTGTCACGTAAAACTCGATAACATTGCTTATGATAAATACGTATATAACTCACTTAATGTGGTCGAATATTATAATAAAATGGTTTCATCTGTATATGGATTTGGAACTCTAACCCATACAGGTAATCCAATCGTATTTACATACAATGATTTCAAGAAGACAATCATGTCAGGTGAGTCTTATGTTGATAATGTTGCAATCCGTAGAACCCTGATTGAACGTATTCGTACAGATGAATTGAACAACCGAAGACAGATTCAACGACGCATTGCTTCACGTAATGAAAGTATTCGTACAATTGAACCACGAGTCCATAGTTTAACCCTTCAAATTCAAAAATGGCAATTGGAAATCGAAAAACTAAGATTACAACAGCAAAATATATTGAATAGTAGGCCGACTTTAGAGACGGAGATTGAGCAATTGCAACACGACCAGACTATTCATGAACGCAATATTCAGTCGTTTTATTCGAAATTGCCTCTTCCACCACCTCCTCCACCTATATTTAGTATTAAACCTGTTCTTTCTACAGTAGAAGATACTTTATCGTCGACATCAACAGAATGTTGCATATGTTATGAAGATAATTTACCGGACAATCAAATATGCAAAACGGATTGTGGTCATAGTTTATGTGTCAAATGTATCATGCCGGTATTTCAACTTCAATCGGCTCAATCACAAGGTCGTGAAAAAATAACAGTGAAACGCGTATGTCCATATTGCCGACAAAAGGTAAAAAGCTTACATGGGGACATACTTGAAGTGCATAATGCGGTTCATGCGTATTGCGTGACCAATTCAATACCGCATCCAAAAGATGTAACCCGTAGAGTAGTTGGTGAGTGTGAATTAAATAGTAGTATTGTATAATTTTATAATTTTAAGAGTTAATAAAAAGTCTCTTTTTTTTCTCTCGGTTTAGTCAATTCGAATTGGATATCATTTAGAAGTATAAATATGCTTATTGATATCATATGAGTTGTACTGTATTTGTTTAGGAATATTTTATATATATTTATAAAATATAATATATATAGAAAGAATGGACGAAAAATTAGAGCTTTGGTACAAATTCGACCCAAATGACGTTGATCCAGTTACAAAAGTTTTGACAAATCATGGAAACCCTAGTAGTGATATTACTGGCGATGCAGTATTTAATGTATATACTGCTGCCGATACAACTGTAGAGGGCCCAGTCATTGCTGATTATTTTAAAGAAGAAGGAAATGTAATACCAGGTGCATTTTATAATCCGAATGAAGGAAACAGTGTTGGTAAGCCAGCGATTACTTTACCTGATATTACATTGAGGGAAAAAAAAGAATTTACACTTTCATTTTGGCATAAACAATCATCTTTTAGTTCAGCTTATGATTTATTTAATATAAGACGTGATACGAATGACACTGGTGAATATTTTAAAGTTTCTATAAATTCTAGTGAGTATAAAATGATAATGGGCGGCGGACCTACCACTCATACATTTACTTCTACACAATTTAATAATAATACAAGTACATATAGAAATAACGAATGGTATCATCATTGTTTTACTTACCAATGGTATGATTATGGTGGTCAAAGTGATAATTGGAGACACTGGGTAATAAGGTATTATATAAATGGTGTCATTGTTAATGAAGTAGTAGAGGGGTATCCCTGGGAAAGTGCTGATGACAGGACATCTTTTATTGAAATTACGTTTTTAAAAAAAATGATAGGAAGTAATACTAATCATTTCAATGGATATATAAATGATTTTAGGTTTTATACTAGAGCATTGACACTTGGTGAAGTAAGAACATTAGGTTATGTATTACCTAATATAAAGCCTACTAATGTTGTATCCTTGAGAAAACAAGGAATTATTAAATTCAGTTGGGATGAACCAACTGATCCTGTCAATCAATATGATATTACATATGTGGATGAAACTTCTGCAACGCAAACAGCAACAGTAAATACAAATAGTTTCTCCATAACTGGAGCAAGTGACACTCATATATATGATGTTACTGTTACTGCCAATAATAGTCTTGCATTGGAAAATGCAGATGATGATAATATAATGCCCTATTTATTTAGTGCTGGTTATGATAATAGTACTGGTGTCATTACTAGCGGAGCAATTGCGACTGATGTGACGACTCGAGCAAATGCAAGAACATTATATGAACGTATGGTAAATGCAGGAGAATTCACTATTTATTATAAAGATATCGTTTTCAAAAAAAATACAACGCCAAATTATAATCCTTTATTATCAATACCGACATTGGGAGTTACACACAATGGCCAAGCCGTAGGAGATGGTGGAAATTATAGACCAATACTGATAACCTTAAAGAAAGATGGAACGAATAGTCTTATAATGATGTTAACAATATTAGGACAAGACATTAATTATCATATTCCCGATATTTACACTGTTACAAATAAAAACACCTACGATGGTACAGATTATTATCCAAATGTATATAATGATAATTACAAGAAATTTGATATAATATTAAGTTTTAAAGATAATATAGTCACTGTTATTATAAATGGAGTATCAAGAACATTTTCGCGCACCCATGCTGACAACAATGGTAAAGTAGTGCCACCAACTAGCATCTTACTTGAACCTGGTAATGCACCGGATAGATTAAATTTATTTCATAGAAATAATACAGACACCCCTCAGAGTGATACTAATTTTTTCAATCACTTTGATAGTATCGGTAGTGTGAAATTTTACACAAAATACGTAGATAGTGTTCCTGGATTAGGTGCAACTGCTTCTACTGCCAAAACTGTAACTGTACCAGAATCTTTACCGACCATATTTCCTCCTTTTCCTAAGAGAATTGCAACCGCTGATAATGTAGTCTCTCTTTCCAAGCTAAGTGAAGACGACTTGACCGATCCAGCCATTGTGGGATCTACCTTGACGGACAAAAGAGCGACATCAAAAAATTTAATTAAAGATTTCATGAAAGGTTTCAAATCGACAATTGGATCCAATAAATTGAAGCTCTCGAAAGATGTAACGCTTCCTGGTTATTCTCTTGCACGAGATGTGTTTGTCTTTAATGCTGCTCAAGGTGAGACTGATTTGTCGGATTCTCTTGTTTCAGAAATAAGCTATGCTGATGCATTCGGTAAGGATTTCTATGTAGTTATGGATAACAGTGATACTATTACTATTCCTTCTCATGATGACACCGTACAAATTGTGAAAAATACAGACAATACTTATACATTGACCAACTCGTTAGGTGATATTACTAAACCAGCTAATAGTATTTACCAATATAATGGTCTTACATTGAACTTAGGATCAGTATTAGGTCATTTGACAGATATCATTTGTTTCAGAGAAGGAACCAAGGTGTTATGTTACAATGAGGAAACCCAAGTAGAATACGAAAAGACAATCGAGTCGATTAAGCCAGGTATGTATTTAAAGACATACAAGCACGGATACAAAAAAGTAGAATTAATGAATTCTCGTGAAATCTGTAACCCTGGAGATGACGAAAGATCGAAAAATCGATTGTACAAATTAGAACCAGCTCAATATCCAGAGCTAAAAGAAACCTTATATTTGACAGGTTGTCACGCTTTATTAGTAGATAAATTAAATGAAGAACAAACAACCCAAGTAAAAGATACACTCGGAGAGATTTATATTACCGACGATAAATATAGATTACCAGCAATGTATGATCCAAAAGCTGAGCCATTTGCCGATGAAAACAAACACACAGTATGGCATGTATGCTTAGAACACGAAGATCAAGAAATGAACTACGGAATCTACGTAAATGGAGGTCTTTTAACAGAATCATGTTGCAAAAGAAATATCTTATTGTTTAACGAGGAAATGAAAAAGTAAAAAAAAACATTCGTTTTCGCGCTAGTATTACAATAGTTATGTGATCATAAAATTCAAATAACTATTTTACTTTGAAAAGGCATAATGAAAGAATCAGTTCCAATGCGATTAATTTTACTGTTTTCCTTGTTTGGATCTAAACCAGCTGCATCATACACATCTGTCAAAATATCCTTTTTCTCTCGAAGACGTTTTCCATTCGAGTTTGTCACTCCAAGTTTGAAACTTTTGCAACCGAAATCGTATTCAATACGATAATCTTTAAAGCATTTATTTCCGTCCCAGTGACCATGGTAAGAATTCATTATACCGTACAAAATGCCGCACCCGGAACGTTTATCGTCTTTGAATTCACCGTAATATTTCGTTCCATCCTTGTACTCCATATACCCGAGACCACTTTTCATGAAATCTTTGATTTGTCCTTTGTAAATCTCTCCAGATGTATAAGTAATGATACCATTCATCAATATACTTTCTTTCCATGTTCCTTCAAACTTGTCTCCAAGTCGGTTTGTAAAACAACCAAATCCATTTATTTTATCCATCCTATACTGACCTTTGAATACACAACCATTTGTGTAGAAGAAGGTCGCGTTTCCGTGATATTTACCGTCATCCCATTCGCCTGAATAACGGTCACCATTATCATAGACAATCGTTCCATTACCATGATAATGATTTGCTTTCCACTGTCCTTTATAACAATGACTTTTTGGTAACGACAAAGTACCAGTTCCTTCACGTTTGTTGTACAGATAGTCTCCTTCGTAGTAGGAACCATCATTCCACGTGTATTTTCCTTTGCCGTGAAATTGATCGTTCTTCCATTCTCCTTCATATATGCTCTCGTTTGCAAAGGTCATTTTACCGTTGCCTGTACGACTACCATTCAAGAAATCACCGGTATATTTATCTCCATTCTTCTTTGTAAAAGTACCTTTTCCTGTGATGATTACACTACCACAATAAGTATCACCATTTACAAACACAATCATACCATCTAATGTTGATTTAAGTTTGTCATGAGTAGCGCTTTCAACTGTAGCAACTGTAGTAGATGTAGAAGTAGTTAAGGTACTCACATTTTGGTTTGACATTTTTTCTTACTGGTATTGATTTGTTTTTTTTATTGAAACGACGACAACAATTGATTGTTTGATTGATGAATGCTTTTTACTTTCTACTCAGAAAGAAAAAATAGAAGTCGATATGATCTATAAGTGATTGAATAGTAATCCGATTATCTAGAAGTATGTTCGAGAGAAAGAAGTGGGGGAGGGGAGAGAGAACATACCATACACCCCCCTTTCTATACGATCCTTATACAATACCCCCTTTATTTTACGACTCATGAAGAACAACCCCTTTCTATACGATCCTTGTATATATGCTACCTTATTTTACGACTCATGAAGAACAACCCCTTTCTATACGATCCTTGTATATATGCTACCTTATTTTACGACTCTTGAAGAACAACCCCTTTCTATACGATCCTTGTATATATGCTACCTTATTTTACGACTCTTGAAGAACAACCCCTTTCTATACGATCCTTGTACAACACCCCCCTTTATTTTACGACTCTTGGTGAAACCTTTTTTAACCGGGGTGCCGGGTTTATTTCTAAAATTGAAAAAGTTTTCATTTTACATAGAAGTCAGTAATAAACAACAATATACTAGCTTTCTAGATTATTGTTATTAAAGGTCTCTAATTTATTCACAAATTTTAATCGAAAACAAAAAAGATGGTATCAACTCGCTCGCACGTAAAAAGAACACGTTCAGGGGTTGTTCGTAATTACAATTACGAGGTCCTGGATAAGAATCCAAAACTTAAAAAAACAAAAACAAAAACAAAAACGAAAAAAGAATCGCATATTGATACTACTAATACTAATACTAATACTAATACTAATACTAATACTAATACTACTACTAGTACTAAAACGCATTCACAAGCGTGTCTTGATATTAAACAGAGTATTGTTGCTATAAACCAGATAATAAGTTATGTACCATACAGTGGTACGAATGAAAATGAGCCATGTACAGAAGATGAGGCGCAAACTCGATACGTTACTTTGCAAAAAAACCTCGCAACTATTGTAGAAAATGTCCCTTATTTAGAAGACGTAAGTGATGAAAAGAGAACATTATTGAATGATATTATCTTTGAAATTCACAAATGGATTGAACCATTGCCTTATAATAGTTCTAGAGGTGATTATGCGACAGAATGGAAATATGTTGCAAGAAGGCGTCTTGATACAGTAGAAATGTGTGTCCGACGCATGGAAAGGTTATTATTAGTGTATTGTGTAAGATTTGAAGTAAATATTGATTTCGACGGAGCGTCCAAAGAATGGAAGTCGAATAAAGTGAAACTAAATGATGGATGCTATCGTTATCGTAAAAGAAGAGTACTAAGAAAAAATTAAAAATTAAAACTGTTTGTGTAAATTACTTAAAAAATCGCTATCATCTAATTTGACTGTACATTGTTTTCCCTTAATCATTTCAAAAATAATCATATTTAATTGTTCTCGTGTTGCTTTTAATTCCAAATGTTCGTTTGTTTTATAATTGAAGAGGTGAAACTCCTTTTCTTTTTTTCCGTCGTACAAACCATACCCTTTATTTTGGTACAACCATGCGTACAGTACAAGTTGTAATTTATGTTCAATGGTCAATTGTGACGTACATTTCAATTCCCAAATGGATTTTTCAGTAAATAAATCGACTCTACCACTAAAACGATAAATGGTATCACTATAGGGAGAGAGCAATTTATCAATAAGCAAATGGTCATCATCACTGTCTCCACGTATGATTGTATATTCAGGATGCCATTGTGAAGAACATTCGTTACCGATTACATGTTTCAATCGTTGCATACATAACTGTACAGTATCTTCATCTAACCAATCAAAATTATCACAAGGTATTTGTTTCATTCGAGAGAAAGTTTTATTTGTGGTAGCGGACAATAAACAACCGACATACAAATAGTGAGAGATAGTTTCGCATTCCAAGGGCATTGCATTCGCCATGTCTTGTAAAAAAGTAGATGATTTCGAATTCATTTTTTCGTCCATGGCGCATAAATTTTGTTGAATAAGATGTTGCAGCACTGGCATTTTTTGCAAACCTTGTTCTTCTCTCAATTGATCAATAAACATAATAGGTAGAATAGTTCCATTGATATCACTAACATCTTCTACAGTTTTTGTATGGGTTTCGTGGAAAGATGGTATTTGCAATAGGTCTTCATCTACTACTGGAGTAATGGTAATAAATATTTCATCTAAGATTGGAGAGATAATTTCGAGAGTATCTTCGCTGATGAATCGAGTAAAAGCACTGACGTCCTTTTTACGTTTATTTTCGAGTTCAACTTTTCTTTCTGCGTTTGGATTTGGACCTGAAGGGACACCTTGAAAATGAATAAAATTCGATTGTACCATATTTGTTTGTGTTAATTTCAAGAACGGCAACATGTTTTTGTTTTCTTCATGTATAATACATAAATAGTGTTGAGCTCTAGAAGCAGCCACGTACAGTTCGTTGGGACAAAATAATGGGTCTTTGCTTTTACCTGAATAGAATAAATTATAAGTAATATCAAAACCTAGTAAAAACACGTATTTTCGCTGGGTTCCCTTTGAACTATGAAAAGTAGAAAAAACTATTTTGTTTTGCATAATTTCAGAGGACATGCTTTCATTTTCTTGAGAAGGGTAGTAGCAAGGCATACCCATTTCTACTAGTTTATTTTCGGTAAATTTGGCGGTTGGGTGACTAGGACTCGGCATTAAAATCAAAAAGTCGCCATAATTCGCCTTTTCTTTTAAACTAAATTGCTGTATTTTGGTTTGGATGAAAATAGGAACACTGAACATATTACGTTTATAATAAACAACAGCGGGTCCATCTTTACAGGCTTTAATGCGTTCGTTGCCCAACATGGCTTTATTGATAAAATCACTCATGGAATTCGTAATACGATATGAAGTGTGTAATGTACATTGTACAAATTCATTGGACACCAATAAAGGAAAATCTTTCCAACAATGATGGGCCAAAGTAAGAAATCGGTTATCAGCCCCTTTGAATTCATAAATACATTGATATTCGTCGCCTAAAAACAGAAACAATACAGGTTTCCCAATGTCGAGTAAAAATTTCCATATAAAACGGAAATATAGACGACACATATCTTGTACTTCGTCTAATATAATGACTTGAAAATCGGCAATATTTCGCGGTTGCATCGATGTACGCAATACCTTACGGATACCAATATCGTTATTACAAATAGTAGAATAATATTTTACTGCTAATCCATGATAAGTAAATACATCTACATTGGACAACCCCTTTTGTTTGAAGGATTGAATAACATCTTCTTTTAAAGAAACATTAAAAGTCAGTAATAAAAAGCGAAGATTGGAGAGATGTTTGGCACAAAAGGAAATAGTTGTGGTTTTCCCCGACCCTGCACATGAATCTACGATTACATTATTATTATTGCTTAATGCATCTATTACTTTTTGTTGTTCATCGCTAGGTTCGCTCATGAATATAGAAGTAAGTAGTAATTAAATAAATACTATAATAATAAGTTTATATTATTTACAGGTTTTTAATAGTTACCTAAAATACTGAGATCGTGGTTAGAGTGGTAAGGAGAAAATAGTTCAGGGTGTTGCTTGTACAAAATATACCATATATTGATTTCCCACATAATATGTTTATTTCGTTTAATCAATTCAATGCATTTTTTCTTCATAATGGAAGCGAATTCGAGTAAGATAGTACTACTGCCCCCAAAAATAGATCCGGCAAAATACCAGGATATAACTCGGAAAATGTCATTCTCGCAAAAATCGTCAAGATTGCGACAGCTCGCAATGCGAATTTGGTCGTATGTCTTTGTACAAAGAGTACTTAAATTGAGTGCGAATTCCATTTCATTTTTAATCATATGAAAGATACCAAAATCGATCCACACAAAATTGGTAGTATGAAATGGATTAACATGTATGGCTTGTTTCACCCATTCGGTTTTATGACACTGTACAAACATATAACCGGGTGTATCTTTTTGAGGATTATCAGTATGAACAAAATACTTGCTCAATTGGTCTTCAAAATCGTATAAATAAATATCATTTCTCTCAAACATTATAAAATAAGTGTTAGGATAATCCTGACTACAAGATTGAAAATAATCATCATAAATCTTTTGTTCTAGAAAGCAAACGGTTGGTATGGATTGACTTAATAATTTTTTCCCGTATTCGATATATTTTTCACAAGAACGGAATTCAACATTATTTACATTTGTCATGAAAGCAGTAACAATTGTCGCCATATTTTTGGTGTATTTTTATAAATAATTGATATTATTTACAACTTATTTTTTAATTAAATACTATTCATCAGCAAAATCATCGGGTTGTTGAACCTCGATTTTTTTCGGTACGGGTAATAATATTTGAAAACGTGATGGATGTATTTTACGCCATTCTATAGTATATAAAGGTGTTGTATTAAGAGTTGTGTATTGTTTCAAAGTAGTATGGTTCGAACTTGTTCTCTCCATTTCACTTACTTGTATTGCTTTACGTTTTTTTATTTCAGTATAATCACTACTAAAAGGTGTTGTGGTGGAATCCATGGCTACTATATACTACTATATACTACTATATACTACTATATACATTTATAAATCATAAACTGTTTGTAAAGTTAAACAAAATGAATAATTGTTTTCCACTCTTAAATAACGCCCATATGCATCAATTAATTGTACATGAAGCCTAGCAATATCTACAGGACCGAAATAGACACGATTATTGGATACAATCTGTAGTTCTCCGTTATTTTTAAAGGATAGCCTAGCTAAAATAGAAGGACTCATGGTCATTTGAGAGAAAGTAGGTGGAAAAGCGGAGGTCGAACGATTCTGGAAGTCATCAATAGCCAAATAAAAGTAAGGAATACTAGAATCGATTTGTACAGGCATATCACTCATGTATTGGGTTTTATCGGTGTAATATTTTTGGGTAAAACCAAGTAAGTAGCCCATTTTCGAAAATACATCTTGTTTGGAATCTTCATTTCCATTTATATCTAAAGTGAAATCGAGAGAAATATGATTAATACGTTGCGTAAAGAAATCGTTATTTTCGTCGATCATTAATATGCATTTATTGGATCCATAAGGGTCTTTTTTCCATTCTAAAAATAAAAAAGGTGTCTCGGCTTGATCTCCTAGCATTCTATTCAAGGTATCCAATAAACGGTCAGTAGTATAAAATCCGTCTGGTACAACAAAGACTTGATTGAACTCTTGTTCAACTGTACAGATTGAAATATAAATGTAATTGTTGTTTAAAGTTGCTGAGATATTATACAGACTACCATAATCCATTTCAAAAGCAGAACAACTCATGGAGAGAACTTTTGTCACGCGACTAGGTAATGTAAAAGTAAAGTCACTATGTACAGACATGGGTGGTCTGAATCGAGTATCAATCGATAGACATTTTTCTGTTGTACGACGGTCTAATGGATTTAATGTTCCAGGAAAATATTCACTTGGTTGGGTATAAACATATTGAGTATTTTTTGGAGTAATAATACTTTCTTCTCTACTAGGTAATGGTAATGTTGGTTGAGGGAAATGTTCAGGTACAGTAGTAGTATTATGATATATTGATGTATGTGGCTGTATTTTAGCCATTTTTTCTAATAGTCTGCTTTTTCCTTCTTCTAGAAAAGCAATCAAATCTCGCTTGAAAAAAGTATCGATTTGTCCAGATGATAATAATAAATTGCGTAATTCATATTCTCGTGTGATTACTTCTTCTTTGGTGTAAGTAGAAGATAATCTGAAAAAAGCCTCTAAATCATGAATATTATAGTTGTTTATGTCTAAATCTAAATCTGACATCAGTTATTTACTATAATTATACAATTTTATCATTGAGATTTAGCGCTCTAAACTTTTTTTTATGAATCCATTATATAAATAAAAATGTCTCAACGGCAAATATCGTTGATTTATAATGGAGATTGTAAAGATATTGATGTGCGAAGAGTAAATTGTGGATGTTCTACTGGATGTCAAAGTTCATGTAATTGCAATGGCCATAGTAATAGCCAAAATAATTCATCTAGAAGAGGTCATACTGGACCACAGGGACCTCAAGGACAATATGGACCTCAAGGACAACAAGGTGATGATGGTGAGCAGGGACCTCAAGGACCTCAAGGAGCTCAAGGTACATTTGGTGGTTTAGTAGAAGAAGATATATTACCTAAGATCGCAAAGGTTACAAATATTGGTAAAGAAGGTCACGAATTCAATGAGATTCATTGTAAAACTCTTTTTACAGAAAAAAATTCTATTTATTTAGGTAATGCAAAAATTAGTGCTATTAATAATACAGTTATACTTCCTACTGGTTCCACAATTGGTGGAGTTGCACCTGGTACTATTGTTATAAAAGGTTCCCTCCAACCTTTTATTGTAAGCGCAGAAGATTATGGTAAAGTACTCAAAGTAAAAGATTACATTCAATCGAATAGTAAAAATAATTTAGTCTATTATCCTGGTATTATTAATACAGTTCGTGGTAATGGAAATTATGATATTTTATATGACGATGGAACGTTTGAATCAGATGTTTCCCCTACTTTTATTGATGTAATTGATGTAGAAAATGTATTTAGTACAATTATAAATAAACAAAAAGGTGACTCTTATTTAGTCGTAACACATTTGTTTGTTTGGGATGGTACTCAATTTGTAAGTATTGGTGCAGTAAAAGGTCCTAAGGGTGACCAAGGTGAGAAAGGAACAGACGGAGTGCGTGGTCCTCAAGGACAAATGGGTTACACTGGTCCTACCGGTATTGCCGGTCCTGCTGGTGCTGCTGGTATTGCTGGTGCTGCTGGTATTGCTGGTCCCGCTGGTCCCGCTGGTCCCGCTGGTCCTGGTGGTTTAGCTGGTGCTGCTGGTTCAGCTGGTCCTCAAGGAGAAGGAGGACCTCAAGGTTCATTAGGTCCTGCTGGTCCTGCTGGTGGTCCCACTGGTCCCGCTGGTCCTCAAGGAGATATTGGTCTAGTTGGTTCTACCGGTGATACTGGTCCCGCTGGTCCTAAAGGTGATATTGGTCTAGTTGGTCCTCAAGGTTTTATTGGTCCTCAGGGAGATTTTGGACCTACTGGTCCTCAAGGACCACAAGGTTTCACAGGTTTTATTGGTCCTCAGGGTTTTACTGGACCACAAGGATTCACCGGTCCTCGAGGACCACAAGGTTTCACAGGTTTCACAGGTCCTCAGGGATTCACAGGTCCTCAAGGACCACAGGGTTTTACAGGTTTTACTGGACCACAAGGACCACAAGGTTTTACTGGACCACAAGGATTCACCGGTCCTCAAGGACCACAAGGTTTCACTGGTTTTACTGGACCACAGGGATTTACCGGTCCTCAAGGACCACAAGGTTTCACTGGTTTCACTGGTCCCCAAGGTCCTCAAGGTTTTACTGGACCTCAAGGTTTCACTGGATTTACTGGACCTCAAGGTTTTACTGGACCTCAAGGACCACAAGGATTTACAGGTCCCCAAGGTTTCACTGGTTTCACAGGACCGCAAGGATTCACAGGTTTCACAGGTTTCACTGGACCCCAAGGTTTCACTGGACCCCAAGGTTTCACCGGTTCCCAAGGTATCCAAGGTATCACAGGTATCCAGGGTTTTACCGGTCCTCAAGGTTTCACCGGTATCCAAGGTATCCAAGGTATCCAAGGTTTCACTGGTTTCACTGGTTTCACTGGTCCGCAAGGATTCATCGGTTTCACTGGACCCCAAGGTTTCACTGGATTTACTGGTCCTCAAGGTCCTCAAGGATTCACAGGTCCTCAAGGTTTCACCGGCTTCACTGGTCCTCAAGGTCCCAGAGGCTTCACCGGTTTCACAGGACCACAAGGTTTCACAGGACCACAAGGTTTCACAGGACCACAAGGTTTCACAGGATTCACAGGTCCCCAAGGTCCTCAAGGATTCACAGGTCCCCAAGGATTCACCGGCTTCACAGGTCCCCAAGGATTCACCGGCTTCACAGGACCTCAAGGACCCCGAGGCTTCACGGGACCCCAAGGTTTCACTGGATTCACGGGACCACAAGGTTTCACTGGATTCACTGGATTCACCGGTCCCCAAGGTTTCACTGGATTCACAGGACCACAAGGTTTCACTGGATTCACCGGTCCCCAAGGATTCACTGGATTCACGGGACCACAAGGATTCACTGGATTCACGGGACCACAAGGATTCACAGGACCACAAGGTTTCACTGGATTCACCGGTCCCCAAGGATTCACTGGATTCACGGGACCACAAGGATTCACTGGACCCCA
>Ga0233439_10001374_pt1 | contig 31235 bp, 29 predicted proteins | sample SI_123_September_6_FD_182713 | JGI IMG/M metagenome (GOLD analysis project Ga0233439, IMG submission 182713) | Seawater microbial communities from Saanich Inlet, British Columbia, Canada - SI_123_September2016_100_MG | ecosystem: Environmental > Aquatic > Marine > Inlet | place: Canada: British... | reverse complement strand
TGGGGTATCGGTGGCACATTGTCGCTGGTGGCATTGGCTTTGTTTTTCGGTAGCCATCTGATCGTGCACTTGGCCGATTGGCAGGAGTTGGGCCTTTTCGCGGTGGGCTTGGGGTTATTGATCCTCGAGTTGGTGGCGATTCCGGGTTTTGGCCTGGTGGGTCTAGCCGGTGTTGGGGTGATGTTGGCGAGTTTGGTGATGACGCAATTGGGCGATTATCAATTGTGGACCATCGGCGAGATCGCCGCGATCACCGGGCGCTTGGCCGCCTCGATGATCGGTGCTATTGTGCTTTCCTTCGCGCTGTTGCGTTCGTTGTCGAAGTTCGCTGCCTTTAATCGGCTCGTGCTCCAGACCGAGACGCCGGCTACCGAAGGCTATGTTGCCTCTTCGCGCGAGCACGATACGGAGCTGGTGGACAGCGAAGGCGTTTCCGCCAGTGATCTCAGACCGGCGGGTATTGGAATTTTCGCTGGGCAGCGCCTAGACGTGGTGACCGACGGTGAGTTTATCGAGGCACAACGGGCGATCGTGGTCGTCGAGGCCCGCGGCAATCGTGTCGTGGTAAAGGCGCTATGAGCTTTTTGGGTGGGGGCGTGTTGGAATGGGTCTATGCGCTAGCGCTGTTGGTGTTGGGTTTTGTCCTGGTGCTCTTGGAAATTTTTGTTATCCCGGGGCTCAATATTTTTGGCATCGTCGGTTTTCTCACCGCCGTTGCTGGTGTTGGTTATGCCTATGCCAATATGGGCGGTATGGCGGCGGCGGCCGTGGCGGGTTTGGGGCTTGTGGGCACGGCGGTCATGGTGCGGTTGATGCTCAAAGTGCGCGCTTGGGATCGCCTGGTGCTGACCAATGATATGACGCGCGAGGCCGGCTACGATTCGGCCAAGCCCGGCCGCGAGGACTTGCTCGGGCAGAAGGGCGAAGCGCTGTCGACGCTGAGGCCCGCGGGTAGGGCGCAGTTTGGCGAGCAGATGGTTGATGTGGTCAGTGAAGGCGGCTATATCGAACGTGGCGAGCAGATCGAGGTATTGAAAGTAGTCGGCAACAAAGTGGTCGTGCACTTGGTCGGCGCAACAGATTAGTTCACTCCCCTCAAGGAGCTCGTAATGGAAGTAATGTTTCTGGTGTTGATGCTCTTGGGCATCGTCATTTTTTTATCGCTCTTCACCTACTTTATCCCGATAGGCCTGTGGATCACGGCTTATTTCTCCGGGGTCAAAGTGGCGATCTTCAAAGACCTGATGGGTATGCGGCTGCGCAAGGTGCCGCCGCGGCAGATCATCGGCCCCAAAATCAGCGCGGCCAAAGCCGGTCTCGATGTGAGCTTGGACCGCATGGAAGCCCACTTTCTCGCTGGCGGCAATGTCAATCTGGTGATCTTGGCGCTAATTTCGGCAGACAAAGCCAATATCGATCTGAGCTTCGAGCGTGCGACCGCGATCGATCTAGCCGGTCGCGATGTGCTCGAAGCCGTCAAGCTGAGCGTCAATCCAAAAGTGATCAACACCCCGTTGGTCGCGGCGGTCGCCAAAGACGGCATCCAAGTTAAAGCGCTGTGCCGCGTAACGGTGCGCGCTAATATCGATCGTTTGGTGGGTGGTGCAGGCGAGGAGACGATCATTGCGCGTGTCGGCGAAGGTATCGTCACCACCATTGGCTCGTCATCGACGCACAAGGGTGTACTGGAAAACCCCGATCTCATATCGCGGACGGTATTAGAAAAAGGGCTCGATTCGGGTACCGCCTTCGAAATCCTATCGATTGATATCGCCGATGTTGACGTCGGCGAGAATATCGGCGCGAAGTTACAGACCGACCAGGCCGAAGCCGATCTCAAGATTGCCCAGGCCAAAGCCGAGGAGCGCCGGGCGATGGCTAAGGCGCGCGAGCAGGAAATGACGGCGCAGGTCATTGAAATGGAATCGCGGGTCAAAGAAGCTGAGGCCGAAATACCGAAGGCGATGGCCGAGGCCTTCCGTGCAGGTAACCTGGGCATCATGGATTATTATCGCATGCGCAATATTCAGGCCGATACCGAGATGCGTGATTCGATCTCGGAAAATTCTGACGACGAGGACAACTAGCGCATGGAGCTGCTACTCTTCGGTCTCTTCATGCTCTTTAGCATATTTTCGGCGCTGATGGAGCGTCGTAAACGGCGTAAGCAGGCAGAAGAGGCGCAAACGCAGCAGGAGGCGCGCCAGCAGCGGCAGGGTGAGCAGCGGGTTGAGGAAGCAGAGATCCCCGCCGCGCGACCTGTTCCACCTGTCGTGGTGGTCGAAGAAGAGAAAGAGGAGGACCTTTCGTCCGGTTGGTCTTTCGAGGGCGACCCCTTCGAAGACTTCAGATCGGCGGCTGTCGATCCGGCTGCGCTTACACTGCAAGCCCTTGAAGCTGAACGCGAAGCCCTTGAAGCCGAACGGCGCGCCTTGGCGGTGGAGAAGCAGGCCTTGGCGATGGAGCGGATGAGTCTGGGGACCCGGTCCGGTAGCGCGTTCGAATCGCTTGAGCGGGGTGCAGGCCGGTCTCGCAGGCGTAGTCGGGGCAAGGGCAAGCTCGGTCGTTGGCAATTCGATTCGCGGAAGACGCGCGACGCGATCATCTATGCCGAGATCATCGGTAAGCCGGTGGGCGAACGGGAAGATTAGCAGGGTTTACATTTCCAGGAGTGGATCGTACTTTGTTTACCTAGTGTTTGTGCCGAAGTGGTGGAACTGGTAGACGCGCTGGATTCAAAATCCAGTATCCGAAAGGGTGTGTGGGTTCGAGTCCCACCTTCGGCACCATATTATTAATAAAGGGTTTAGGTCGAATTTCAAACTTCGATCTGAGCCCTTTTTTATTAGCCGCTCTCAGCCTTGGTGACCATGATCGTACCGCAGTCGTTGAATCGCTGCCTTCTCATGGTCCGGTAAAACGTGGGCATAGCGTAAGGTTGTATTCAGATCCTTGTGTCCCATCCACTTCTGCACAGTTCTTGGATCTATGCCTTGCATTAGAGCATGGGAGCAGAAAGCATGGCGCAGCTGGTGCATCTTAATTGTACCTTCGATGCCAGCTCGTTTGGCGGCATATCTGGGAACAGTGCGGACGTTCTTAAGCGGTTGGCCTTCTTTATTGCAAAACACGTAGAGGCTGTTAATGTGGCGCGGGTGTCGGCGTAGAGATTCGGCTAAGGCGTCGTTCATAGGAATGCGTCTGCTCTCGTAATTTTTGGTGTGATGTTCTCTGCGAGAAACTACATGTAGCTCTCTAGTGTTACAGCTTATGTCCTTCTGACCGGATCACCTATTTGGGTCCATTTAGAGTGAGACGTTTTGGTTTGCGATAAATCCTTCTGGGCTTAAATAGCCCAACCGGCTGTGTGGCCTTTCGATGTCGTAGTACTGCCGCCAATCTTCAATGACGACCCGGACTTCGCGTAGATTCAAAAGCCATTCACGATTCAGACATTCGTCACGAAAACGACTATGGAAGCTCTCGATATATCCGTTTTGCCACGGGCTTCCCGGATCGATATACAGCGTCTTAATCTGGCTTTCCTTCAACCATTCCTGGATCTTTTGCGCGATGAATTTGCTGCCATTGAGTATACTCCTTCATAAGCTCCTCTTCGTGGGGCGGGTGAATTGACAAAGGAAATATACCGGTTGGCCTTTGTTTTTTCACGTACCGCAAAAGGTGCACTTAGAAGTTGAACCCATATTTCCTTGCTGCCTGTGTAGCGAAATGCGTATTATATGGCCATAAATACCTTGAGGAGGCCAGTGGGTGAACGACGAGCGGAAGACTAAGAAGGAATTCATCGCCGAGTTGGATGCACTACATGGTGAAAATACTAGTGCCAAGGTAATAGCTGTGCACTGGCAGGGAATGCTTGTTCTTGGCTGCGCGATTATACATGTGTAAATCCCGTTTTCAAGCTATAACCATTGCCGATACTGCCGTGGTCTGGACGGCCTATATCTTCCTCTTACTCATCTGCGCAGTACTGAGTTTTGGCGGCGTAATCGAATTACCCTTTGACACGCATGATCAGGCATACATGCTCGATTTTTCCCAAGGCGGAGTGTCATCGCTACTGTCATCCGAGAAGCGCATGCCTGGGAGGCCGATATTTGAGCTTCTCCTATGGGCTGAATACACAGTATGGGGAGAGAATGCGCGCGCCTTCCATACAACAGGCATTTTACTTCACATCATAAGTAGTTGCCTTCTCGCTTTGGTTTGCCGACAGTTGGGGTCTGAGATGATCACCAGCCTGACAGCCGGATTGTTCTTTTTATTGGGCGTATCACACTTTAGGGCGGTGCATTGGATCTCGGCCCACTGTTACCCATTGGCTTTCATCTTCTGTAGTCTCACAGTTGTGTTCTTCTCTCGATGGCAACAAAAAGACGGAACCGCTTATGTCGTTGCTACGTACGCTTTCGCATTGTCTGGAATCCTCACGCATATTTCTGCTGTCTTGGCTCTACCAATCTGCCTAATAGCGCATATCCGAAGAGAGAATTGGAAGCGCCGGAGCGTGGCTTTAATACCCCTTATCACTGCGACTGTGGCCTGCATCCTATTTATTCGATTCTATTATAGCAGGGCCCCACAAATAACTCTTCTTAGCGAAGGACTTAATCCTATTGAGTCGGCAAGAGCCTATTCATTTATGTTGGGTCGCCTACTTGCGACCACTCATTGGGTACCGGCTGCTCTATATAAAACGCATGTCTGGGAATATTATCTGGGAGCCGTTGCTGCGATAGGAGCATCGTGGGCCATTTTTTTTCAGAGAGGTATGGTATCTATTTGGTGTTCTTGGACCCTTCTGGGTCTATTGCCTTTCATGCTCCTTGACCCAACATACGTGCAGGAAATGGCAACGGGGCCTTCTCGTTACTTATATTTTGCGAACGCGGGCGTCGTCGTCCTGATCTCCATGGGACTGATGCATGTCACCAAATTTGTCGCACAACGGTCTACCAAATTGGCAGTGCCCTTTTACGTGAGTCTCATGTTGCTGATTTGCTTCAGCGGCAGCTATTATCTTAGACGCACAGAAGCCGTTTCACAATATAGTTCCGGCCGCTATTTTGCTGCAGCTGGAGATATTTCGAGTGCCATCGCCCAATACCAGCGCGCGCTAGCCGCCGGAGGTAAACGGAACGTGGACCGCGAAGACATCTATCACCATCTGGGATTGCTTCTCCCTTCTGTGGGAGAAGATGCGTTTCCAGTTCTACAACGTGGCGTGCAAGAGTTTCCGGAAAGTCTGTGGTTAAATGCATTCCTTGCCGTCTTGGAGCAGGAGCAGGAGAGTACGGATCTCAGGGACCTAGGACGGCGTCGCAGTGCACAAGTCTATACACAAGCAGGACCCCTCAAGGATAATCTTGACTTCAATATTTCGGCATTGTACCACAATTTGGGCGCCGGGTATGTGACGAAAAAACAGTACGCCAAAGCAGTGTATGCTCTCAGAAGCGCTCTTGAAATCCAACCACAAAAAAAAGCTACTATCAGGTTGTTGGAAAAGGCATATGCGGAATATGCCGAGAACGATTAGGTTAGCCAGTCTTGAAAACTCGAAGTAATACCAGATTGATCTGACGATGTCCTGATGTTAACCCTCATTCTCTGACTGAGATCGATAAACAGGCGGATATCGATCATTCAATTTGGTATAAGGCGGCGATAATGGGGGAGTGTTGCACCGAGACGTTGACCGATCGACTGATCGGCATAGTGCAGGGCTTCGCTATGGACGAACCGCAGGGTGACGATATGACGTGCGTGGTGCTACAGGTCGAGGGATGAGCGAAAGATCGCTCGCATCACAGTGCCGGCGGCACGCTATCCCAGAGCGATAGGCTGGAATTGTTCGGCATCAGGTCGCAGGACGAACCATAGTTTTTCCGTTAGGTTCGAGTCCCACCTTCGGCACCATACAAAATGGATAATGCGACAGGGCGAGTAGCCCTGTCGCATTTACTTTTAGTGAAACCTCCCCTGTAGGCTGAACCAGGATCTCTTCGATATTGTCCTCCAGGATGATCTTGCGATCACGCGGCTTGCCGCTTTCCAGCACCTCAGACCAGTTGCCCAGAGGCAGCGGTAATCACCTGCTCAGACGGCAGTGAGGGCGCCTGAGGCTGTTTCTGCTGGAGTTCCTGGCGAGTATGCTCCAAAGGGGGGTAGCCTTGCGTTTTTCGCAGCGTTCCAGTTCATCTCGCAACGCCTCAGAGATGCCCGTTGTTTTAATCGCCTGAACCAGGTTCGCCAGTTCGCGGTCAGTCTTTTTCAGGTCCCGCTCAATTGCCCTTGGAAAGGATCACCGCAGAATTCTCTGGTCGCTTAAGTCTTTACTGCCGATCGACTTTACCATCGAAGCGCTGACATTCTCTCCGATTTCCAGATCGGCAAACGCGTTGACGACTGGATAGAATGTCGGCAGATCTTCCCACCGGGCCGCCCGCCAAGCCATGCTGCCGGTGCCTTTCCACTTCTCCAGAACGCGTTCGTTCGATCCCGTCGACGGCGTAATGACGGGGTATTCGATATCGGCCTCACCCCATACGCCCGTTTTCGGCACGTATTTGTAATGGAGCATTCCGTCGACGGACGGGCTTGGGGCGGCAGAGGTGTCCTCCGTCAGGTCACTTACCGCGAAATCCAGAAAATTGAAACCGAGCCAACCTGCCGAGCACGCAGCGGTCCCGTTGCAAACACGCGGTTCTGGAATCTCGCAGTAAATTTTGGCATAACCGATGTCTTCCCGACCGGTAATGATCGGGTCGGCCAGGTTTTCCCAAAGCACGGTCAGGAAGGGCCCCCTCGCTGTTTCCGCGCCAGTGAAAATGGCTGGGATCGTAACGCCCAAGACGTTATAACCGCGACCCGCCAGCCATTCGATCTCGGTGAAGAAGGAGGCGAAAACCGTCACAATCGGATCTCCATCAAGCGAGAATCCAGGCGGCAGGAGGGCGGACAACTGCTCGGCATTGCTTCTGAAGCTGACAGAAATCGATGTCGTTTTGGGGTTGTCCTTGCAGGTGAACTTGCGGCCGTCTGGTCCCTGACGGGGCCCCAGTGAAGGGCCGAAATGCGTCGGCATCCGATACATCATGCCCGTTTTAAACTCGTACGCCATGATTGCAGCTCCTTTTTTATTAGGGTGTGTCTCTGAAGAATGCTTTGCGGCTGCGAAGTACTTTTCAGACACAGCCTAATCCATATAATGCCGCATGCCCAACGGAGTCGCCGCCAGCACGCCTGCGTCGACTGGCAAAACCACGCCGGAAACCCACCGGCTCTCATCGCTTGCCAAAAAAACCCCGGCCCATGCCACGTCCCAGGCCGTTCCTTCAACCCCGAGCGGCCCGGCGCGTCGACGCAACTCCCGGTCTTCCGCGCTGAGGTCCGTGCTCACCATCGTTGAGTAAAGATGCCCCGGTGCGATGCAATTGGCCCGAATTCCTTCACGGCCGTGGTGGACCGCCATGCTGCGGGTGATCGAAATGACGCCGCCCTTTGCTGCAGCGTAGGGGATATTGGCGGTGAATCCGGCCCGGATCCCGTCGATCGAGGAAATATTGATGATCGATCCGCCTCCGCTCCGCGCCATCTGCGGGACGGCAAATTTAGCAGTGAACGCCATGCTTTTCAAATCCACGTCGAGGCAGCGATTCCAATCTGCATCATTGATCTCGGTAACCTTGCCGATACCGGCAATCCCAACACAATTTGCCAGGACATCTAAACCGCCGAAGCGGTCGACCGCGGCGTTGACCAACCGCTCGCAGTCCTTGGGCTTAGACACATCGGCGACACAGACAGCCGCGTCTAGTCCTTCTGCCTTAAGCGCCTCCTGCGTGAGCTCGGCGTTTCCCTGGTTGAGATCGACGATCAGCACCTTTGCTCCTTCTCTGGCGAAAAGCGTTGCCATCGCACGCCCGACCCCGATTCCGTCACCTGCACGCGTTCCCGCCCCGGTTACTATTGCGACTTTAGCCGCCAATCTATTGGCCATACTGGACACCCATTCAAAATTCGTGGAGCGCAGGAAGGACAGATGATCTGTCCTCTTATTGACGTTTCAATGCCGTATAAACGGTATTGATGAGCGCTGGAGAGACACAATGGTTCGGTCGTTTTCAGGCGGCGCTTTTGCCGCAATCCCTTAGTTTTTGATACTCGGTTCGTTTTTTTATCAAGGTAGGGTCTAACTCGAAGATGGAAATAATTCGATCCAGGAAATACGGGTTAAAATACTGCGCTTTGATCGAGGCGATCGAGCATAGGGCCGGTTGATCGGCCGGTTGGGTCTCCATGCACTCTGCTTTGGCCAGGTTGAGACTGGTTAGGGCGGCATTAAAATAAAAATGGAGGCAATCGGCGGTGCGCATCTGCCCATCGGCCAAGCCGGTATATTTTTTGGCGTCTCGGAAGAGAAATTCAATGTGGAAACGGGCTTTGTAATAGCGATAGATTTTCCATGCATCCAAGTCGGGATCGGTGGAAAACAGCAGGATTGGTTGACTGGGATTGTCCGCGTCAGGATTGATCAAGGCTACGACCCGCAGCGTACGTTGGAAGCGGACATGATTGAGGCAGGCGGTATAGAGATAGACCCCGCCGTCTTGGCCCACCTCGTCAAAGGCGCGTAAATCGGTCCAATCGACGAATCCATCGTAGACTTTCTGTCGGCCTCGTCCCGGTCGTTTAGGGCCTTGATAGAAATAGCGCATACGGGCATCACAACGCAGTTTGCCAATGAGGTGCAGGTCTAAGGCACACACGCCATCGATTAACTTTTTCCGTGTCAGTCCCCCATCCACACACAGATAGGTTTCACTGGCTAATAGCGTGGGCTGGACCTGACAAATATGGCGCAGATACGGGTCGATCAACGTCGTCTCTGTGGGCCTATCCTCTGCCGCGAGCGTTTGCTGCACCGACAGCGTCAGGGCTTGTTTACTCCGTCAGGTCGACCACGGCCAACGCCGAGACCTCCAAGCCTTTCTCAGACCGACTTTTGCACCCATTCCAGAAGCGGTTGCGGCCAAAGGTGTGGTGCCCGGACTTGGGTATAAAGCTCGGATCAAAGGCCAACACCCGCTCGCTGTCGAGTCCAAAGACGGCATTGATCAGGTGCCGATTGAAGTCGACAAACGCGAACGGTTTAGCAAACTGGCGGGCATAGGTCTTTTCGGAACGAGCGCTATAGCGGCTCAGGTTACGAAAATTTACCTTGCCCCGTACGGTGAGAATCGTCATGAACAAGCCGTGTAAAAATGCGCGGCGTGGTTTGGAAAGAGCAACACCATGGAGTATCTTTTCTGCCTGTTGCATGGTGCCGTTTCTTCTGAAGATGAGGTATCCTTGACTTGGCCGTTGAAGATACCAAGCTCAGAAGGCGGCACTTTTTTGTCAAAGTATGTCCGAACCATTGATTTAACAGAGTGATCAAAAACGTGTAACCCAAAGCCGATCACGGTAGTGTTCACGAAGACCTAGGTCTCTTTTCTGTTCTTGTAAGTAAGTGTCAATGGTGATGGACTCTGACCTCGATTAAGATTTTCAAGTCACTATTTGGTTAATCGGTCGTGAGCAACTTTGGAAGGAGCGATACCCATGATACGGTTGAATACTCGCGAAAAGTAAAATGGATCATTGAAACCAACGCGATACGCGGCCTCTTGAACCAATAGTCCCTGATTCCTAATTAGATGATGGGCCTTAGTCATTCGTTCTCGATTGATTAAGGCTGAGGGCGTCGTGTTTAGTTCCCGCTTAAATATCATGTTCACATACGCAGGGGTAACATTAATTTGAGCCGCCAAGTCCTGACGATTAATGGGTCGGTGTAGATTTTCTCGAATATAAACGATTATTGCTTGCATGCGGGGACTCACCTGGTCCCAAACCTGGTTTTGCCATTGACCGGCCAGAATAACCATGATCTCGTGTGCAATGGTGCTCATCTGTTCTTCCCGAAACGGTAAATAATTGGCGTAGATTTCAGCTAGTTTGCGAAACGGTGCATGGAGATAGTCAAAATCGTTGACCCGTGTGACTACATCGGGCTTAGGCGTAAGCCGATACTCCCCTGTAAGCCAAGATGCATCTGGCAATAATTCCATATGGATCGCTGACAAACGACCCTGTTCGTAGTCGGTACAAATTTGCTTTGTGTGCAAAATCCCCGGCTCAATAAACAAGACATCCCCAGGTGAAATGCTTCTCTGCTGATCTTCGGTCGGACTTTAAGCCCTTCTCGTCGACGAATGCGCTGCACTTGCTTACGGCTTACAATCCAACCCTCTCTTGCCAACAAAGCGCGGATGCGGCGGTAGCCGTAGCGCGGATGATGCCAAGATAAAGCGATGATCCGCTGATAGAGTTGCTCTTGGCGGTCGGTCAATGGCTTCGGCACATATCGATACGTCGAGCGGGGCAAGCTAAGGTAGGTGCACGCCCTTCGCACCGAGCACAGCCGCTGCTGCACTATATGCGCAACAGCTGACTTTTTCTGCGAAGGGCTTACCATTTTTTTGAATTGACCTCCTTGAGCACGCGATTTTCCAGCATCGATTCGGCCAACATCTTCTTTAACTCGGCGTTTTCTTTTTCTAATTCTTTCAGTCGCTTGGCATCGGCCAGCTCCATATCGCCGTATTTCTTTTTCCAGCGATAAAACGTCTGCTCTGAGATGTTGTGCTCACGGCAAACTGATTGAGCGGTTTTACCCCCATCGGCTTGACGAAGAATCCGGATAATCTCTTCCGTGCTGTGCGTTTTGCCCTTCATGAGTATTCCTCCGTTGGGTCTAAGAAATACTCACCACGAAACTGGGTCAACTAGCGAAGGTCACGCCAGATATGGAAAATGACAATGTGCGGGTGGTAACTGCGTATCAACCGGACCCAGAGCAATGGAACGCCGATCTGAAACAGAGGAGATCTACAGGATGAAGTGCCATGTTTGCGGCTCGACGATGCAGGCCGTTATTACGGATCTACCCTTCAAATTGGGGGAGAAGACGATTGTAGTACTAAAAGATCTGCCCGTAGTACAGTGTGCAAGCTGCAGTGAATATTTGCTCGATGATCCGGTGATGGAGCGAGTAGAGGAAATCCTCGCCAAGGTCGATGCGGCGGCTGAGTTGGAGGTTGTCCGCTTCGCAGCATAGAGACATTGGTCGTGTACTGGGCTGTTGCTATGCAAGAGTGATAGGCTGGAAGCGATTAGCACCAGGCCGCAGAGTCCACTCCGTTATCCATTTTGTATGTTCTCCCACCTTCGGCACCATATTAATTATAAAGGGCCTACGTCATTTCTTAGGAAATGAACGTAGGCCCTTTTTCTATGTCTAAATTCCTTGGGTCTCCATAAAGTCTCCATCGATTTGAACCGCATAGTAAAAATCAGCCCGATGTGGGTATCCGGGGTATACTCTACAACGAGCGATGTAGCGTCCGAGTATGGAGTTAGGCTCTATTGAGCTACGGTTACGTATATTCAGCGCCTCCTTGAGAGGTTGTTGAGTTAAAAAAATATTTGTTCTCCTATTGCAGTATAATATAAATAGAGGATGAGTAACTTCAGCGCTTCACCATATTCATGAGCTTCAATTAACATTGCAAGAGTATTAAATCGTGGGTCCCTAGCCATTACCAATATCCAGAAGGCTGTCTCAACCAGTAAAAAGAAAACGGCGATGGCCAAAAGGAGCGATGCAAGACAGCCCTTTTTCATAGGGGTCATGCCAGCACTTTCGCCGCCTGTGTCCAGGTATGGATCGCTGCCAAAACCGAGAATAGGATAGAAGACGAGAGGCAGAAACAAGAGGCCCCAAGTGAAGCCGGTGCCTTTGCCAAAACTCTTGGATAATTCGTGAGTGAGCATGATACCTACGACTATGTTGACGACGGGAATAATCAACAAGAAGATCCACCAAGCGGGTTTGCCCACCATGCGCAGTAACACGATCAGATTGTAAATAGGAATGATAGGGCCCCAACCTGGCTGCCCTGCTTTGGTGAGGATTTTCCAAACAGCAACTACTTCTATGAGGATTATTATGAAAGGAATAAACGTGAGCCAGTGGATTACAGCAACAACTTCTGCAGGAAGTATATCTATTATTTGTGGAGCATACATATGTGGGACAAACACGAGTAGTTGAAGAATATCACTCCCACGCGCATACAACAATATGAGAAACACTCCTGTCAGGAGGAAGATCAAAAGACCCCCAAGTATCCTATACAGGGATGACCAACTGCCGTTATGCAAAATACCTTGTACAAGCAGGTTGGAACGGGTCGCCGTCAGGGCCGAGGCGATAGCGATGCGGGCTAGTGATGATCTGCTGAAGGTGGTAGCTTTTTTGCCACAGGAGATAAACCATCTCGTCATAGACCGATAGCTTTCTGTGTAGGCACCCAGAGATAGGATGTTTAATGGTGCTAATAGTAGGCGCTACATTCCGTCAATTTCAACAGTCCGATGTATCTAAATGACCGTCGTGATATTTAGTGTATTTGCTTCGGGAAGAGTATGACTTCGATGGCATAGTTTACCTCACATTGCGAGCGCGCATATTTTATATTATTCTGATGGTCAACGCAAATCACTGGGGGGTCGAGGGGCTGGCGCAGCCAACTAGGGGCGAAAGAGTTCAGGCAATAGAAGTGGTCCCGCTGGCAGGTGGGTCTCCATAAAGTCTCCATCAAATCGTACAATAGACTCCGAGTTTGGGGAGGGAGATCTATTGGGGCAGATTGAGAGCCGTATAGTGATGAGGATATCGTAGATGTCGATACCGAAAATAATGGTGCAGCAGCCATCGCCCTCCATGCCGGAATGGGCTGTGCTGCAGAGGAGCCTGATCGACCTGATGAACCGGTCCGAGGATATTATCCTCGAACACTACCTGATGCCGAACGGAGAGATCTTCTGGCCCGACATTGAGGGGTTTCGCGGCTACGGCGGCGTCGACAACGCCTTCGAGGGGTTCCATCGCTGGCCCTTGTTCTATCTGCTGGGCGGCGATGACCGCTTCCTGGCGCTGGCGCAGAGGCAGTACGAGGTCCTGGTGGCGCAGTTCTCCCGGCTCAAGGTCAGCGACTCGCCCTTCCCGCCGGGGCGGGACACGATGCTGGTCAAGGAATACCTACCCGACTTTGACTGGATGCACGCAGGCGAGGCAGCGCTGTACTTCTACCTGCTCAACTTGGCCGACCCAACGCACGAGGCGAACAAGGAACGTTCTCTTCGCTTCGCCCACTTTCTGACCAACGAAGATCCCACCATCCCGGAGTACAGCTACGATCCGGAACACCGGGTGTTCAAGACCTTCGCCATGGGCAGCAACGGGCCGGCTTTCCACAAGTTCGATCGACCGCACGGCTACGGCACGTGGATGGACAGTTATGGCCTCGCCTTTTACGACGTCCCGGGGGTCGAGACGATGATGGATCTGGCCGATCCAGAGAAAGCCAAACGCTATGGCCAGGTGTATTCCGCGCGGCTCAAGCGTTGCGACACGGCGACCAATATGCTGTCCACCTCGATGGTTATGAACGCCTATCTGCATACGGGGGAGGACAAGTACAAGCAGTGGGTGCTGGATTATATAGGCGGTTGGCGGGAGCGCTACGCGGGCAACGACGGCATCATGCCGGACAATGCGGGGCCCAGCGGCGTCGTCGGCGAGACCATAGACGGTAAGTGGTATGGCGGCCACTACGGCTGGACCTTCCCACACGGATTTCAATTCATCGCCGATGCCATGGTTGTAGGCGGTGAAAACGAACGCCTACTGACGGGGGAAGACGGCCGGTTGAAGTGGGTGCGCGAGCAGGTGGAAATGCTGTTGAGCCGCGCCATTGAGGACGACGACGGCCACTTGCTGGTGCCGCATAAGTATGCCGATCCCGACGCGGTCATCGAGTATGCCGGCAACGAGCCCCTGACCAGGCCGGACCGCGTCACTGATTACCCGAACTTTAACCGCAAGCGGCAGGTGGATGGCTGGTTCGAATTCGGCCCGCTGGATCCGGTGCACATGGCGCATGTGTTCGCCGACAGTCTGGATCCGCTCGATCTGGACGTGGTTCGCCAGATCCGCGACCCGGCCAACAACACCTGGGATCACGTCCTGCCCGGTGTGGCTCACGGCAAGTGCCTCGGTGGTCAGAACCACGCCTGGCTGAACTACCTGGCCGGTGAGTTTCCGGACTACCCGGCGCAGATCCTGCTGCACAGTATTCGACAGGTTTTTGGCCAGCTGAAGGAACTGCGCGGGGAACTCGAGGGGGCCGAGAGCGGTTGGGGCTATCGCCCGCACGGCGACAAGGCTTGGGAGGAGATCGCCGAGGTCACCCGTCAGGTCAACCGAATGAAAGAGAAGCCGTGGACCGAATCGGTGACCCACTCCTACTTCCAGACCTATCTCATCGGCCGCAGTACGATCGTGACCGAGGCTCTGGTGCAGCTGACTATGGGCGGCCCCCTGCCCGTATACAACGGCGGTTTGCTAAAGGTCGCGGTGCGCCACTTCGACGCCGAGGCTAAACGCCCGGGGCTGCCGCCCGACCTTGCGGCCCTGGTGGGGCGCATGAACGAGGACGGTATCGACCTGACGCTGGCCAATACCAATCCTATGGAAAGCCGCCGAGTGATCGTGCAGGCGGGTGCCTTTGCCGAGCATATCTTCACGACGGCCACCTATGTGGATGACAAGGGGGAGGCCAGCACTCTGCCAGTGGGCTGTGAATACGTGGAGTTCGAACTTGGACCCGGCACCGTGCTCGATGTCCACCTGGGCATGAAGCGCTTCTGTCGTCAGCCCTCATACCAGCTGCCCTGGGATCGCTGAGCGAGCGCCGGGTAACTGGTCAAACTCCCTGGAGTTCGACGTCAGACCAATCCCTCGATATGGTTTCTGGCGGCCCTCAACTCCACCGCATTCTCCGCCCCTTTTTTATGGGGCTGCTCTTGGGCCAATTCTGTAATGGCGGATTCTGGAATATCATTGACGCATTTACCGGCACTACGGGCAATGGCATAGGGGTGGATCCGCTGTCTTGGTAAGCACTAGGCGGCTTGACCCTGCTCCCGGAAAAGCGTTATAACTAATCACCATGTCACCATGTCACCATGTATATGCTGTCCCGCCATAGAACGCTTAGCACTTAGCGCGGGAAAAACCATTAATTGCCAGACAACATATTGGAGGGCCTATGGAAGCTTGGGTATTCACCTGTAGTGACAGTCCGTTGGAACACTGGTTAGATGGGTTCGAGACGCGTTTTGACGCCTGGGAGGAGGGCGGCGTTACCGGCATTGTAGTAGGTCGCATGGCGTTTCGTCAGGACGACGGCAGCACCATTCCCGCGTACGCGCCGGATCCCGAGGTCTACAAAGCGCTGGGTGCCGAGGTGCCCGCCCCCAGCCCGCGCGATCTGCAAAAGGAAAAAAAGCTGCAGGCCATGTTGGACAACGCCGCAGCGCGGGGCTGGCGCATCCTAATATTTTCTGGCGTCGGCTCGACCGCCCACGTGCAGGACCAGATGAATACGTTTCCACAAGTGCACGGGGTTATCGCCGATGGCCCAGGGGAGAATCATTATGAACTGGCCTTCCACCACGGCGGCGAGTTGCTGGAATTGCGCCCCGGCGAAGAAGCTCGCTTTGGCCAGATTGGCGCTGAGATCGATCGCCTGCATCGCGGTATCGACCACCTGCGGCAGCGCCTCCATAACCTAACGCCGGAACTAGTGCGCTACCATGCCGACGGGGGTATGCTCGGGTCGCTGCTGCTATTTGATATTAACGAGGATGTGCTCTACTGGTTGCGCCAACGCCAGGAGCGCGCCCGCTTTGACTGGCAGTATATGCGCAACCAGGTGGACGCGGTGGATCGCAAGGTGGAACTAGGAGGCATTCCGCGCGCCGTGACCTGGTCATCGCTTACCGGACAGAACTATCACCAGATGGCGGAATATTTCGATTATATCTTCCCCAAACATTACTTCTGGCATCGGGGCATGGACGGCATGTACGGGACCATTTCCCGCTGGGTAAAGCGCTTGGGAAAGTGGAATCCCACGTTGACCGAGGCCGATTGTTTTGCGGTGGTGAAGGCGCTGTTGGGGATTGAATTGCCGGGCATCAACTCGCTAATGGATATGGAAATGGGGTTCCCCGACGAATTCTTCTCGAAAGTGGTCTACAACGAAACCAAGCGGGCCTTAGCGGCTGTTGGTGATCCCGACAAGGTTATCGCTTGGGTCTCAACGGGGCGTAGCCCACACGGCGGCGACCAGATGCAGGCGCGCGACTTGCACGGTATCCTAAGCGCCTCGCAGCAGGCCGGGTTGAAGCGCTTTCTATATCACCCGGAGCCGGATTTTGGCGCGGCGGAATGGACCATCATTTCATCGCTGTGCGGCAAGCAATGGGACGAAGACCCCAATGGCTATTGGCCGACGGAGACGGACAAGCCCGGTTTTTGGGACGGCGGACGGGCAGAACCGGCAGAGGGCCGCATATGAGCGCCCTCTTTGATCGGGTGCGGGCCGACTTCCCCCGGGCGCAAACGGCGGCCTATTTTGACAATGCCTCGTCCCACCCCATCAGCGTCCATTCAGCGGCGGCACTGCACCGTTATGTCGATTGGCTAACGCACGAGCTGGGGGAACCCTGGTGGCCCCAGTGGGCCCAGCCCAGGGACCAAGTCAAGGCGCTCTTTGCCCAGCTGATAAATGCCGATGCAAATGAAATCGCCTTTGCCCGCAGCACCCTTGAAGCAGAGAGCAATCTGATCAACGGCATGGCCGACCATCTGGCCGGCGGTAATGTCGTGACCACCGACTTGAGCTTTAACCCGTGCATCTATCACTACATGGTGCGGCAGCAGCAGGGCCTTGACGTGCGCGTCGTTAAAAACCGCGACTGGCAGATCGACATGGACGCCATGGAACGGGCTATTGACGGCAACACTCGGTGGGTTTCGGTCGCACTGGTGTCCAATGTTAATGGCTTGGTTGCGGACGTGGCCGCCCTCAGCCAATTAGCCCACGCGCACGGGGCGTATCTTTATGCCGATATTATGCAGGCGGCGGGGGCGGTACCGATAGACGTGCAGGCGATGGGCATCGACTTTGCCGCCTGTTCAACCTTTAAGTGGCTGATGGGCGTCAAGGGTTTCGCCTTTATGTATATGCGCGAGGATCTTCAAGGTGCTGTACTGACGCCGTCTCAGCCTTTCGGCGGTGTGCATCTTAACTACGCGCCCTGGGTTGAGACGCCGGACGCGGATGCCGATGATATCCTGTTCTCGCCCAATACAGGTGCCGGTGCCTACGAAGTCAGCTATCCCTCTTATGAGGGGGTTGTCTGCGCCCACGAGAGCTTGAGCTATATCCACCGGTTGGGCGTGGACAATATCCGGGCGCATGTCAGATCCCTCACCGACCGCTTGCAGGAGGAACTGCCGGCAAAGGGTTACCAATCGATCACGCCGCTGGGGAACGAAAGTCCCATTCTCGCCTTTACGACCCCGGATCCGGATGCAACCATGGCCAGTACAAGGGCCGCCGGTGTGCACGTGGCGATGCGCTTCGGCAACAAGCTGCGGATTTCACCCTCTGTGTACAATAATCATGCAGACGTGGACCGCCTCATCGAAGCACTTCCTTAAGAAGCGATAAGGAGTCACTCTATGGTAAATCCAGACGTTTTGTCCCAACCCCAATACGAACCCGTGTTCGAAAAAAATATTGAAATGCCGATGCGCGACGGCACCATCCTGCGCGCGAATGTCACCCGCCCTAACGCCGCCGGCTCGTTTCCGATCCTGTTGGAGCGCTCGCCGTACAATAAGGATGGGGGCTCGGAGATCGCGGTCGGCGCGCCCGAATTCTTTGCCCGGCGGGGCTACGCCGTAGTCATCCAGGACGTGCGTGGCCGGTTCGCTTCGGACGGTGAATTTTACCCATTCAAAGACGACGGAGCCGGTGTCCTTCGCGACGGCTACGACACCATCGAATGGCTCGCCACCCAGCCCTGGTGTAATGGCGATATCGGTACCATTGGCGGCTCTTATTCGGGGGCCACCCAGTACCAGGCGGCGCTCAGCCGGCCGCCGCATCTACGCGCCATGTTCGTGCGCGAATCCTCGGCCGACTATCAACGCGAGTGGGTCTACCGAGACGGCGCCTTTGAGCTGGGGTTTAGCCTCTACTGGGCGCACGTCGTGACGGAGACAAACCTGCCGCATTTGGCAGAAGGGGAGGAACTCGAGCGGCAAAAGCGGCTGCTAAGGAAGGCGGGGGAAGAAATCGACGACTGGTACGCCAAGCTGCCGCTGTACCCGTGCCCTTTCCTGGAAGGCTTGAGCGACTGGCACAATGTTTGGCTGGACCACCCGCAGGCCGGCCCGTACTGGCAGCAGCTCAATATCGAAAAATTCCACGACCAGACCGAAACGCCCACCTACCACCAAGGCGCCTGGTTCGACATCTTTTTAGCCGGCACGCTCAAGAATTACCTCGGTATGAAGCACCAGGCCCGCACCGAAGAAGCACGCCGCAGCCAAAAGCTCATTATCGGCCCGTGGATTCACGGAGCGCCCAATATTAACAAACACGTCGTCGGCGAGTTTGATTTTGGGGTCGACGCCGCCAAAGACTTCAACCAGATGCGCCTGCCCTGGTTTGACTACTGGCTCAAGGGCATCGCTACTGGCGTTATGGACGAACCGCCGGTACAAATTTTTGTTATGGGCCGCAACCAGTGGCGCGCTGAGGAGGACTGGCCCTTACCCGATACGTGCTATACTAATTATTACCTACACGGCGGGCACAGCGGCAGCATTGACTCGCTGAACGACGGCACGCTAGCCTCGGCACCGCCGCTGGCAAGTGAAAACCCGGACAGTTTTCTGTACGACCCGGTAAATCCCGTGCCGACGCTAGCGGGCAATACCCTGGGGATACCCAGTGGCGTGGTTGACCAACGCCCGGTCGACGCGCAGTGCCTCACCTTTACCAGCGAACCGCTGGCAGAGGAATTAGAGGTCACCGGGCCGGTACAGGCCATACTCTACGGGATGTCCTCGGCGCCCGACACCGACTGGGTCGTGCGGCTAACCGATGTGCATCCGGACGGCTACTCGCGGCCGTTGTGTGACGGCATCTTGAGGGCACGCTACCGGGAATCGTTTGAGCAGGAGCGCTTGCTTGAGCCGGGACAGATCTATCGTTTCGAAGTCGATTTGTGGGCGACGAGTAATGTGTTTTTAGAGGGGCACCGCATCCGAGTGGTCATAACCAGCAGTAGCTTTCCCCGCTTTGACCGCAACCTCAATACCGGCGGCCCCATTCATAAGGAGGCGGCGGGACAGATAGCAATAAACACCGTTCTACACGATGTCCTTAGACCTTCACACCTGGTGCTGCCGGTAATTCCGCCACGGTGAGACCTAAGGCCGTGGGAATCGTCGCGCCGAGGCATGGTTTTTTTGCGGTAGCGTTGTTTTGATTCGTGGTTCACGATGTCCTTAGACCTTCACACCTGGTGCTGTATACGCAGTGGCCCGGCTCCCGGCGGCCCGAGTCGCGTATCCGACGGCATTGATGATCGTCGGTACGCTTGTCCGTATACGCTCATGGCTTGATGCGCGTGAATGCCCGCGCGGGATTCGTCACCAGCATTGTGTGTACCGCCTCTTCGCTGACACCGCGCTCGTGCAGCATGGGAACGAAGATCTCGAGCAGGTAGCCATATCCTTTGCCGCCCTGGTACTTCAAGTGGTTGAGCATGCAGATGTCCTCAGACAGTAGGATGCGATCGGTGAATCCCTCCTTGACGAGAGCGGCAACGTTGTCAGCCCGCACCCATTCCGGCTGGTAATCGACGTAGCCGATGTTATCGACTTCAACGTATACGCCCTTTTCGGCGATGGGTAGCAGGTGTTCGACTCCCCGTCGGTCGCCGAGATGGCCAATGATCACCTTCGATAGATCAGCACCGAATTCTTTCAGCATGGAGATCTGCTCGAGGGCGAGCGTGCCCCATCGCGTCGTGTGCGTCGTGATCGCCACGCCTGTGCGCGCCTGTGCGAGCGCCCCAGCTCGGAACACCCGCTCCTCGCCGGGCTTGATGAAATGCCTGCCGGTGCCGAGTTCGCCGATGAATCCGGCTCGGATGCCCGTGTCACCGACACCCTCCTCAATCTCTTTGACTAGCACATCTGCTAATTCCCAACTTGTTTTTTCCTCGACGATTGGTGGGTAGGCAAATTCGCGATACCAGCCGCACCCCATGATGACGTTGACCTTCGCGGCGCGCGCGATACGAGCCAGCCCTTCGGGGTTGCGGCCGATCTCGTCCAGTGTCACCTCGCAGATCGTCTTGCCGCCGCGGCTCGTGAACTCTCCTAACTCTTCGATCATCATCTGCTCATCGTCGATGACGAACTCATACCCGCCGTAGTGGTCGTAGGCGTCAAGCAGCAAGTGCTCGTGAGTCTGCGTGATACCCATTTCACCGGGTGCGATCGGACCGAGCACCGAGATCACTTCTTCAGCCATACGTGTAGACTCTCTCTTTCGTCAGGGTGAGTTCCCAACGGCGCGATCACAGCGCAGTCGCGGGACAAGACAAATCACATGGAGGCTTTGATACGCCCCCATGCAATCAATTCAATTGCTGAGCCGACATCTCTGCCCTCTGCGTCGAGCAGAAGGCGGTCGACCGCCAGGCCTTCAAAATATGAGATCGGTTTCACGAAACCCCCTTGCCAAGGGCAACAACCTAAGGAAAGCGCCAATTGGTCGGGATCGTCCGCGCCGGCCGGAGAGAACCCACGCCGAAGTCTTCAAAAGCTCGGCCCTGGTTTGGAATCGAACGAACGACGAATTCTCCGAAGAGTTCCAAGAATCAAAGCGCCATTGGCAATCAGGCGTGCATCACCTGGCCGCCGTCGACATTGATCGTCTGGCCGGTGATGTTCGCGGCATGATGCGAGGCGAGGAAGACCGCCATGGCAGCGCATTCTTCGGGTTGTTGCCATCGCCCCAGGGGAGACACTACCGCAATCTTCTTTTCCGCCCAGGCGTCATAGGTCACGCGTTCGGCCTCCGGCAACTGCGCCTGGTTTGCAGCCCAGATGGACTTGTTCAGCTCGGTCTTCACCATCCCCGGCGAAAGGCCGTTCGCGCGCGCGCCGTGCGGCGCCAGATCTTTGGCGACGCATTGCATAAAATTGATCAGTCCCGCCTTGGTGGCACTGTAGGCAGGGTCCGTCTGAGAGCCCATTTGCCCGGCGACGGAAACGAGAAAGAGCATCGAGCAGCCCGGGCGTTCGATCAATTTCGGAGCAAACGCATGCGCCGCATTCACCGCGCCAATGAGATTGATCTCGATCACGCGCGCCCAATCGCCCGGATCCAGATTCCAGAATGGAAAACCAAACTTCCCCGAGGCCGCGCCGACCGAAAAAATCATATGATCGACGACATCGAAACTATCGGCGAATGCTTGAACGGCCGCGCAGTCTGTGACATCGCCGGACACGATATCGCCAGCCTCTTTCAATGGCTCAGGCTCCGTGTTGCGATCGAAGCCCGCGACACGCGCCCCTTCCGCGAGAAATCCGTCCGCGATTGCCCGGCCAATGCCCCGAGCCGCTCCAAACACCGCCACTTGTTTGCCCGTCATTCTCAAATCCATATTCTTGATTCTCCCCGTTTAATCGCGGCGTCTTTCAGTGACGTGACATAGCAGCCGAGGCAAATGACGAAGTTGTTTATCGCGTAGCGCGATTCATTGCCGGCCTTGTGAATCTCCTTCTGAACGCGCTGCAGAAGGAGATTCAACGCCGGCAGATCGAAATCCTCATCGGCGGTGATGGAAACGAGCGAGGCGATGGTGTTCCAGCCGATCGCCGCGGTCTCGTCTTTTTTTGCGTTGATCCACTCCCGATCCAGATCCCACCGGTGTTTACTCTCGGCGGCGATCCAGGACACGCCCGATCCGGTCAAGGCGCCCGTATTCTATCCCCTAGGAACGCAGGGTGTATAGGAAATATAAAGGTTATTTTAGGACGTCGGGTCAAGCCATGTGGGCGTCTGGTCGCCCTATTTCCTGCCACGTTCGCGCCTTTAGGTGGCCCCTCTTTTAGGCTCGGTCGATCCGATGGACGAATGGGCTCTTGTTAGGGGCTGATGTGCAGGGGTCGGGAATTCGGCGCAGCCCGTCCTCCACCGTCGGGGCAGACGGCGACGTCGAGCGCAAAGACCGGGATAGCCCGCAAGGTCGCCAGGCGACAAGAGTATACAGGAGGCGTAGGTGTGTGCATTTAGTGGTGTCCGCACCTTCGGCACCATAAAATTGAGAAACCCGGTAGAGGCTAAGGCTTCTGCCGGGTTTTTGCTTTAGAGTGGCTTCGCTGCCCTGCTACTGCCCGGGCAGTAATATGCGTATTCTTTTGAGGTCGTCTTTTATTGAATAATATCAAATAAATGCTTTACATTACTACTGTAATTTTAGTAAAGGTCGAGACCTTTTTTTCAACCATTAAACTAGCTGGATTGATTATGCCAGAACTGGCAAATATTGATGATCGACTGCGTATCCCCTACTCTATCGGCACGGGCATTCCCAAGGGCGGTGACGAGGAGATTGAGGGGTACCTGCAATCGCTGCGCGTCCAGGGTTTCTGCGTTGTCGAGCGGGTGATCCCCGAGGATCAAGTCAGCACCGTGCGCGAGAGCGTGCACGAGGGGCGCCGGCTGTTGCAGCAGGACCGAGAGGCGGAGCGGAGCAAGCGCATAGAGCTGGAGCGCCAAAGAAATCCCGACGCCGAGATTGGCGACGGGCCTGTTCGGCCGCCGATGGCACCCGACGCCGAGCTATGCGACATTGCGCGCAACGAGACCTTCGCCGAGTATCTCGCGGACTCGCGCGTGCTCCGGGTGGCTAAGGCCATGCTCGATACGCATGTCCGCATTTCGCAGACGGAGGTCAATAAGTCGTCGAGGCCGGCCGGCGAGGCGCTGTCTGAAGAGCAGTTGCGGCGGCGCGGTTGGCATTCCGACTGGCCGCATGATCTGACGGCGTACGGGCCGAGCAGCGAAGAGCCGTGGAAGCATTGCGGCGCGGTCGCCCAACCATTTCCCGATGTCTGCATGGCGCTGTCCACGGTCTGGTACCTTGGTCCGGAGAACGTGACCCCGTATAATGGCGGTACGTGGATTGTGCCGGGGTCGCATAAAGACCCGCGCAACCCGCGCGGCCCCGATGACGGTATCGACGAACAAGCGTCGATACCGGGCGAGTTTCAAATCTCGGCCCCCGCGGGCTCTGTCTTTATGCAGGACACGCGGATCTGGCACTCGGGCGCGATCAACCAGAGCGAGCACGAGCGCACGGCGGTCGTGTGCCGCTACGCGCCGTGGTGGTTGTCGGGTAACGAGTTCGGCAATTTGCACTCGGGCGGTCATTCGCTCAGGACGTATGTGCCGCGGGAGGTATACGCGGGTTTTTCTCCGGAGCTGAAGCTGTTGTACCGGCATCTCGCCGAGGGTGAAGAGGACGTCCTGCAGTCGGAGAACCAGCACACGGCGGCCCGGGCCAGGGAGTCGCGCGAGTCGGATCGCACAGGCGACAACAGCCAGGTGGTGGCCGGCACGATGAGTATGGAGCAATGGGAGTGCGAGCACGGCGGGAGCAAGCGTTGAGCCGTTGAGCACACATATTTCAGCAATAGTATGATAAAAGAATACCCGGTAGAGGCTAATCCCTCTGCCGGGTATTCTTTGTACCTCTATTTTTAGTAGACTACTGAAACCGATCGCCGCTGCCGGTGTGTGTTTTGGTCGGTCTGCACCGATAATTCCAGGATATAAAGCCCCGGCGGCAGGCGGTTACCTTGAGTGTCACGTCCGTCCCATGTGCTGGTGAAATGCCCGCTGGTTTGCACTGTGCGCAGTATGGAGCACAATCGTCGGCCGGAGAGATCATAGACATTCAGTCTCACAGGCGCTACGGCGTTTAAATTGACCAGCGTATAGGTAATGTCCGTAATGTCGTTTACCCGGTCCCCATTGGGCGTGAAGACCGGAGGCGATATGTCGAGTGTGTGCAGGGTCGTCTGGCGCGCCGCGAGCAAGTCGACTTTGAGGGGTTGTCTTGCGGCCAGCGGATCGGTGTCGCCGGGTTCAACGGGTTGGGCTATGGCAGAGGGCCGGGTGCTGTCGGTTATATGGCCGGTAAAGGCGGTGCCGAAGCGAAAGATGCGGGCGCTGAATTCCACCTCGAGTTGCTCTTTGGTAAGCTGCCGGTCTATTCGCGGGAAAGCGATTTCGAATCGGTTTGCGTCGAGGTATATGAGGCTGAACTCTACCGGCTCGCCGCCGAGGCGTACGCCCTCGACATCTAATAACTGGCCCGGTGTTTCGACGGCGAAACGGTCGAAACCTTGCGCGGCTGAGACGATGGTAGGTTTGAGCGTGTAGGTGAATCGACTGGCCGTGCCGGCCTCTACCGCTGCAGGTGAAATATTGCCTGTAATCCGTTCTATCGCCGGGGCGGATGCGCTGAACTGGATATAGTCAAGTCGGGGTGCGGCTTGGGGTCTCGAGTGGAGTATCGCCTGGACCTGAATGAAACGGCGCAGACCATTGGTCGGAATGGTGACCGGGTCGGGACCTGACGTCAGTTGCGGTAGGCTCCAGGGGGTCCAATGGGTCGTGTCATACCTGATACCGGCCCGTTCTCCCGAAGCCAGGTCGGCGTAACTGTCCTGATCCAGGGGCTGGCCCGATAGGTCGAAGCGGGTAATTTCGTCGCCACGGAACGAGTAGCGCCAGTAGGTATTGGGATCCGGGTCATTGCCGGTGCGCACGCGCAACTCGATGCGGGTATCGCTGGGTTCGTCGCCTGACCAACGCAAATCCCCTAGGACGGCCGGGTTTCCGAGCTCGATAATATTGGATGTGTATTTGGCCTGAGCAGCGTAGCCATCGGCGTAGATTTCGAACTCGGCAATCTCCCAGTTTCCTCGGGTGTTGGGAAAGGCCTGGAAAAGCACGTTTTGAGTTGCTCTGGGTATTAGCGTTAGATCGACGGTGGATTGAGTGTTTTCAAACTCGCGGTGGACGATTTCAAAATCGAGCACTCGTGGATCGTCTTTGCACATGGGACAAGGGCCCAAGCTGTAGCTGGTCGGTCGCTCGGCGAGTGCGATTTCGCTGCCTAGGCCGACTATAAAGCTTTGCACCGGCCGCGCAAAGCGAAACTTGGGGCGCGGGTAGAAGCGGACGCGGTGGACTGAGAAGGCTCCACCGAGGTCGAAGTTCCATACGAGGCTGGGCGGCATCGTATGCTGTTTTGTATAGTTGAAGACATTGGCAAAGGTGAACCACGGGCTACCTGCGATGCGAGCGGTTGCATCGTTGCCGTCGGTAAGTAATTGCAGGGGGAAGTCGACGGGTTGCCAGGTGCGCCAGGTCAATCGCTTTATCCCGCCGCCCCGTTGTGTCAGTTCGGGCACGAGGTTAATGTCCGGGTCCATTTGCTGTGGAGCGATATAAGCTGGCCTAATTTCGATCAGTCGGGACTGTCCGTGCCGGCGCCCATTGAGTTCGTCCCAGCGGATCGGTACGAACTCGAAGGGGTGATCGAGGCTCGGCGGTGGACGGTCGGCTCCGCCGACGCGGTAAACCGTGAGCGACTCCGTGGGGTGCCCGCTGAGAAGGACCACGACGCAAGCGAGGGTGGCGGCGCAATTTCGAGGCATTGGGCGTCTTAGGATTGGATGAAATCGAATAGACTTGGGGTATAAGGTTTATCTGATAATACTCTCCATCCGCAGAAAAACAATCCTTGTACTGAAAAATGCGCCTGTTATTTCTTTAGTGTGCAGCATATTCGATTGCTATAGACCTATAGCGCCTAGGCCAATCGTTTTCTGATGGCGATTCTATCGGCAAACGGTTATGGGGCGTACGGGGCTGATTGCTAAGGTTGAAAAGCCGAGCGTTGATAGGTGTTTTACCTCAGAAACCAAAGGCCAACGCGCCGCCGTCGACGACGAACTCCTGCCCCGTGATATAGGATGCCGCCGGTGAAATTAGGAACAAGACCATCGCGGCTAGCTCATTTGGTTCGCCATAACGGCTGAGCGGCATGCGCGCGAGAATCTTCTTTTGCCGTTCGGCGTCGACCACCTGTTTGTTGATCTCGGAGGGGAACCAGCCCGGTGCGACCGTATTGACCAGGATATTGTCGTGCGCCCATTCGACGGCCAGCCCGCGTGTCAGGCCGGTCACCGCTGCCTTTGAGGCGCAATAGGGGGCGACTTCGGCGAAGCCGAGATGTGCGGCCAGCGACGATATGGAAACGATACGACCGGCGCCTTTGGCTTGTTTTAAGTAGGGATAAGAGAGATTACACAGGTTGAATACCGCTTCGACATTGACCTGTTGGATGCGGGAAAAATCGGCGGGCGCAAAATCTTCGCTGCGCGCCTTCTGTGTGATACCCGCGTTATTGACTAAGAAGTCCAAGCCACCGCCTCCGATCTCGTCGACGATGGAGCGTAAGCTTTCGCGGTCACCGACATCTGCTTTGATATGGTGGATCGAGGAGTGCTGGGTGTCGTGTTCGACTTTTACTTCGCCGGAACGACTCAGCACGAAGACCTCGGCGCCCGCGTCGGCGAGTACTTGGCTGGTGGCCAAGCCGAGGCCGCTCGAACCACCGGTCAGGATGCCCCGTTTGCCTTCGAGTGAAAACATTTGTTGCAAGGTCGTTGCCGTTTTTTCGAGCATCGGGGCTCCTTTGGCGATAGGATTATTGGGGATATGGCGATAAAATAGATGGGGATGGTGCGGCCTTGCCCGACGTTACTTATTATGTTGCTAGCAAGATCGGTTAATCGCCGATGCAAAGCGCGCTTTATAAAGAACTTTATAGTCCGCATGGTCAAGTCGTGCCGATGGTGGTGTGGGCGGTGCGCCTGGCTCGCGGGTGCGGTTTGGTGCGGTTTGCGATAGGGCACGTTTGCTCCGTGGCCTATTACTGTTCACTTTGTCGTTTTGCCCTATTTTAGGGGCAACCGGCCAGCAGGCAATTTCATGAATACCCGTTCGGGGGTTTATCCGTACCTGTAAGGAGCATCATGGACACCAAGGATTATATATTGTTCAACGGTGGCGCTCGGGGCGCCGAGGCCGTGTTTGGCAGTGAATGCCGAACGCCTGGGTATTGAAGAGGTGAACTTTACTTTCGAGGGGCATAGTATCGCCCGCGATCGCGGCATACGAGTACTTAACCACGAAGAGCTGAAAAAAGGCGATGTCAGCCTGACCTATACCTGTCTATTGAAGGACAATAGCGAAAAGGCCATCGTCGAGCTCTTCAACCGGTCTTTCACCTAAGGATCTCTCTATGAGCGTTTTTGCCAAGGACAATCTGCTCGCCTGGTGTATCGTGCCCTTTGACGCCTGCAAGCGCGGCCCTAAAGAGCGGGCAGTGATGCTGCAGCGATTGGGTATCCGCGCGTTGGCTTACGATTGGCGCGACGAGCATATCAAGAGCTTCGACGAGGAACTGCACCAGTTGCGCGACCACGGCATTGAAATGACCGCGTTTTGGCTGTCGGGCGGTTTTCCTAAGGACGAGCAGGGTGTGTGGGAGGATCCGCATTTGCGCGCGGCATTGGAGTTTGTCGAGCGCAACGACCTAAAGATCGAGATGTGGAAGATGCTGGTCGGTGATGACTTGCAACAAATCGCCGATGTGAATGCGCGTTATGACGCCGCCGCCGCGCAAGTCGAGGTCCTCGCTAAGGTCTTCAACGAGCGCGGCTGTACATATGGTATGTATAACCACGGTAGTTGGGGCGGAGAGCCGGCGACGATGGTGGAGGTGGTTAAACGCGTCGAAGTGGATAATGTCGGCATCGTCTACAATTTCTTTCATGGGCACGATCAGTTGGATCTGATGCCCGACGCGTTTACGGCGATGCAGCCGTATCTGACGAGCGTCAATCTCAACGGCATGACACCGCAGGGGCCGAAGATCCTGCCGCTGGGCACGGGCGAACGGGATCGCGAGATCCTGCAGATGGTCGCCGATTCAGGCTATGGTGGCCCCATTGGCCTTATTGACCACCGGCCGGAGATCGATGCCGAGATCAGCTTGCGGGAAAATCTTGCGGGCATGCAGAAGATACTGGCTGAAATTGGCGATGAGCGCGCGCTGGCCACGTATCAGTAGATAGGTGCCTTTGCTCCGCTAGCCGGTGTATCGGGTTATATTCTCTCGGCTTCTGTCGGTGCAGCAAGCCGTCGCGGTATGAAAGACCTCACGCGTTTTACTTTGTCGGTGCGGTTATTTTTTCGATACTTACCGTATGCAAAGTCACGTTGGGATTGTGCGGCACCAGGCATAAAGACCCCGATGGATCGTCATCCACTTCAAATCCTTCGATATCCCAGGCTGCTGGTTCCGGTACACTTTCCTGCCATTGTTTGAAACGGTAGCGACTGCGCCGGTCGGGCATCGTGGTGATTTGCATTTTGATCAACGGGCGCTGGCCAGTGATCTTTATGGCTTACTAGCGGAGCGAGCGTATCTTTTCAGCAACCGATCCAGGGGGGCGGGCGCGGCTGAACCGCTATGATTACACTCGGCGACAGGCACCCGATAGCGAGCAGTTGTTGGGGTATTGGGTGGGGGGGTTGATTCGGTTGGATCGCTCGCAGCAGTATGAAGATTTAGTCGAACGAGTAATTGAGGTTGGTGAAGGGGCGGTACCGGTGTTGCGGGAGGGGCAGGCGCATCGGCCGCGTGATTCGGCAGGGGGCGTTATGGGCGTTGCAGGTGATTGCGGTGTTGTGGGCAGAATGATAAAATTCGTATTAGCTGGCTTGTGTTTATCCCACGAATAGTTCGTCTAGCTTTTGAAAGGCCATAGGAAAATGACAGAGCAGTCACGCAAAACCATCAGAGCTACCCAACGCACCACTCCGCCGCTGTGGGCGGTGTTAGAGCGGCGGCTGATCGACGCCATTGACGAGGCGGCGCCGGTTTTTCTCGAAAAGTACACCCGACCCGGCGGGGCGCTGATCTGGATGCAGGAGTATCCCGGCGATGGGGTCTGGGCCGACGATCTCTACGAGGCCTTTTTCAACTGGCCGCACTATTACGCGCTGGGCGGCAGCGAGTATACGGGCACTAAAGCGCTGGAAGAATGGAACGCGATCACCCGTCAGCTCACGCACGACTACGGTCGCGTAACCAATGAATTCGTCAACGACGACGACTGGTTCCACAACGCCGAAAACTATATCTATTTTTACCATCTGGGCATGGCCGATCCGAGCAATCGCGAGACGGTCCGGCGGGCGGAGCGCTTTGCTGGTTGGTATCTCAACGAGGATTCGGGCGTGCCGAACTACGATCCGCAGCATCGTATTGTGCGCTCGCCGTGCAGCGGCAGCAAGGGCCCGTTGTTCAATATGCGGCCGGGTGAGATCCATTACGATATCGAATACGGGCACGCGACGCTGGGGCCTGGTCTTGCGCTGCCCGAGGATTGGGCGAAAGATCCCGAGACGGTGCGGCAGGTCGAGGCGTGTTTTGATCGGGTCGTGATGAATGGGGATGTGACGGTCAATCTCGGTGTGGTGGTGTTGGTGGCGACGGCCTATTTGCACACTGGCGCGGAAAAATACAAAAACTGGATCGAAGAATATGTCGGGGCCTGGATCGAGCGGACGGTGGCTAATGGCCGCATCGTGCCCGACAATATTGGCCCGAACGGCATCGTCGGCGAGTTGCGCGAGGGGCAGTGGTGGGGCGGGCTCTATGGTTGGACCGGGCGTTATGGCCACAATATGATGATCTGCTCGATGACCGCAGCGGTGGAGGCGGCGGTATTGGTGACGGGCAAGGTCGAGTATCTGGAGCTGTTGCGCATGCACCTGGATTGCCTGGTCGAGCACGGCCGCGAAGAAGGCGGCCGGTTGTTGGTGCCCTACAAACATACCGATGAGGGTTGGGGTGAGTACCAGCCGATCAATTCGGATGGGCCGATCCACCTGTGGTGCGCGTCGATGCAGGAGGGCGACTGGCAGCGGATGGAGCGATTGCGGCGGGGTACTGAGGACGAGTGGACGGCGTTGGAACAGCGGGGGCCGCGCTCGCTCGATTGCCGGGCCTGGACCCGTTTTCTCGCCGGCGAGTTGCCCGACTACCCCGAGCAGATCTTACAGGCCAATTATCGCGAGGTCTGCGATCGCATCGACAAGGTCATTCGCGACGAGCAGGATCTCACGAAGCTCGACGTGCACTGGTGGCAACAGGTAAATCCTGTGGTGACCGAGGCGCTAGTGCAACTGACGACCGGCGCTCCGCAGACGATCTACTGGGGTGGGTTGGCGCAGGGGCGGGTGCGTTATTTTGACGGGGTGGCGCAAAGACCGGGGTTGCCGCAGGATGTGGCGGCACTGGTAACCGGGCTTGCTGAACAGAGTGTCGATCTGACCTTGGTGAATTTGAGCCCGAGTCAGGTACGTCATGTGATTATTGGCGCGGGCAGTTTTGGTGAGCATTGTTTTACCGAAGTGCGGGCTGGTGATGAAGTCTTGTCCGTCGATGATACGTATTTTCAAGTGGAACTAGAGCCGGCCAGTCAGATTGAATTGTCGCTGGAGATGCGGCGCTATGGCCAGCAGCCTAGTTTTCGCATGCCCTGGCACGGCGAGGGGATAACGTATCGATAGGGTGTTACCGGGCAGCCGCAGTCTACGCGGGTAGTGGCGCAAGGAGGAATGCGCGCTAATGTTTCTGGCGCAGGAGGTCTGGGTGGAGCTCTTCGACCGCGATCCCGATGTGGGTATTCGTATGCAGACGGGTTTGATCAAGGATCTCTTCGCTTGTATCCACGCTATCAACGCCGAACTACGGAAGTTGCGCGACAGCAGCAGGACGGCTAATTGCCTTCGCTGTTTCGCAGTCCTCGACTGGAGCCGTTTAGAAAATTTAAAAGGGAATCAATTATGCCCATAAAGCAGTCTGTATGCCTGCCGATTTTGCCGCCGATGGATCGCGGCGAATTATTGCGGGAAATTGCCGCCATCGGTTATCCAGCCATCGAGGTCTGGGGCCGCGACGACGATTTTTCCGCGCTGTGTGCGGAGGCGGCCAGCCACGGT